>JAEEGL012341511.1_pt1 | contig 13278 bp, 7 predicted proteins | sample 9134231 | NCBI WGS metagenome assembly JAEEGL01 (sample SAMN16246548, study PRJNA631951) | gut metagenome | biome: gut microbiome; feature: rumen; material: fiber-attached | host: Bos | place: Iran: Karaj | collected 2018-10 | reverse complement strand
GCGCCACGCCACAGAACAGCCTGGTCTTTGCTCACTACGAAACCGATAGAGAGGATTTTTACTCCGAATTTTTCAGCAGGAACTATGAGTTTCTTGCCGTCTACCTCTTCCATATATAGCTGCTCGTCTTCAATGCCGAACATTTTAGGGATGGATGGGCCAAAGATGTCAGCGTCGAGCAGTCCAACGCGGAAACCTTGCTGAGCCAGCGCTACAGCCAGATTGCAGGCTACTGTTGATTTTCCCACACCGCCTTTGCCGCTTGAGACGCCGATTATGTTCTTCACGCCTGGCAATGGCTCATCGGGTTTTTGTTTCTGTTCGGGAGATGGAGTTTTTATCGCGATGTTGCCCTTGATGTCAACGAAGTCTCCAACATAAGTCAAGATAGCGGTCTCACTTGCCTTTATGATAGATTTCAGGAATGGGTCTGTACTTTTTTCAAATAGCAGAGAGAACGATACACGATTTCCGTCGATGCGGATATCGTCTTCGACCATTCCCATCGTTACTATATCTTTTCCTGTGCCAGGATAACGCACAGTTCGCAAAGCGTCAATTATCTGTTTTGGATATATGGGTTCCATTTGTTGTTTTATTATAGAGTTATTATGTATTGTTTTCAAAGATTTGTGGCATCTGTATTTCACCACGTCCATAGCTGCGATAGGTGTCGCGCTCAATGTCGATCTCTGGTTCTTTCAACACGCCGTCTTGTGGCAGGTGGAAACAGATGTATTTAATTGTAAGACCTCGTTGTAACCATTGGTTCTCGTAGTGGGTTTTTATCTCCAGAATGTCATTGGCTAGATTGCTGGCATATAGGTCATTAGTATCGACTTCAGTCACTAAACCGTTAAGCTTGGTAAGCTCGTGAGTATAGGTATAAAGGAATGGACTATCGGTCTTGAGGTGTAACAGTCCGTCAGGCTTTAGAATTTTGCGATAATTGTTCAGGAAACGGGTTCCAGTAAGACGTTTGTTTGCGTTTTTCATCTGGGGGTCGGGGAAGGTAATCCATATTTCCGATACCTCGCCTGGAGCAAAGAAATGGTCAATCAGCTCAATGCTGGTGCGCAAGAAAGCAACATTATGTATTTTCTCCTGCTCAACCACTTTGGCACCAGTCCACATGCGTGCACCCTTTATGTCTATACCAATATAGTTTTTGTCAGCAAATTTCTTGCCCAGACCCACGGCATATTCACCCTTGCCACATCCCAGCTCGAGTACTATAGGGTTGGTGTTGTGAAAATACATTTCGTTCCATTTGCCCTTCATTGGGAAACCCTTTGCCTCAAGAACGGCAAAAGGATACTGGAAAACGCAAGAAAACGTTTCCATGTCGGCAAATTTCTTTAGCTTGTTCTTTCCCATTGTTTAGCTAACAAGTTAGACAAGTTAATGAGTAAACAAGTGGATTGTAGTTAACGAACCAGCTTGAATGCACGCTTCGTGCCATCGGTGAGCACTACATTCACGATGTAGAGCTTACCTGAGAAGTTTGAGGTGTCAAGTTGGGCCTTTTCGCTACCAGGAGTTGCAGCACTCAGCAAAACGCCTTTAGTGTCGAAGATAGAGACATTTGCTATAGCCTTAGTGGCTGTAATATTGAGTATGGTTCCACTGAAGAAGGCTTTAATGTCGGTAATGGCGTTTGTAATTTTTTCAACATCGGTGGGGGACTCAATTTTGAATTCCTTCCATTGCTCAGCAGCGCGATAGTCCTCAATAACAGATTTATCTACATGCAGTGGAATGTTGGGTTGATCAACGCCAGCCCAAACACTGTCGCCCAATTCGGGAACTGTTGTTGGGGCGGCAAAGACTGTTGTCAGTCCAGTTTGTCCAGCCATAGCTTTTGTGCCGATATATTCCACATTTTCAGGGAAATGGAATGTTGAAATTTGATCCCAGTTGTAGAACGCATAGTCTCCAATGGAAGTTACATCATCGTTTACTACGTTTTCGTTGAAGATATTGTTGTTGCCTGCAAGCAAGTAGTTGCTCAGATTGGTTATCCCATTTGGAATGTTGATTTCTTCCATGTCGAGATTATAGTAGAAAGCCCCGTCGCCCAATGACTCAAGTGATTCGGGCAGGGTGATGTTCTTCAGTGGAGTGTTGGCAAAAGCCCACATCCCTATGCTGGAGAGGTTGCTGCAGTCTTCGAGGGCAATACTCTCAATACCAGAATTCACAAATGCAGCTTCGGCTATTGCATTCAACTTGCTGTTTTGAGCAATTGTTGGGGTTTTCAAGGCCTTGCATCCGCTGAAAGCTCCAGGACCGATGGCGGTTACATTCTCGCCAAGGTTAACATTCGCCAGTGTTTTGCAATCGAGGAAAGCGTCTTTCCCAATGATTAACTGCTCATTTGGATTAATATTCACAGCCTCCAAACCATCACAGCGTGAGAAAGCGCCTTCACCCAGCTGAGTCAAAGCAGCAGGAGTTGTCACTTGATTGACTGCTTTGCAAGAACTGAATGCATAAGGTTCAATCACCTTGAGCGATTCAGGTAGATTGAGATTCTCAAGTCTCTCACAACCTGCAAAAGCTCCCATCCCTACCTTCTCCAGACCAGTGGGCAGTGTCGCTTGATTGAGCTTTTTGCCAAAGAATGCCATAGGAGGAATTGCATTATCTTCATAGCTGGTCACATCAAGAAACAGCGGAGTCTCATTGCTGTAGGCAACTATTTGTGCGTTGCTCAAGTCAATGGCAGTGAGTTCATTAAGCTTGTCGCGAATGAACTTAAAGTCACGGGCATCCATTGTGCCGGTTATCGACAGTTGTGTGATTGTGTTATCTTCAATGAGGCTGGACAGGCTGCCAGCGGTGTTGTCGACTTGATTTGCCCATGCCGATAATGCAGCGCAAGCAATCAAAAGAGTGAGAATTCTTTTCATTATGTTTTGAATAATTATTATCAGTTTGCAAATATAATAAAAAAGTATGGATGTGGAAAATCCAATGCCATACTTTTTTATTTTATATAACAACGATAGTTGTTTGTTTGTGAAATTAATATCTTTTGTGAATTATTATCTCACTATCACTTTCTTGCCGCCAACTATATAAATGCCAGTTGGTAACCCATTGGTTGCGCTGGAGCGTTCAACGTTCGTTCGTAAGAGTTGTCCTTGCGTGTTATATACATTGACACGCTGTGGCTCATCGTTGACCTTTATGGTTTCCACACTGGAGCTCCCCAGTAAGTTGAGCAATACTGGATACATGACATATACATTTTCCTGGTAGTCGACAAAGAAAATGTCTTTTACATCGATAGTCTCTTCTTGTGATATGTTGCTATTACTTTCGATTTCCAATGTAATGATTGGACCTTCATAGCCTTCGATGTCATCGTTGGCCGGAGAGTACCCAACAAGCATATAAGAGTATCCGTTTTTCTTGAGATACACCTCATGTCCCACACATCGTCCAGTGGTTTTAACCCCTGTTATTGTCATGTGCGGCGGTGGGGTAATTGTCATCTGGAATGATGTGTAGTTTGTTGTGTTTTTAATTCCAATCTCAAGTAAGGATTTGTGAGGATTCAGCAAGGTGCCATCGCCCACGATGTAGTCACTGCACCTGGTACGCTGTGGCTGAGACATTGGCTCGCTGCCGTTGATGATGTTGTAAATTGATGTGATGTCGGCTACGTCAATCATTCCGTCGCCATTGACGTCAGTATTGTTTGTGTTGATTCCTTCGCTGCTGCCATCCACTATGTAAGTGCGCTCACCCATGGCATCGGTAGTGTTGACAAACCCGTCACCATTTACATCGCCCCTTAGCAGTGCAACTCTGACGAAGAAATCGGACCACTGAGGTGCTGCCTGATAGAGTGGAAGGCTCGACTCGTTGACTTCGAGCGACACGTTATTCTTTTTGATTCCTGCCCAAACGTCGTCACCAAGATCGGGAACTTCAAGTGGCTCGCTGATTATTGATTGGAGGCCAATCATTCCTGCCATGGCCTGTGTGCCCAGATAATGTACCTTAAACGGCACGGTGATCTTGGAATGTTGTGACTGATTGTAGAGAGCATAGTCACCCACACTTCCCATGTTCTGAGTCATGAAATTGGTGGATGTGAGTTTGTCGCATCCGGCAAGCATGTAGTCGGGCAGGTAGCTCAATGTCTTTGGCAGTGACAGAGTGGTGAGTCGACGATTGTAGAAGAATATGCCCTCATCAAGCGACTTTACATGTGCAGGCAATGAAACATTGGTCAGCTTGGTGTTGGCAAAAGCCCATGCTCCCAGATGATTTAGGGCTGGTGTAGTATTGAAATCAAAAGACTTAAGACTTGATTTATAGAACGCCTGTTCACCAATGTGTGTCAGTTTTGAGCCATCCATGATGATGATTTCGTTAAGCAAACTGCATCCGCTGAAGGCCTTGTCGCCCACGCTGTTGACGTTAGGTCCAAGTCTTAAGTAGGTGATTCGGGTGCAGTCAAGGAAAGCCTCTTCACCAATACTTAAGGATACAACGGGATTTACGACCACATTGGTTATGTATCGGCAATGTGCAAAAGCTCCTTTTCCTATCTTTTCTACCTGGTCGCCGATGTGGATGTTAGTCAGTGCGCGACAAGTGTTGAAGGCTTCGTCACCAATATACTTCAGTGATGAGGGGAACGAGATGGCCTTAAGACTTATACATCCAGCAAAGGCGGCATAGTCTATGCCTTCAAGATTGGGGGGGAGAGTCACTTGTTGCAGATAAAGCATACCGGCAAGACCGCACATTGGGATTGTTGCTGCTTTGTATTTGATAGTTCCTCCAATCAGTTCGTCTTCTTCGCAAGCTTGATATTCCACGATGGTTGCCCTGCTCAAGTCAAGATTGATTAGTCTGGTCTGGTATTCGGTGATGTACTTGAAATCTCTTGCATCGAGCGTGCCGTCGACGATTAGATTTGAATGTAAATCCTCGCCCATGACAGCATGCAACTGCCCTGCCTGAGTGTTGACATAAACGGCTCTGGCTGGTGTCGAGGCAACAATAATCAAAAATGTAAATAATAATCGTCGTAACATATTAGCGCTGAAGCTCGTAGAGTTTGAAAGTGACATTCAAAATCTCAACTTTATAATTATATCGTGTTCTTCTTGTGAAACGCTACTTTACGAGAACTTTCTTTCCGCCTACGATGTAGATGCCCGAAGGCAGGCCGTTAGTAGCTTCGGCACGGCTTATAGACTTGCGAATTAGCTGGCCGTGAGTGTTATATACGTCAACAGGACCTTCGTCGGGAGCAACTGTGATGTCTTTGACACCAGTGGTGTTACTAACGCCAACGGTCATGTCGCTGATCATGTGAATGTCCTCGCAAGGCTCAACGGCAATGATGTTGTTGAAATTGATGTTCTCATTGCCGCTGAAGGTATCGTCGGCTATCACTTCAATGCTGAAGATGGCTCCATTGTCACCCTTCCAAGCAGCATTTGTACTTGAACTTGAGAGAATTCTCCACTTGCCGTTCTCAACCTCGCTGAATGCTACCGATGCCACGTTGGTGCGTTTGGTTATTTTTACTGCATTAATTGTCAAACCTTGTGGCATGTCAATGTCAAACTGCATGGCTGTGTATTCTGTGCTGTTATTGAGGTTAATCTCAATCCAGTGCGACTCACCATTGTTGATTGTGAAGTCGTCGGCACTCATCTCATCGTTGGAGTTGATGTAGCTTGGTACATGTTGACCATTGCTTTTGCCTAGAATTACACCATATACAGCAGTAACGTCGGCAGCATTGATTGATTGGTCTCCGTTTACATCGCTTGTGGCGATGAATGTTGTGTTTCCTTGAAGGATGTAGCTGTAGAGAGCTGTTACATCGGCCGCATTAACTGAACCGTCACAGTTAACATCGCCATAGATGAATTTCTTGGTTATCATGAAGTTCTGCCACTGTGAGGCTTCATTATAAGCGTCAAATGCTGCTATTGGGACATACAGGGGAATTACTGCCTGATTAACTCCTGCCCACACGTCCTCGCCAAGTTCAGGGACTGTGGTTGCATCGCTGGTAAGTGATTGCAGTTGGGTCATTCCTGCCATGGCCTGTGTGCCAATGTAGGTTACTGAAGCCGGGATAGTGAGACTCTCGGCAGGGGTGTTGTAGAAGGCATAGTTCCCAATCGTTTTGACAGCTTTGCCAATGGCATTGTCGTTGCTAACTGCGGTGCCGGCAAGCAGATAGTCGCTGATGCTATCAAGACTAGCCGAAGGTATGAAACTGCTCAAATCTTCAGCAAAGTAGAAAGCACCCTTGCCTAGATGAGTGGTTGCTGATGGCAGTTCTACGCTCACTTGTTTTGAATTGGCAAATGCCCAGTCATCTACCGTTGAAAGTGTTGTAGAAGTGGCAAAGTTAAAGTTTGTCATCCCAGACTCAATAAAAGCAGCCTTTCCAATAGCCTTAATGTTATTGGTACCACTGAAAGTGATGCTATTCAACTGTTTTGTGCCAGCAAAAGCTCCGGCATCGATTGCTGTTACACCTTCTCCAAGAATTACCGAAGTGAGAGCCTGGCAATCATAGAATGCATCTTTGCCAATAGTAAAATCCTCATTCACATTAATAATTGCCGATGAGAGTAACATACATCTTGAGAAGACTCCTTCACCCATGCCTTTAAGGTTGGCGGGAATATCTATCATGTTTAATCCCGAAGCTGAAAACGCGTAGGAGCCTATAGAATCAAGGCTCTCAGGAAGTGCAATATGGTTTAACTGCTGGCAACCGGCAAATGCCGCCATGCCAATGTTTTTGAGACCAGCAGGAAGAGTGACTTGGGTGAGTTTCTTGTCGAAAAACGCCAATGGAGGAATTGAAGCCTCATCATAGCTGGTGTAGGTCGCAAACACTGGTGTGGTGCTGGCATAAGCAATAATGGAGGCCCCACTCAGGTTGATGGTAGTGAGATATTCCAGCTCATCGGCGATGAACTTGAAGTCTCGAGCATCAATTGAGCCTGTGATTGTGAGTTCAGTGATTGTTGCATCATCAATCAGGTTTGAGAGATTGCCGGGAGTACATTCCACCTCGACGGCCCAACTCATTGTTGCACATGCCATTAATGCTATAGTGAATAAGAATTTCTTCATGATGTATTTTGTGTTTTAATGTTCGCTGTTCACGTAAGGGCATAGTTAGCCTTATCTTATAAAACGTAAATCCATCCTCCTTTATTATATAATAATGTGTAAATGTTTAAGTCTGGGTATAAAAAAACAATCATCGGCTCGCACGTGCGGTCGATGATTTTAAATTAGTGTCTCGGGTGGGCTAAAAGGCCCTGCCTTGAGATGATGTCTTAGTTTTCTTCGCTTTGCTGTGGTGCAGCCACTACGTTGATGTAAGTGTGGCCAGCACGATGCTGGAACTCAACAGTTCCGTCAACGAGAGCATAGAGAGTGTGATCTTTACCCATGCCTACGTTGGTTCCTGCACGGTGAACAGTGCCGCGCTGACGGCGGATGATGTTACCGGCTTTAGCGAATTGCCCACCAAAAAGTTTCACTCCGAGTCGCTTGCTGTGCGACTCACGTCCGTTTTTCGAACTACCTACACCTTTCTTATGTGCCATAATGAAATAGTTTTTAGGGGTTAAGCAATTACATCTTTAATCACGAGCTCGGTGAAGTACTGGCGGTGACCGTTCAAGCGGCGATAACCTTTGCGGCGTTTCTTCTTGAATACAATCACGTGCTCACCCTTAACGAGTGGCTGCTTAACTTCACACACTACTTTTGCACCTTCAACGGTAGGTGCGCCAACTGTAATGGCACCGTCGGCATCCACGAGGAGGACCTTGCTGAATTCTACAGCATCGCCCTCGTTCTTCTCGTCGCCGAGATAGTGAACGAACAATTTCTTGCCTGCTTCGGCCTTAAATTGCTGTCCTTGAATTTCTACAATTGCGTACATTTAATTAATTGTATTTTAGAGGAGTTACCTCTTGTTAACCCGTGCGGCGGCCTCAATCGCGTGAGGCACTTAGTCGAGCCTGTCGGAAAATCGGTGCAAAGGTACAACAATCTTTTTGAATATAAAAAACTGTTGTCGCATTTTTTTTGAAAAAAAACTTTTTTGCAAGCTTTTTGCTGATTTTTAGCGAGTTTTTGCTATTTCTATGATATTAAAAACTGGTGTTGTTGGGAGGCATTACTATAAAATTGCCAATTTCAGTTCCGCCATAGTTTTGACCGCTTTGATAACTGCCGTGATAGCGGTATACACCTGCAGGCACTTTTTTTCCTTTCTTGTCGGTGAGATTCCAAACTACGGGGAATGAACTGGTGGTAGTGCTCCATACCATTTTGCCCATACTGTCAAATACTTTGAGATTGACTTCAGGAGCTTCGGCAAGGCTAGTGGTAATGTTGAATGTTGCTTCGTTGATAGCCTGTTCTTCTTCGACCGAAAGGGTTATTTGTGGCGAACTATTTATCATGAATGTTATGCTTTGTGTAGTGCAATTGCCAGCAGCGTCATAAACTGAGAATTGCAGACTGTGCTCACCGTCTGGAATGTTGACGGGGTAAGATACGTCAAGGCGTTTGCCACCATTGCTAACGATAGAGTAGTTGTTGACGTTAGGGAATGTGCTTTTCCCTTCGTCAAGCTTGAGAGTCATGCCATTTCCTATGTTTAGTTTCTGGTTGTTGAATGCATGGTCATCGGTAGCTGCCACGTGAATGGTACATTTGTTACCCACGGCATCTCGTTGCGCAAAGTCTTGCTCATTGTCGAGATAGAACGATAGGATGGTGGGTGCTATGGTGTCGGTTATATTCTGCGCAGCTCCTTCTGCATAGGGGTATAGGAGTAACTTATTGAAGCTGCCGTTCACCATTTCGTCGCTGTTGTCTCGGTGTGCATAGACTTTTACTAAACCAGGTGAACCGGTAGAGATAATGTAACGGGGTATCAAAGCAGTGCTTGTGAATACGCCATTGTTGACACGCCCTTCAACTTGAGTCAGCAGGCGCTGGGTAAAGTAGATTGGGCGTCCGTTCTCTTCGGTCTCTTTCTGTAAAAGGTCATAGATTGAAAGGGTTGCAGTACCGTTGAAACTTGTGTCGACAGTTGAACTGTCAGTACTGCATACTATTGCTTCAATTGTGACTTCCTGCATCGCTCTTGTAGAGATGTTTGCATTGGCATCTCGGCCGTTTATTTTTTTGATGATGAATTTTGGCTTGGGATAGTTGATTTTAAGAGCAGGATCGCCAAGCAATACAAACATCAGCTTGTTGTAATTTATGCTTTTGCCAAATGATTGCTTGCAAAGCATGTAAGCTTCACCTATAGTAGGCATGTGTCCTGTGGCGTTGTAGCTGAACATGTTGCGAACAAAAGCTTGGTTCAAGGCATCGTTGTCGCTGGCATAGGCTGAACGTGTTGATGCCACCATCGCAATGGCTCCACCATTATTATTATGGAATAGAATTTCCATGACTCCACGCTGGTTGCTATCGTAGCGTGCCACGTCGCAGCAAGCTGTGGTCAAGATGGGGTAGTGAGCGTTCTCAATATTACGTGATTCATTGGCTGTCCACAAATGATAAGATTTTGTCAGTGTGTTTGGATCGGCATGTCCCACATATGTCATAAAGTATTGGCCTTTCTTGAACAGTGATGTAAGTTCTTTCTGAGCTTCTACTGCTTGTCCTGTAATGCCATCGACGGGGAACTGAGTCATATACACCTTGTTGCTGAACAAGCCAGTTGCAAGTTCATCGTTCATGATATTACTTATACCTTCGGCCTGGTAGGCATGCAGATTGCCGTCGCTGTCAATGTGGTCGGCGACAAATGTTGCTTCGTTTCTCCATGCTCCATAGTCCTTGCTGTTGACATATTTGAGAAGCTTGTCAACGTCTCCTTTGGCTTCATGCAAGCTGACACAAGGTATTCGTCCAATTCCAAGGCGTAGCACGTCGGCAGCAGGGGTTTTCCCAGAATTGTCATCAAGGAATCCGAAGAAATCATCATTGACATAACTGTAGCTCTCATCATTGCTGACATTTGATTCATAGGTCAAAATTGGACATTCATGTTGAGATATAATCTGGCGGTTGTCATAGCTACCTTGCCCAAACATCAACACATAACGGAACTTGCTGTTGTCACGGTCATAAAACATCTTGTTCATCAGGCGTATTGCCATTGCATCAGGAGTTCCGCTTGAGAATTCATTGAAAATCTTCTGTTGGTCAATTACATGAACAGTCATGTTGTCATTATCGCGGTGCATCTGGGCTATGCGCTCTGCTTCAGGCATCAGTTTGTCGCATGTGACAATTACCATGTCGGGTGTCTCAAGTCCATGAATGTTCTGGTTGCCAACTTCCTCATAACCGTCAATCGTCATCAGTTCTTTTGAAGAATCGAAAGCAACATATTGTGCCCAGGCGATAGTAGTCCCTGCACAAAATGACGTTTTGTCGTCATAGGAGAAAATATTCATTTCTTTTGGCTCATCAGGTTTAGTGACGTTCCACACATGGAGATTACCTGTAGTGCCTTCTTTGTCTAAAACAATGAGGTCGTTAGAAACTACTTGGTTTAGACCTATTCTTGTCTGATTGTCAGGCATTTCAATAACGGAGTTGGTGTGGTAGAATGTCAAGATATAGTAATCCATTCTTCCCCAGGCGATATCAGCACTGTTGCAGGTGATGTTTACAGATACTGTGCCATTTTCGGGAATAGGTGATTGTGCTCTCAGTTCAGCAAATGGTGTTGCCGAGTTGTAGAAAACATATTGAGAATATGAAGGGCTTATATTCTTTGTGTTTGAAGGGAACGGAATGTCCTCGTTGTTGAGTTTTGCCGAAAGGACACTCTGTTTAGAAGCTTTGGCTGCAGCGCAGGTATTGACAACAATTACTGAGTCGTTACAGATATTGGGCATACTGTAAGGGATGGAAATATTTCCGTCAGTCAACAATTCGCCCAGGAAATTTTTGCCCGACATCGATGGTGAAACGAGTTCTTGCTCATGATGGCAATAGTCGAGACTTGACATACGTACTCGGCCTGAAGTGCCAGTTCCTCCTGATTTGGTTGGCTGTTTTTGAGTCGTTCCGTCATCACATGTTATAAAGTAATATCCTTTTGTAGAATAGCTATTGTACTCTCGGGTATAATGTGGTGTTTCAGTTGGAGTCGTGAGGGTGTATTTAACGGGGCCATTGGCATAGAAACATATCTTGTTGTCATAGTGCTTGAATGGTACCGCCTTGAGGTCGTCAATGGCTTTCCCGTCAAGCGTTTCACTCATCGGATGGCCGCCAACGCCATAGATTCTCACACTTTGAGGGTTGGAGAATCCCATATCATTTAATTCTTTATAGGTAATCTGATAGATGCCGTTTTGTCTGACTGCTATTTTTACCCATTTTCCGCTTGTTAGCCGTGAGGTAGTGGTAAACTGATTGGCCGATAGTGCATATGACATTGCTGGTATGGTAGCAAGTAGTGCCACAACACCTGCAATATAAGCTTTTTTTATGTTAATCATGTCTTTCTGGTTCGTAGTCTGTTAAACTAAGTAATCTTTTATTTATAATAAACGTGTGTTTTTAGCTTTTATTGTCAAAATGATTGTGTTGTTGAAATGGCAATAAAAAAACTTGCATCACGGTGAAGCCATAATGCAAGTTTTGTTTTGATGGGGCATAAATCAGGCTTTGCCCAGAAAACATTAATCGTTGCTCTTGTAAGGATCTATTACGATAATGTGCCCAATTTCAGTGCCACCAAAGCCACCTTCTCCCTCAAATGTTCCGAAGAATCGGTAAACACCTGCTGGAACGCGGTTTCCGTCTTTGTCTTTCAAATCCCATGTGTAGGGGAACTCATTGGTAGTTGTTTTCCAAACCAGTTCGCCTACGTTGTCTAGAACCTTGATAGTCACATTTGGAGTAGAGCTGAGAGAAGTGGTGATATCGAAGGTTGCATTATCGACTGCTGGAGTCGGTTCTGCCGTCATGCTCATTTGAGAATTATTGCCTACCATGAACGTGATGGTGCCTGTGGCTTTATTGCCTGCAGCATCATAGACGGTGAATTGCAACGTGTGTTTACCATCCTGAAGGTCCATTGGGAATTCAATTGCCATAGCCTTGCCTTCATCGCTGAGTACCGAGTAGTTCTTGATGTATGGATAGGTTGTTTTTCCTCCATCGAGTTGGAGAGTCATGCTATTACCAATAGCCATAGACTGAGTGTTGAAGGCGTAATCGTCGGCAGCTCTGATGTAGAGGGTCGAGTTAGAAGGAATAAGTGCACCGTTGAAGAACTCTTCTTCATCGTTGAAATATAAAGCTTCAATTACTGGAGGCTGATTGTCATTGACGGTGAGCTCGTTGTTTTCGTCGTAGGAATTCAAAATCAACTTGTTAAAGCATCCGTTCACCATCTCGTCGCTATTGTCGAGGTGTGCATAGACTTTGATTGTGCATGTATCTCCAGCCGAGAGGATGTAGCGTGGAATTACTGTTGTTGCAGTGAAAATACCATTTTCCACTCTTCCGTTAACGCGTGTAATTAATTCGCGTGGGAAATAGATGTTGCGAGTCACTTTGTTCAAAGTGATTGACTGTTCGAACTTCTCTAAATCATAAATAGATAGAGTTGCATCACCATTGAAGTCGGTATTGACATTGGTGCCATCGGGGTTATAAACTTTTGCTTCGATAGTAATCTGCTGCATTGCCCCAGAATTGATGCTTGTGTTTTCAGTAATCTCTGAATCATTGATTTTTGTGATCTTGAAGAAAGGTTTTGGGTAGTTTACTTTCATTGCAGGATCACCAAGAAGCATGAACGCCATCTTGTTGAAGTTTTCCTTGCTGCCAAAAGAATTCTTGCAAAGCTTGTAAGCCTCACCGATAGTTGGCATATATCCTTTGTCATGATAGCAGAACATGGCATTCACAAAAGCCTGGTTCAGTGCATCATTGTCAGTGGAATACACGGCTCTTGACGATGTGACTATTGCAATTGCACCGCCATTTGGATTGTGGAACATCATTTCCACGATACCGCGTTGGTTGCAGTCGTAGCGTGCCACGTCGCAACAAGCGGTAGTGAGAATTGGCAGATGTGCATATTCAACATTTTTTGCCTCGTTTACTGTCCAAAGTTTCTGGTCATGGGTTAAAGAGTTCTTGTCACCATGTCCCACATAGGTCATAAAATATTGGCCTTCTTTGAGTTTTGCAGTCATCTTTTTGCGGGCT
>JAEEGL011984943.1_pt1 | contig 13278 bp, 6 predicted proteins | sample 9134231 | NCBI WGS metagenome assembly JAEEGL01 (sample SAMN16246548, study PRJNA631951) | gut metagenome | biome: gut microbiome; feature: rumen; material: fiber-attached | host: Bos | place: Iran: Karaj | collected 2018-10 | reverse complement strand
ATACCCATGTTGTTGAGAATGAGCAGGCTCCGATGGGCACGCGTTATGCGCTGAGTGATATCCAGACGGAATGGGTCTGCGAGCGGGCCATAGCATCAATGTCGGACGGATGGTCCTTGGTTATCTTCAGCCATGTACCAGTCTGGTGGATGGCCTACAGGACTCCTTACGTCGAGGCCGTCGAAAGGATCCGGCGGACGGCATCGGATCAGGGTATTCCCATCCTGACCTGGTTTGCCGGCCATATCCATCGTGATTCGCAACTGGCGCAGGATGGGATGTGGGAGATCACGAATTCTTGTTATACACCTACTTTCTCCCGGGTTCAGATGTTTGATTCAGAGCCGACAGACCGCGAAGGTGTCAACAGACCCTCATTTGACGTCGTAACGCTGGATTCCGCACACCGTATACTCCGCTGTCGCCGGATAGGTGCAGGACATAGCAGGACCTTCCATTTGCGCCCCATCATGCTTCAGGCTGGCAGTTCAAAATCTTTGCGTCCTTTGATGAAGAAAGTCGAGCGCTGGGAATGCCTGGATGCATTTGGCTCTTACCTGAAAGGGGAGTCATGGTCTTATTCCAGCAAGGTAGCTTCCTTCGACGAAAAGAGTCGTAGGGTCATCGGGCTTGAAGCCGGAGAGTCGATGGTCGTCGCTATCTCCCCCGACGGAGAAAGGGAGTCTTTCCTTGTCCGTGTAAATCCTTCTGACCAGAAATAACTAGACTAATATATATCAATCTATCAACCTTAAATTCAGACTTATGAAACTGATCTCAAAAGTCCTATGTTTCATTCTTTCATGGGTCTGTCTCGGCGTCATTCCTATTATGGCCCAGCCTTCCGAAGGGAAGGTCACCGTCACAGGTACCGTGGTCGATGAGTCGTCCACACCCGTAGTCGGAGCGGCTGTATTTGTGAAGGATTTGCCTTCCTTGGGAGGGGCCATGACAGATGCCAATGGAGAATTCTCCTTTACGGTTCCTACAGGTTCCGTTGTCTTGGTTTCCTGTGTGGGATATCAAAACTGGGAGAGAGTCGCTACTGCTCCGGAGCGATGGTTCGTAACGTTGATGGAAGACACCCAGATGATCGAGGAAACGGTTGTGGTGGGCTATGGCGTGCAGAAAAAGGAGAGCGTTGTGGGTGCCATCTCGCAGGTCAATTCGGAGGCCTTGGTCAATTCCGGTCAGACCAATATCACGCAGGCTATGGCCGGCAAGGTCTCCGGTATGTATTCCTATCAGACGAGCGGACAGCCGGGTGACGATGATGCGACGTTCTATCTCCGTGGTTATTCCTCTTGGAATGGCTCCCAGCCTCTAGTCATGGTAGATGGCGTTGAGCGCTCTTTTACCGATCTGGATCCGAATGAGGTGGAAAGCATATCTGTGCTGAAGGATGCTTCCGCGACGGCTGTTTTTGGAGCCAAGGGTGCGAATGGTGTTATCCTTGTCACGACGAAGCGGGGCAAACTAGGCAAGCCCAAGTCCCATCTGTCGCTGAATTTCGGTTTGGAAAATCCAGTGACGCTTCCGGAAGTCTACGATGCGGAGACGGTCCTTCGCTCATACAACCTGGCGGCCAGGAACGACCAGTTGTTCGGCTCACAGCATTCCGAGGAGACCATAAGCAATTACAAGAACGGAGTCAATCCGCTCCGCTGGCCCGACAATAACTGGTATGAGTTGATGATCCGAGATTTTGCCCCGAGTACGAATGCCAGTTACAGCATTTCAGGCGGTACGGAAAAAGTCAGGTATTACGTCAACCTGGGTTACAACTATGAAGGTTCCATTGTGAAGAACCTTCCCGGGATGATCAAGAACTTTTCGACACACCGGATCAACTATCGTGCTAACATCGATTACGAAGTGACTCCGACGACGACGGTCTCCGCCCGTTTCGGAGGTTATACGAAAGTGAATACGCGACCCGGTGTCGGCGGCACCTCCCTCTTTACCGGGATTTATGACGCTTCGACGACCCAGTACCCGGCATTCTTCCCGGATAATGTCTTGGAAATGTATCCGGATACGGATTATCCGGATGCAGAGGGATTCCGGCGTTCCGGTAGCAAGGATGTCGGTGTGTACTATGATCATCCCTACAATCTGGTCGCGAGAGGGAACTATCTTTCTTATACATACTACAACCTCAATACGGATCTGGAACTCAACCAGAAGTTGGATTTCATCACGAAGGGGCTCGCCTTGAACGGAAAAATCTCCTATGCCACGACCTATCGGAGAACGTCCCGCAATGCTGCGATGAGCTATCCCACCTATTCGATAGACTGGCGGGCTGTGGATAGTGGAGAAGGCAATCCCTGGATCTCCAGCAGCGCATCGACGAGAGTATATGAGGAAGACATTTTCTCTGTCAGTGCGGGCAGTACGCCGGCCAACACGGTCTATAATTTCTATTGGGAAGCTTCCGCCCATTATGACAGGGAGTTCCGCGGTCACAACGTCAGTGCCATGGCGCTGATGCACCAGCGGAACTATGTCCTGATGGCCGATTATCCCTCGCGGAACCAGGCTTACGTGGGCCGTCTGAACTATAACTACAAAGGCAAGTATCTCTTCGAGACCAACCTGGGTATTACCGGCAGTGAGCAGTTCTCTCCCAGGAATCGTTATGGTATCTTCCCTTCAGTGGCGGTCGGTTACTTCATTTCCAAGGAAAAGTTCTGGCAGAACGCCTTCCCTTGGTGGAGCACGTTCAAAATCCGTTATTCCGACGGCCTGGTCGGTAGTGATGCTGCAACAGAGAAATGGCTCTATTTCAGCTCTTTTGACCGGTCTGGGAATTTCATTAAGGAAGGCAAGGCTGCCAATGAGACGGCCCGTTGGGAAAAAGCGCATAAGCGAAACCTCGGCTTTGAGATGGGGTGGTTCAAGGACAACCTGTTGCTCAATGTCGAACTCTTCAATGAGGACCGTACCGACATCTTGATCACTCCGCTGACAACCATCTTTGTTGTGGCCGATTACAAGGATATCAATGCGGGCGCCATCAAAAAACATGGCCTTGAAGTCGAACTGAAATGGCGCAATACGACACCTTCCGGCTTATATTATGAAATTGGTGGCATGCTTGGTCTCAACGAGAACCGGATCACTGCTTACGAAGACCCGGCTTATGCTCCGGATTACCAGAAGCGGGTAGGAAAGGCATACGGGTCTTCTTCGATTGGCGAGAGCCTGGTGGATGACGGCTTCTTCGGAACCATTGATGAAAAGCATGGATATCCCGGCGGCAATGACAATCTCTCCCAAGGGCGCGGTTATAAGTTCTTGGATTACAATGCAGACGGCAACATTACCAATGACGACCGCCATCCTATCCAAGGCTCCCTGATCCCCCCGTTAACCTATTCCGGCCACCTGGCTTTTGCTTACAAGGGTTTCTCCCTTGATGCGACCCTGATGGGTGCGAAAGGCAAGTATCTCGGAATCGAGGATGTGTATTACATCGAATTCTATAAGGGGGACTATCTGCTTCATGCCAATTCGATGAACTATTGGACACCGACCAATCCTAACGCAAACCATGCGTCGCTGAGTATCCAGAACGCAGGCATTTACAAGTTTGGGCGTACGGATGCGATCGGTACCAACTGCGATATCCTGGATGTTTTGTGGCTCAACGCGGATTATCTGTCCATCAAGGATGTCCGCTTAGCTTACAAGCTCAGGAGCAAGTCCTTCATGAAGAAACTCGGTATCGACGGCCTGACAGTCACGCTTACGGGCAATAATCTGTATACCTTTACCAAGATCAAGGATGCGGATCCGGAAGTCATGGACCTGCAGGACAGTTACTATCCGATAATGCGAACGTTCAAACTGGGCGTCAATCTTGACTTTTAATCCTTACTGAGATGAAAAGATTATCCAAAATAGGGATTGCGGCCCTCCTGTCCGCAGCCGCCTTATTGATGTCGGGATGCGACTTCTTGGATGTCAGCCCGGATATGGGATTGACGGATGAAGAAGTGTTCTCCTATTATGACAATACATGGGCCTATTTCAGCCAGATATATGTAAGTGGCGTGACGGCTAACCGTTGGGATTATCGGGAGTGCTGGCCGCTGTTCATGAATGTCTGTACGGGCAAATATAATTTCGATGCCTGGACCCCTTCTGCCGTGGGCGGGCGTGACGGCGATGCGACCAAGCCGAGGCGCGGGTGCATGCTGGCGTCTTACCCGGACCTTCACCTTTCCAATAACACGGCCAGTAACAGCCCCGTCCTGATGGCCATGCTGAAAATCATCCGGATATGCAACATTACGATGGAAAACATAGACCGATTGACGGATGCCAAAGAAGAAGAAGTGCAGGATTTGCTAGGCCAGGCCTATTTCATGCGGGGTCTTGCCCATTTCTGCCTTGCCCGTTTGTTCGGCGGCTGGCCTTACATCGACCATTCCCTGAAAGCGGAGGACGAATGGGATCTGGCACGTCTTCCTTTGTATGACACCTACCGATTGGCGGCCGAGGATATGTACACGGCATACGAGTATTTCCGGGATTGCGGAAAGATGCGCCGGGACACTTATCCTGGAACGCCGGGTCATCTGGTGGTGAACGATGAATTCATCAAGCCTAACGGCGTAGCTGCTCTGGCTTTCCGGGGCAGGATGTTGCTGTATGCCGCCAGTCCGCTGGCCAATCCTTCCGGGAATCCTGAGTATTGGAAAGATGCCGCAGAAGCCAGTGCATTGGCTCTTAAGGTTGCTTTGGCGGAGCAGTATGCGCTTCAGCCCAAGGACAAATGGAGAGAAAATTTCGTGGAGGTGACCGCTACCAATGAAAACATCTGGCAGCATACAATTAATAATACGGACAAGTCCAACGCCTTCTCCTGGTTATTCTATGCCCAAAACAACCAGACCGGTTCGGCAGGCCTCAGTCCGACCCAGAACTATGTCGACAAGTTCGAGACCATCTGGGGCGAGGCACTGAATACCGCGGATGACCGGGCAGCTGCTACCGCGGCAGGTCATTACAACGAGACCGGGGACCCGTACAGCAACCGGGATCCCCGACTGGAAATGACAATTCTTCATGATGGTTCCAAGACCAAATACGGAGTCGTATGCAACATGTATAAGGATAAGAAGGGTAATTGGCCTACCACCACGTTGACTTCCAGCGCCAAGCGGGCCATGGCTTATGAGTGGGGTGAGCAGCTTGCCCTGAGTAACGGTTTCAGCCGTACCGGCTACGGCGCCCATAAGTATTGGAGAGGGAACGGAACCAATTCTGCTTATCCTCATCTGGATGCTTTCCGCCTCGCCGAGATTTACCTGAATTATGCCGAGGCTGCCAATGAATACGGAGGACCATCCGCTAAGGTCGGTGAGTCGGATCTGACTGCTGAAGAAGCCGTTAATGTCGTACGGGCCAGGATGGGAATGCCCGGAGTCGCCTCTAAGTACACGGCTGACAGGGTGTCTTTCCGGGCCAGGATCCACAATGAGCGTCAGGTGGAATTCGCTTATGAGGGAAACCACAATTATTTCGACCTGCGCAGATGGGTGGATGATGCCAAAAAGGAATACAATGAGAAGTTGTACGGTATGTATGTGACGGAAGTCACGAAGGATGCCTCTCACCCTCATGCGCGCAACTATGAGCGCAGAATCCTTGGGGACACCTACCAGACTGTTTATGGTTGGCAGGATTACATGAATTTTATTCCGATTCCGGCAGCGGATGCCCTTAAGATGAAGAATTTTGTAAATGCCGAATTCTGGCCCGTTCAGTAACGCTAATCTTTGAAAAAATGAGACTATCCTATAAGTTTTTGCTGGTGGCGATCCTTTCTGTGTTCGCTTCCGTGGCTTATGCTCAGAATTACAGCGATGCCGATAGCGTGGTCGTAAAGCCTTTCGGCATCGTCCAGAAAGCCTCCCAGAGCCCCGGCTTGACCCGAACCGTGCTCCAGAAAGATTTGGAGCATGCCGTTGCCGGCGATCTCCGGACGAGGTTGATCGGCGTGCTCCCGGGCTTGGAAGTGACCGAGGTCGGCGGCAACGTCGACCGGACCGAGACGGGGTCCGCCATCCTTTCCAATAATTGGACGGAGTCTGTGATCACCCGGGGTTCCCGCAATGTGGTCTGTATCGTGGACGATGTCGTAATCCCGTTTGAACAACTTCTTCTGGATCCCAGCCAGATCGAGTCAATCACCTTGTTGACAGAAGCGGCGGACAAGGCTCTTTTCGGGCCTGTGGCGACGGGAGGTGCGCTTTACATCACGACCAAACGGGGTGGGTACAACCGCCCGGCCTCCATCTCGGTCGATGTGGAAAGTGGCCTTAGCTTTCCCGGTGTATGGCCGGAATGGGTCGGTGGCGAGGACTATGCCCGGATGAATAATGCCGCCCGTGCCGCCTCCGGCTACGAGCAACTCTACTCCGAAGAAGCCATCGCCGGCTATGGCCTGCACGATGCTTGGAACGCTTCTACACCAAACGTAGATTACAAATCCCTGATGTATAGGAATATCAAGAATGTTACCCGTTTTGGCGCCAACGCACAGGGCGGATCGCAGACAACCAAATACAATATTTCCTTGGCGGGATTGACTGATAGCGGGTTGCAGAAACTGGGCGATGCCAACTTCTACAACCGACTCAACCTCAACATGAGTTTCTCCACCAAGATTGGGCAGTATTTGGAAGCCAGCGTCGGCGCAGTCGGCATGCTCTCATTCTATCAGGCTCCCTCTCAAGGGGAGTTCGACTACTACCGCCAGATTCCGGCCATTGCTTTTCCGGTCGATCTGGGATCCCAGACGGAATCAGGAGAGACCTTTATGACCTATGCGGTTTCCAAAGCGTTCTCTTTCAATCCGTATGCGACCATGGTTGAAGGTGGAAGCTATTTATCCAAGAAACGGGGTGGCATGATCAACCTGACGCTGAATACGGACCTGTCATTCCTCATACCCGGCTTGAAGTCCAAGACCTTTGCCAACATGAATTCCTTCTTTGTACAGGATCTTGGCAAGAAAAACGACTATTTTGCCTACTATTGGGTCCCCGGAGTCGAAACTTCCGAGCTGGAACGCTCACCGCATGTGAATTCCAGGCAGTCAACGAAATCCGTGCTGGACGCCAGTTCCCACCAGGGATGGACAGCATATCAACGCCTCTCTTATGACTTTGCGAGAGGAGGCCATTCCCTGAATGCCAGCCTCACATATTACATGAACAATACGGAGAGTACCGGTAATAAGTTTTATTTCCGGACGCAGAACCTGATCGGGGCGGTGAGCTACAATTGGCAAAGGAAGGTTTTTGCCGACCTGGTCCTTGATTATGCGGGCTGCACCCGTTTCGCAAAAGGCAACCGTTTTGCGTTGCTGCCCACCCTGTCCTTAGGCTGGCGTCCTTCCGAAAAACTGAAATTCAACGTGCAGGCAGGCCTTCTGGGCGATTATGATGTCTTTGGCGGTCATTATCTTTATCAAGGCTTATATAGCAAACCCGGAACCGTGGTTTTCGGCCAGGCGGGATCCAACCCCTGGTTTGGCGGAACCACGCAGAAAGAGTACTATTATACCACCATCGACCGCTTGGCCAACCCGGATCTCACTTGGGCGAAGGATCTAGATCTGGAACTGGGGATCGAAGCGAAACCGGCGGAAGGCTTGACAGTCGGAGCCCAGGCCTATTGGATCAAACAGCTCGGCCTTTTGACTGAAACGAATGTTGAGTTCCCGGATGTCACCGGCTATTCTGCGACCTTGTTTTATGATAACTATAACGTAAAAGATGCATTTGGCGCGGATCTGCAGGCCCGATATCAGCATTCCTTCGGTGACTTCCGTTTCGGTTGGGGCGCTTGGGCCGGCGTCTTCGTATCATACGATATCCGTCTGGCTAATGACGTTTACTCCTATGACTGGGAGCGTCAGACCGGATGTCGTTCGGACGCTTACCGCGGATTTGTGTGTTTGGGCAAATTCACCTCTCAGGAGGAGATCGCTTCCAGTGCTACATTTGGTGCCGAAACGCAGGTAGGGGATTTGAAGTACAAGGATCTCAACGGGGATGAAAAGATCGATGCCAGCGACAAGCGTGTGGTCGGCTATACTTCACCCTTGCTTCGATACACCTTGGACTTGCATCTGGGTTGGAAAGGCTTTGACCTGGATATCGTGGGTGCGGGACGGGCATTCTATCAGCTGCCGATGACCAGCGCCTATTTCTGGGGCGGCTTCGGGGATGCGAATTACTCTGCTTTTATGCACGATCAGATTGGCGGTGACTATCCCCGCCTGAGTTATCTCAAGGCCACCGACAATTTCGTCGAGTCTGATTTTTGGCTTCGTGACGGCGGATACTTCAAGATTAAAAATGTGGAGTTGGCCCACACCTGGACCTGTGCTCCTGGTGCGGCGGTCAAGAGCATCCGATTAAGTCTCCGTGGTTCCAATCTTTGCACGTTCACCAAGGTGAAATATGTGGATCCGGAGTCCATTCACTCGGGCGTCTCGACGCTTCCGCTTTTCCGTGCCGTGACCATGGGTCTAAAGTTTAACTTTTAAGGGAATGAAGATATGAACAGTAGAATTACATTATCATTGGTCGCGCTTCTGTTTCCGCTGCTGACCGCCTGCTCATTCCTGGATCCCCTTCCGGATGGGACCATCACGGAAGATAATTACGATTCCTTCCCGACCATTATCCAGGGATATGTGTTTAAGGCTTATCATAATCTCCCGGCTTCCTATACTTCTGATGGTTACATGGGCCTGGATGCTTGCACGGATGATGCGGTTCGGACGAGTAGTTCGGACCCGATGCGGCAGCTTTCGATCGGTAATGCGCAGATGTCTTCTTATCCGCTGACCAAGATTTGGGCGCGGGATTATGAGGCTATCAATTATGTCAACCTGTTTCTGAAGGATGACATCGGTCTGAATACGCGCTATCTTCTGGAACCGTCGGACAATACCAAACTGCAGCGTTACCTGCAAGGAGATGCATACGGGTTGAGGGCTTGGTTCTTGTTTGACTTGTTACGGACATTCGCAGGGAAAGATGCGGATGGGCGGTTGCTCGGGGTTCCGATCTTCACGGAGCCGAATGACCTGAACAAATTCGATCCGTCCAAGGTTGTCCGTGCTTCATTCGATGACTGTATCATACAGATATTGAATGATTGTGATGACGCGCTGAAGTATCTTCCGGAAGCGAACCGCGATTTTGTCGTCAGCCCTACTTCCGCCATGATTGACGGTGCAGCCCGATATCGTGGTTTGGACTGTGTGTCCATCCGGGCATTGAAAGCACTGGTCTACCTGACCTGGGCGAGCCCGGCATTTAACCCGTCCGGGGACCGTTCCCGTTGGGAATCGGCAGCCCGGTTGGCCATGGAAGTCATCCGTTACAAGTTGGATGTCGAAGGTGTCCAGGCCAATGGATTTAACCCCATTTCGCCATATTTTTTCACATACCACAATGACCCGGAGGTTATCTGGACGTCCCCTTGGCAGCACAATAGTTACGAGACCTCATTTTTCCCGCTTGGCTTCGGCGGTACCGCCAGTGTCGTCCCTACCCAGGAACTGGTTGATGCTTTCGGTATGGCAAATGGCTACCCGATCCGGGATGCCCGCAGCCACTACGACCCGGCGTCGCCTTATTCGGGGAGGGATCCGCGCTTCTATTCTGTGATCAATGCCCACGGGTCCAAGGTCCTTCGGGGCGGAGACGCTTCGGACGTCATGTACACTTTCGACACTTCGGAAGGCGGAGCGGATGCTCCAGGACTGATGAATACCTCTACGACCGGATATTATATCAAGAAGTATGTTTACAATCTTTGGAATCCCTATGACAAGAACATCCAGACGATAGGAACCAGCATTTTCTACCTCCGTTGGACGCAGATGTGCCTGGCTTTCGCCGAGGCTGCAAACCATGCCGTCGGTCCGAATTCGGATGCTTTCGGAATGTCAGCCAAAGAGGCTCTCTCCTTTGTCAGGAAGCGCACGACCCAGGATCAGATGGCGGGCGTCGGTGTCTCCGGCGATCCCTATCTGGAGGAATGTGCTGCAGCTGGAGAGCCTGCCTTTGACGCATTGGTCAAGAATGAGTGGCGCATCGAAACTTGTTTCGAAGGGGCTCGCTTCTTCCATCTGCGCCGTTGGGGAGCCACGGCCGCCCAGGTCAGTATCCCTGTCCATGGGGTCCGTATTTCCAGTGGGCCTGATGGAAACATATTCCGGTACGAGGAGGTCGAAAAGAAAAGCTTCCCGTCCCCTTGGCTTCCGATTCCGTATCTTGAGGTCAGGAAATGCAGCCAGCTGGTTCAGAATGCGGGTTGGGAGACATGGAAATAACAGTAATATTGAAAGATATGAAAAAAATCGTCGCTTTCACGATCCTTCTCACCTGTTTGACAGGATGCTATGAGGATTATGTAAAAGATTTTGATTATAGCTCCATATACATCACGTATCAGTATGACATGCGGACCCTGGTTGTCGGAGAAGGTGCCAAGTTTGATATTACCGCATCACTGGGAGGTGTTATCAATAATGGAGTAGACCGGAAGGTTGATATCGTCATAGATCCGACTCTGGTTACCGCGGACCTTTCCCGCTTTGCTCCGGCAGGTTCAGTCGTCTCCCCTTTTACCGCTTTGGATATCTTCAAGGGAGCAACGCCGGATGTGGGCACGTTGTATCATGCTGAGGTTCAACGCACTTTTGAAAGCTTTGGCGTCGATGAGATCCGTCCGCTTCCGTCCGATTACTATACGGTTTCCGGTTTGGAAACACTTGCCATCGGGAAGGGGAGGAATACGGCTTCTTTCACACTGGCAGCTACCGATAAGATGACCGGAGACAATGAAGCGGTCAAGCCGGTCTATGCCGTGGGCGTAAAGATCCAGTCTGCTGATGCCGATACGGTCTTGCGGGGACGTGAATTCGCCATCATTGCCGTCCGTTTGGAGAATATGTTTTTCGGCAACTGGTATCACGGCGGATCATACGTAGTCAAAGATGCCTCCGGGAAAAAGGTGGATGAGCAATCCTATCCATTCTCTATCCCCCAGGAAGACGCGAAAGTTTATGCCCTAACAACCGAGACGACCCATTCTGTCAAGACCAATAAAATCATTCAGCAGAGCGGTTCCTTGATACTTAGCTTCAACGGTCCCGAAATCACTATCACGTCCGATGACGTCGAGTTGGTCAATGATGGTAGGAGGAGTTGGTACAACGAGGCAAAACTCCTGCAAAATAGGGAGTTATACCTAAATTATACATTCAAAAATGCGGATGGGGGGACAACGGAAGTGTCGGATACACTGTATTTCCGCAACCGAATCCGTGATGGTGCCAGCGAATGGCAGGATGAGAATCCTGAGCACTACAATTGATTTTTGCTTTCCGTGCGCAGTCAGACGAAAGCAATCCCGGGCATTCTGACACTTGCCCTATGTCTCTGCCTGTCCCAGGGCTGTTCGCAGACCTGGGACAGGCAGGATTATACGGAAGAGTCAGCCAGGCAGTTGACTTGCAGCAAACTGCACCTTAAGGGTGGACGGCGAATCTTGCTCCAGTTCCCGCAACCGATGTGCCTGTATGACGATTATGATGAGGTTGCCGTCCTGGCATTTCCCGTTCCGTCTTCCGGTGAAGCGGCTCCCGTCAAAGTCCGGGAGGTGCGGAATCTCTCCCGACACCTTGATAAAAAGGGCAATTTTCATTGGCGCATTCCTCCTGGGGAGTGGCTTGTGTTGCGCATCGGATCTACACCCGCCAGTGTGAACCCCGAAGGAGGCCAGGCCTCCGAGGGTACATTACCAAGGATGCCTTGGCGTTCGGGTATGGACCGTCAGTTCCGTCGGACCGCAGGCTATGATCCTATTCCCTGGCTCCCCGTATCGATTGGTTGTGTCGTCGAAGATAAAGACAGGACGCAGGCATTCCTGACGGATCTGGACAAGGTTTATGATGGCCGGAAGTTGGGTAAACCCCGGTATTGTCACATTCTTTTGCGGGATTTCCGGACCGTGAAGGACGGGCAAGTCATTAATTACAATATCGGTACGGCTGCACATGGTCCCTCCACGTTGGCTGCTTTGAAAAAGTATCTCCCTCCTGATGTCCGTATCACCGTTTGGGCCGATGCGCCTCTGGAGCCTTCCTTGGCGCGGATGATGCGGCGGCGTTTCCCGGATACGGATCTTGTCGTCGGGTCTTTGGATGATGTGGGTAATATATCTCTTCAATCGAAAGACTCTGCTTCGTGGAAGACACTGGATCCCTCGCTCAAGGCCTTGGCGCGCGCCGTGTCGGAATCTGACTTGTTCCTGGTCTCTTCCGGAAGCGGCATCGCTGTGGCTTCGTCGCTTCGGAGTTATAAGCAGAGGACCGGAAAAGCAACGGCCGCTTATGCGATTGGATATGGCACGGCGCAAGATCCTATGCAGCGGGATATGGATTTCATTTGGTTTCGCGACGAGCGTTCTTTGGCGCAGGCAAAGAAGAGGGAAGCCATTCCTCTCATTTCAGGATGGGCCCCGGACGCCGTGTTTGACTTTGACTGCGTGGATGAAAAAGGCGCCGCAGCACTGATGAAAGAGGGCGGTTTGGAACCAGGACGATTCATTTGTTGCATTCCCGGATTCCGTTATACGCCCCGATGGGAGTATTTTGGAACTCCGGTTGTCGAAGAGCGGCGCGCCATCAATGAGGCCCGCAAAAAGGAGGATAATGATATTTTGTGCCGCATCATTATCGAAACTGTCAGGGAACGGGGCCTGAAAGTGCTCATCTGCGCCGAGCAGATTCCTGAGCTTCGTCTCTGTCGGGAGGCTGTATATGACCAACTGCCAGAGGATGTCCGGGAACATTGCGTTCTTCAGCAAGAATGGTGGTCTCCTGACGTGGCCCTGGCAGTCTATCGCCAGTCTTTATGCGTATGTGGCATCGAAATGCACTCCCAGGTGATGGCTGCAGGCAATGGTATTCCGGCTGTCGTATTCCGACATTCCGGCTTTGGAAGCAAAAGTGGTATGTGGAACACCATCGGCTTGGAAGACTGGCTGTTGGATATCGATTCCCCGGATGCTCCTCAGCGTGCCTGCCGGATCGTTGGATCTATCCTGGACCATCCGGAAGAAGCTTTTTGGAAGTTGGTGAAAGCCCGCCGGATCATTGAATCTGCAGAGAGAGAGGCGATCTATGCTTCTTTTTTCGAATGATGGTGAATGAATCGAAATCATGAAAAGAATCGT
>JAEEGL011964095.1_pt1 | contig 13278 bp, 14 predicted proteins | sample 9134231 | NCBI WGS metagenome assembly JAEEGL01 (sample SAMN16246548, study PRJNA631951) | gut metagenome | biome: gut microbiome; feature: rumen; material: fiber-attached | host: Bos | place: Iran: Karaj | collected 2018-10 | reverse complement strand
GAGCAAGATCAAGAACAATAAAGTCAACGCCATCCGGTTTTCCACGCTGGCCGGGATCTGCGAGGCGCTGAACTGCGAGCCGGGAGACATTCTGAAATACGACCCGGACGCGGAAGAAGAAGCGGATCCGGAGGACTGATCTCATAAAAGCCGGTCCTTCCGAAAGCCGGAAAAGACGGGAAGAAAATTAAAAACACGGACAGCCGGGCTGTCCGTGTTTTTCTATTATCCGGATCTTTATCTGTCTTAAAGGCCGTGCGTCTCCCTGTCCAGCGCCAGCATGTCCTCATGGAATGTCCGGTCCAGACGTTCTCTCTTGGCTTCGTCCAGGCCTTCCAGGAATTCCGCTTCCAGGAAAGCGTCGACCATTTTGTTGGCCAGATCGAAGGCGACGATGTTGGAACCCATCGCCAGGACGTTGCAGTTGGTGATGACGCGGGCGCTTCTGGCCGTATTGATGTTTTCCACCAGGCCGCAGAAGACGCCCGGGAAGCGGTTGGCGGCGAGGTTGACGCCCATGCCCGAGCCGCACATTACGATGCCCAGGTCGTATTGCTTTTCGGAGACTGCCCGGCCGACGATGGATCCGGCTTCGACATAGCTCATCTCTTTGTCCCCGGTCACGTCGGTAAAGTCATAGCCCTTTTCCTTCAGATGTTCAACAACGCTGTCTTTCAGCTTCAGGGCGGTAGTCTGCGCAGCGACAATGATTTTTCTGCTCATTTCTTTACTCCTTTAAAACTTGAAAAATGGCACGTTCTATCATGCACCGTCTTCTTTTACCCGTCCGCGCAGCGGCAGCAGGCGGATAAATGTGACGACGGAAGCAGTCAGAAAAATGGCGATGGCAGCGGCCAGTATGAACAGGAGCACCCAGAAGAGACCGAACGTCGCGAGAAGCCGGATAAAAGCGAGGACGGCCAGGCACCAGAAAAACAGGGCCGCCGAAGCAAAGCGGAGCGCGTATCCCTTTATCTCGTCCGGCGTATGGACGGCGGTGTGGAAAAGCGGATCGGGAGCGTCATCTTCTGAAGCTGCCCGGCTCTTCGCTTTCAGTTCCAGATAATTCATAAAGCTTTTGCGGACCGCGTAGATCGCGAGCGCGAAAAAGATCAGGCAGATCATGCCCGGGATCGCGGGATAGCCTTTGCCGCCGGAGGATCTGACGATCACAAAAACGCCGGTCGCAAACAGCATCAGCGAGACGCAGACCAGGGAAACAAGGCCGGCAAAACGGCCGTACAGGGTCTGAAGGCGGACGTATTCCGCGCGGGAAAGCGGGGCCGCGGCAGATGCCGGGCGGCCGCCGTCGTTTTGTTTTTTTGAGGATCCGGGACCGTTCATATTACCTCTTTCTTAAGCGCCGCCCCAGCACGGAACTGCCGAAATAAAAGGAGCGGACGTAGGAGACCAGCAGGATCAGCAGCGCCAGTCCGCAGACGCCCGCGAAAAGGGCGCCGAGGATGGGCGGGACGTAAATATAGCGCGTTGCCGCGGGCGCGGCGGCATTGGATTCCGACAGCGTCGAGGCGGGCGTGATGAAGACCAGCGTCCCGGAGCCGACTTTTTCCTTCTCCAGATAATAATCGATCTCCGCGATCTCCCGACGGATGTTCCCGTTCCCGTCGACGCGGACGTTCTGGACGGAAGGATCGTGCCAGCGGACGGAAGCGTCCAGGTCCTGCGCCGTTTTGCCGGAGGGCAGAAGAACGGAGATGTTTTCCGTAGGCTCCAGACGGCCGGCAAAAGAACCGAGCAGGTGAACGCCGCTCCGCAGATAATCGGGCGTATCGGAAAACGCGGGATCCAGAACCGTTCCGGAAGTACCGGCGGCTGCGGCGGGCTCGTTGTCATCGGCCGCCGGCGCGTTTTTCCCCGTTTCCGGATCCGGCAGGGTCTGCCCTTCCAGTGTTTCGAGGCGGTAGTTTTCAAAACCGTAGCGGATCAGGGTCTCCGTATCGTTGTACTGTCCCGGCGGATCGACGCCCATGACGACGCAGATCAGGCGCAGGCCGTCCCGTTCGACGCAGGTGACGAGGCTGGCATGAGCCGCTTCCGTATAACCGGTCTTGCCGCCGATCATGCCGGGCATGGAGCGTTCGCCGTTGATAAACTGGTTGTGGTTCAGGATCCAGATATCGTCCGGCTGGCCCGTCGTCTGCGGGATATGGTAATTCCTGGTGTTGGCGATCATGCAGAGGAAACTGTTTTCGAAATAGGCTTTCGAGATCAGGCCGAGATCGTAGGGCGTCGTATAATGCGCCTCGTCAAACAGGCCGTTCGTGTTGATGAAATGGCTGTTTTGGCAGCCGAGTTCCGCCGCTTTTTCATTCATCCGGTCCGCAAAGGCGGAAATGGAACCGGCGCAGGCTTCCCCGAGGGCATTCGCGCATTCGTTCGCGGAAGCGGCCATGGTGGCGTACAGGGCCTGTTCCACGGTCAGCTTTTCGTTTTCGTCGATGCCGATGTTGGAAGCGTCGCGGGGAACGGAAAAGACCGCCTCATGGGAAAAAACGACCTGGCTGTCGAGCTCCAGGGCGTCGTACGCCATCAGGCAGGTCAGGATCTTGGTCGTGCTGGCCGGATAAAGCGGGTGGTGGATGTTTTTCCCGTAAAGAACGATGCCGCTGTCCGCGTCCATTAAAACGGCGCCGGGCGCCGAGACGTCAGGAAGTTCCGCCGTATCGGAAAACCGGACGTATTCGTCGCCGGCCGGCGCGTCCGGATCAGAGCCGTCCGCGGTGCCGGCGGTATCTGACGGGGCTTCGGCGGCGCAGACGGACAGGACCGGCGCCGCAAGAGCCGGGAGCAGGAACAGCATCAGAATAAGCAGGACGGTTATTCTTCTGTTTCCGGAGACGCCTGGGCGGCCGGCCTCCGGCTGAGAATGTATTTGCAAATCGCGTTTCCTTTTCCGGAAAATCGTTCTTCGTATTCTGTCAGGATGTTGCCTTCGTTCATGACCGGGTCATTGTGCAGGTCGAAGGTGCAGGCCGTCAGGACGAAGGGGCTCTCTTCCACTTCTTCCAGCGCGAAATCAAAGAGCGCGCGGTTGTCGGTCTTGAATTCGATCTGCGCGTCCTCCGACAGGATCTGCGCGTACCGCGCAAGAAACTGGCGGGACGGGAGGCGTCTGTGCGCGTGCCGGTCTTTCGGCCAGGGATCCGAAAAATTGAGATAGAGCCGGCCGATCTCGCCCGGCGCGAAATACTGTGTGATGTTTTCGGCTTCGCCCCGGATCAGCAGGACGTTCGGGAGTTCCCGTTCTTTCTGCTTGTCCGCGAGACGCAGCAGGACGCTCGAGTATTTTTCGATGCCGACGTAGTTGATCTCAGGGTGCAGGGCGGCCAGATCCATTAAAAAGCGGCCTTTTCCCGTGCCGATCTCCAGGTGGACGGGGCGGTCATTGCCGAACCGTTCATGCCAGGTGCCGGCGGCATTCACCGGATCGTTGAAAACAAAAGGAGCTTCTTCCAGATCGTGTCTGGCGCGCGGAATATTTCGTAGTCTCATGCGTAGAATTGTAGCACATTTTCGGGTATGATTAACACCATGAAAAGCTTTGCGGACACAGTGAAAGAAAAGAAAAACCGGACCGTTCCGGCAGCGGTATGCCTGGCGGTCCTGCTGGTCATCGTGCTTATTCCCGGGCGGGCGTGGTACCGCGGCTACATTGCGGAACAGGAAGAAAAAACCTGCAGGAGGGCCCGTCTGTCCATGCTGCAGGTCTATGAACGCCTCCTTACGGAAGAAACGGAAGCGGAAGGCGGCACTGAGGCCGCCGACGCAGACGCCGGCGAGGGCGGCGATCCGCTGTATACCGCGGAAAGAGCGGCGGACCGGTTTCAGAAATGCAGGCCGGCCGGCTCCCCGGAGGCTTACGACGTGGCCGTCCAGGGCTCGGTTTCAGATTCATCCGTGATCTGCGTCGGTCCCTGCCTGGGACAGGGCACCTATACGATCTTTCTGGATGCTTCCGATCCGGAGGATCCGCATAAAATGCGCATCGTCTGCTCCGTGCACGGAGATGAGGTGACGCTGGATAAGACGTCGGATTAAAACGCGCGGATCTGCGCGTCCTGCGCGTCTTCCGCGTATTCCACCTTCCGGATCTCGACTTCATAACTGTAGCTGTCGTTGACCTGGACGGTGACGGTATCGCCGGCCCGGTGGCCGATCAGGGCTTTCCCCATGGGACTTTCTACGCTGATCAGGTGCTTGAGGGAATTTCCGCGGATGGTGCTGACGATGGTATAGGCAGTCTCTTCGTTGTCTTCCGGGATAAATACCGTTACTTTTTTATTGATGCCGGCCTGGTCTTCGTCCTGTTCGTCTTCGAGGATCCGGGCGGTGCGGATCATCCGCTCCAGATACCGGATGCGGCTTTCGTTCTCGTTTTTGAATTTCTTGGCCGCGTGATACTCGAAGTTTTCGGACAGATCGCCCTGCGCGCGGGTGACTTTGACGTCTTCGAGCGCTTTCGGGCGCACCACCAGCTTGCGGTATTCGATCTCTTCTTCCATATCGCGGATATCTTTTCTGGTCAGTTCATTGTGCATAACCGTATTCCCCTTGTTCAATATCACAATAAAACAGCCAAAGGCCAGAACCTTTGACGTATGATTTATCATATACTTTTTTCGGAAAAATTTCCAACGCAAATCCTTTATTTCCGAAAGAAGCATATCGGTGTAAAATGGCAGTGACGTTTAACCGGCGGAGTTTTTAAAAAAAGAAAGACCCGGCCGGCTTTCGCGACGCCGAAATCACTGTTTTAATATGGAAAAACGAGAAATATAAAATGAGAGATCAGAAAAAATACAGAAGAAACAGAAGCAGGAAAATATTCGTCGTCCCGGCGGCGGTCGCGGCAGCGGCGCTGATCCTGTTTGCGGCCGGAAAAGCGGGCCTGCTCGGGAAGCATCCGGTCTTTCCGCATCATACCAGTACGGCGGTCGCGGCGATCCATCCGGACTCCGTTTTGAAGAGCGGCGGGATGCTGCCCGGGACCAAGATCGACGGCCAGGACGTCGGAGGGATGACCGCGGCCGAAGCGGAAGCGGTGATCGCCGACAAGGTGGGCCGGGCGAAAAAAGCGAAGATCACCCTTTATTCGGAAGCGCATGAACCGATCACTTCTTTTACGGCGGAAGAGATCGGCCTGGACTGGGGCAACCCGGAAATGCTGGAAGAAATGGAGAATTTCGGCCGGGGCGGCAATCCGATCACGCGCTATAAGGCCGTCAAGGATCTGGAACAGCAGGGGCTGAATTACGAAGTGGAATTCAAGGTGAACGACGAGCAGCTCCGGGCGAAGGTCGCCGACTGTCTCGGCGCAGTCAACCGGCCGGCCGTCGACGCGCAGCTGAAGCGGGAAAACGGGGTGTTCCAGTTTATCCCCGGACAGACGGGCAAAGTCCTGGACGTCGAAGCGACGGTCTCGTCCGTCAAGGAAGCGCTGGGCAGCGGCTGGACCAGGATGGACCTGGTGATCCCGTTGGTCATCACGATCGACGAACCCAAAGGAAACGGGGAAGAACTCTCCAGGATCAAGGACCTGCTCGGTTCGTTTACGACCAGCTACCAGACTTCCGGCAACGCGCGGACCCTGAATATCATAAACGGCTGCAAGCTTTCGAGCGGCGAGATCCTGTACCCGGGCGAGACGTTTTCCATGCTGAAGCACCTGACGCCGTTCACGGAAGAGAACGGCTACCAGCTGGCCGGCTCCTATCTGGGCAACAAGGTCGTCGACAGTCTGGGCGGCGGGATCTGCCAGGTCTCGACGACGCTTTACAACGCGGTCATCCGGGCGGAGCTTGAAGTCGTGGAGCGCTACAACCATTCCATGATCGTCGGATACGTGGAGGCTTCCGCGGACGCCGCGATCGCCGAATCCTCGGGCATGGATTTCAAATTCCGGAACAACCTGGACTATCCGGTCTATATCGAAGGCATCACGCAGAACCGGGCGATCACCTATAATATCTACGGGGTGGAGACACGGCCCGCTTCGCGCCAGATCCGTTTTGAGAGCGAAGTGCTGGAGACCATTCCGTCGGAAGGATCGGAAGTGGAGACCGACCCGACCCAGCCGGTCGGATACGTCGCGATGAGCAACGGATACACGGGCTACAGGGCGCAGCTCTGGAAGGTCGTGACTGAAAATGGGAACCAGGTCTCCAGGGAGGTCTTCAACAAGAGCAGCTACCGGATGACGCCCGCGCAGATCACGGTCGGGACGGCCGGGATCATGACGGCCGGTCTCCAGAACGCGATCGCTTCCAAAGATATCAACGCGATCCGTTCCGCGGCCGCTTTTGCCGCAGCGAACCAGCTGCCGGCTGACGCGCTGACGGAAGCGGCGTCCGAAGCGGCGCAGGAGGCTTATCAGGAAGCGCTGGCTTCCGGCATGGACAGCGAATCCGCGCAGGCGCAGGCAAAAGCCGCAGCCGACAGCGTCGTTTCTTCCGCGACGCAGCAGCTTCAGCAGAAAGAAGCGGAAGCCGCCCGGGCAGCAGCGGAAGCGGAAGCCGCGGCGCAGGCGGAAAACAGCTCGGACGCGGAGATGGAAGCGCTGCTCCGCGAGTTCGAAGCGCAGTGACGGAAAAGACCGGAGGATCAGGAAAAGCCGGAGTTTGCGCCGGGCGTTCCCCGGAGCCGGGCGACGTGATCCTGCAGTGCGGATATGCGGCGCTGGAAGCGACGGCTATTCTGGCTGACAGGGCATCCGGGAAACTGGAGGAACGCTTTTCCGGAATGACCGTGCGCAGAATGGCGCGGTTTTCGGAAAACCTGGCGCCGGAAGCGCGGAAAACGGCAGCCGAAGCGGGCCGGGCCGGCGCGGTGCTGTTAAGGGAAGCCGGGGAAGGCGGGATCTTTGCGGCACTGTGGGCGCTGTGGAAAGAGACGGGCCTGGGATTTGACCTGCGGATGGGCGGGATCGCGTTTCTGCAGGAAACGATCGAGTTTCTGGACGCTCTGGATATCGACCCTTATAAAGCCCGGTCTGGAGGGTGCTTCCTGGCCGTTTTCCGACCGGAAGACGCCGGGGAAGCGGAGCGGAAGCTCCTGAATGCGGGCGTTCCTGTCCACCGGCTCGGGGTCCTGCGTCCGGACAAAAACAAATATCTGCGGCACGGGGACAGGGTCCGCTGCCTGGACAGGCCCGCGCCGGATACACTGGATCAGTATCTGAAAGGTACTGCCGCGGGAGAAAAACATGGTCTCTAACAAATATACGGCGTTTGCCCTGTTTCTTTTGCTTTTCCTGATCTTTACGAACGTGCTCGACTTTGTTTATTCGACGGTGATCACCCGGACTCCGTACAGCTTTTCGGTCGGCGGGGATCTTTTCGTTCCGCTGGTCACGGCCGCGGTGCTCGGGTACGTCCTGATTCTCCGGAAAGAGGACTGACTTTCCAAAGATCCCGGCATACAGGAACAGACGCAGACAGATTTGACACAGGAGCAGACAGATTGACACAGGAAAGACCGGGAAGAAGTCCGTACAGGGACAGACTGGAAAAAAGAATACGCAGGAACAGGAGGCTTCCGCGGAAGGCACCCGTCCGGAACATCCGGCCGTTAAACCCGTCCGGCGCCTGGTTTACGGCTTCGGTGAAAAAAGAACTGGGCGAACTCCGGTTTATGAATTTCATGGTCCTGCTGGCGGCGGGCATCATCAATTCCGTCGGCGTCACGATGTTCCTTTTTCCGGTAAAACTGTACGACAGCGGCATATCGGGAACGTCCATGCTTCTGGACCAGGTCACGCCGGATTTTTATACGATGTCGCTGTTCCTGATCGTGCTGAACGTGCCCGTCTTCCTTTTCGGGCTTAAACGGCAGGGGCTGTCCTTTACGATCTATTCCATCTATACGATCTGCGTTTATTCTGCCATGTCGTACGTGATCATGTACGTCCTGCCGGTCGACGTTTCCTTCGTATCGCCGCTCGCGGGATCCGACCTGCTTCTGTGCGCGATCTTCGGCGGCGTCATATCCGGCGTCGGAAGCGGGCTGACCGTCCGTTTCGGCGGCGCGATCGACGGGATAGACGTCCTGTCGGTCATTTTCGCGAAACGGCTGGGGATCTCCCTCGGCACGTTCGTCATGACGTTCAACACCGCCCTTTATATCATCTGCGGCCTCGTGATCCACAGCTGGATCCTGCCGCTTTATTCCATCGTTACCTATTATGCGGGAGCCAGGACCGTCGATTTCATCGTCGAAGGTTTTGACCGGGCTAAAAGCGCCATGATCGTAACGACCAAAGCGGAGGAGATCTCTCAGGCGCTGTCGGAAAACTTCCGGGCGTCCGGCACCATCGTCAGCGCGACCGGCGGCTATTCCGGGGAAAGCAAACAGATCCTGTATTTTATCGTCAACCATTTCCAGATCAACAAACTCAGAAATATCGTACTTAAGATCGATCCCAAAGCGTTTATTTCCCTGCAGGACGTTTCCGACATCATCCAGAAGCGCAAAGACTATTGACCCGCTTAAACAGGACTTAAGCGGCTTCGGGCAAGCCCGGGCGGCTCAAGCCGTACTTGAGAAAAAGCCGTAAATTTAAACAGAATCTTGCTGTTGCGGACAGTATTTTTTCCGTATGATCAGATCGAAAGGAGAAAGAAAATACCGGAAAGCCGTAGTTTATGACGAAGGAAAAGCATTTCTTATTCGGGGGAGGTGCAGATGGATTTCGGAAAAAATATTAGACAGCTTCGGGAAGAACGCGGCCTGACCCAGGAGAAACTGGCGGAAGCGCTGCATGTTTCATTCCAGGCGGTCTCGGCGTGGGAAAGGGACGAATACAAGCCCGAGACGGACAATCTGATCAGGATGGCGGAAGTCCTGGACGTCTCCGTTTCCTGTATCGTGGAAGAAAAAAGCCGGATGTTTGAAACGCAGGAGGTCCTTTACAACTGGGAGCACATGAAGACCTTCGTCAAGACGTCGGCCAAAAACCACGGACTCCGCAATACGCTGAAAGCCGTCGACTACGCGGTGGAAGCTCACAAAGGCCAGACGCGGAAAAAATCGACGGTCCCCTATATCTATCACCCGCTGAACATGGCCTGCCACGCCCTGTCCATGGGGATCCTGGAAGACGAAGTCGTCGCGGCCTGCCTGCTGCACGACGTGATCGAGGACTGCGGGAAAAAGCCGGAAGATCTCCCGGTGAACGAAGAAACGAGAGAGATCGTCCGGCTTCTGACGATGGAAGAAAAATCGGACGACGAAGACGTCCGGAAAAGAATACTGGCGGAATATTACGGAAACATCCTGGCCGATTCCAGGGCGGCGCTCGTGAAATGCATGGACCGCTGCAACAACATGACCACCATGGCGTGGGGGCTCAGCCGCGACAGGATCTACCGCATGATCAACGAGACGGAAGCGTATTATCCGAAGCTGATCAAAGCCGTCAAGACGGTGCCGGAATACAATAATGCCGCGTGGCTCCTCCAGTACCAGATCGAAAGCATGCTCGACATTTATAAACGGCTGCTGTAAGCGGAAGCGGATAAAACAAGAAAACAGGCCGGACGTCAGAAATTGACGTCCGGCCTGCTGCTTTTACAGATTCGGTTCAGGGACGGCTTAATCGAGCTTCAGGTCGCCTTCCTTGATCCAGCCCATGCGGCGGAAAAGCACGCCGAATGCCGGCGCGAGGATGGCCGGCAGCACAAAGCAGATCAGGATCATGCCCAGCCAGTCCATGCCGGTAATGGCAGCCTTCGTGCCCGCCGCGACGTCGTTCACCCAGCCGGTATAAACGCCGATCTGGCCGACCAGGCCGCAGGTGCCCATGCCGGAAGCGACAGCGGGGCCGTTCATCTGCAGGCGGAATACGCAGGTCGCGATCGGGCCGGTGATGGCCGAAGTGATCAGGGCCGGCAGCCAGATACGCGGATTCCGCACGATGTTGCCCATCTGCAGCATGGAGGTGCCGATCCCCTGGGAGACCAGGCCGCCCCATTTGTTTTCCTTAAAGGAAAGGAACGCGAAGCCGACCATGTTGGCGCAGCAGCCCGCGACAGCGGCGCCGCCGGCCAGGCCGGTCAGCCCGAGCGCCGCGCAGATGGCGGCGGAAGAGATCGGGAGCGTCAGCGCCGCGCCGATGACGACGGAGACGACGATGCCCATCAGGAATGGCTGCTGCTCGGTGGCCCACATGACGATGCTGCCGAGCGAAGAAGCCGCGGTGCCGATCGCGGGCGCGATCAGGTAGGAAAGCGCGAGGCCGGACAGGATCGTGGCCAGCGGCGTTACCAGGATATCGACTTTGGTCTCTTTGGAGACCGCCTTGCCGATCTCCGCGGCGAGAATGGCGATGAACAGGACGGCTAACGGACCGCCCGCGCCGCTTCCGCCGGAAAGGGTCGTGGAACCGAGCTGGTTGGCGGCGTAGCCGACGGTGACCAGCGAGAACAGGACCAGCGGCGGCGCCTGCAGCGCGTAGCCGATGGCGGCGGCCATGGCGGGCCCGCACATGGCGGAAGCGAATTTCCCGACTTCCACCAGCCAGTCAATGTGCAGCTGCGTGCCGGCGGTATTCAGGATGGTCCCGATCAGGAGGGAGGCGAACAGGCCCTGCGCCATCGCGCTGAGCGCGTCGATCCCGTACCGCTTGCCGGAGATGATGATGTTTTTCCGCTTCAGGAATTCTTTCCAGTTGTTCATTTATTTTTTCCTCTTATGGAAATGTGTACAGGCTTTGACTATCATCGTACAGTTTATCGTCTGTCTGACAGTTTATCAATGGCTGAGCAACGCTTCCAGGTCCACCTGGTCAGCGCGCAGGAAATCATCGTGGATATATCTGGAAAAATGGCCGCCCGCGCTGCGTCGTTCCACGAGTTCGGGCAGGAATCTTTCGAACCACTCATTGGCTTTCGCAAGGACTGCCGCTTCGTCGATCCCGGTAAAAGTCCCGTTCCTGCGAAGCAGCTTCCCGCGGACCATGACGTCGCTCGCTTCCGTCCCCGCGCAGCCGCGGATGAACAGGAACATCAGGATGGCCGGGCCGTACTGGATGGCCGAGCGGCACATCGGCGCCAGATGGGAAGCATGCGTAAGGTCGATCGAGACGAGATCCGCCTGCTTTCCGGGCTCGATGCTCCCGATCTCGGAGCCCAGCCCGTAAGCCCGGGCGCTCCCCATGGTCGCCATTTCGAACGGAAGATTCCACGGGATGCCCTTTTTCTCCCGGGGCATGACGTTGTGGATCATCAGCGCGAGCTTCATGGAGGTCATGACGTCCAGGGAGCCGTAGTCGCAGCCCATGCCGAGGTTGACGCCCGCGTCGGCCATGTACGGGATATAGGCGCAGTTGCCGCAGTTGGTCCCGTTGATGTCCGGATTGTGGATGATAGAAGCGCCGGTTTCGGCGAGGCGGTCGATCTCTTCTTCCCGGAGCATGCTGCCGTGGAAGAACACGCAGCGGTCGTTGATCAGGCCTTTTGAAAGGTAATGGGAAAAAGCGCCGCCTTCATCGGCGAACTCCCGGTCCGCGCGTTCCCTGGAATCCAGGAATTCCCAGAAGTGGGTGACGTATTTGGTGTCATATTTTTCCGCCATTTCCATGCCGCGCAGCATCACCTCCTCCAGGGTATCCCACTGGTCGTGGACGTGCACGACGACGTAAAAGCCTTCTTCCGGCCGGTGATATTCCCGGATGCAGCGCTCCGTGTTTTCCAGCTCCTCTTTCCAGTTCAGGTCTTCGTTTTCCAGGCGGAAGGAAGTGGCCATCTGCGGCGCCAGGATGCTGCGGCAGCCGGCGTCTTTCATGGCCCGCGCGGCCGTATCCGGCAGGATGGTGCTGTTTTCGATGGTCGTCGCGCCGTGTTTTATATCGTTCAGCGCGGAAAGCAGGGATATATCGTACAGGCACTCCGGCGTCATCCAGCCGTACGGATCGTGGATGGTCGTAAGCATGTGCTGGGCAATATCCGAATAATCAATGCCGAAGATCCGGGACAGGTTCATATGGGTATTGCAGAGATGATTATGGCCGTCCACCAGTCCCGGCATGACCAGCTTGTCCGTGCAGTCGATGACGGACCAGGACGACGCTTCTTTGGGATATCTCCGGACAAGTTCCTGATACGGGGCGACGGCCAGGATCCTTTCGTCCCGGACAAGCACCGACGACCCGGTCGTGATGTCTTCCGGCCGGGAGGTGGGGAACAGGAATCTGCAGTCTTTCCAGACGGTGAAGGAAGGATTCCGTGATCCGAACATTGAACTGCTCCTTTCGTATGTCTCCGCGTTTTTGCTTCGAATATCATAATAACTTTTTCCAGAGTATAATTTAAAGAGGTAATGATAATTTCCCGCTCAGATCATGAAGGAGGTACGTATGGGCTTTCACCAGGCAGGACCGCACTGTTACTATATGGATCACGAGCCGGTATCCGACCGGCCGGTGCTGGGATATATCCGCGGGGAAAATTTTTCGTTCGCCGTAGACACAGGCGCCTCAAAGAGGCACGTCGCCAAATTTTACACGACGCTCAGGCAGAACGGCCTTCCGCTGCCTTCCCTGACCGGGATCTCCCATTATCACTGGGATCATGCCTACGGGGCGGCGTACGTTGCGGGGATGACGATCGCGTCCGACAAATGCAATGAAATACTCCTCAAGGAATCCGGGTACGTCTGGACTCCGGAAGAAATGAAAAAGCGCTGGGAGGACGGTGTTGACATCAAATTCAGCTACTTCAGCAAGCTCGCGGAATACGACGACGTTTCGGAGATCAGGGTCGTCCCGGCGGACGTCGTGATCCGGAGCGATACGACCGTCGATTTGGGCGGCGTACACGTCGCGGTGATCTACTGCGGAGGTCCGCACAGCGACGATCATCTGATGTTCTACGTGCCGGAGGACAGGTTCCTGTTCCTGAGTGACGCGTCCGGGAAAGAACTGTTTACCCTGGACTGGGACTACGACGAAAAGCACCCGGAGCTGATCCAGGATTATATTACCCCGCTTCCGTACAACCCGGTAAAACTGAAACCGTTCGTCGAAAGACTGGAAAAACTGGATTTCGAGAGATGCATCCTGGGTCATATGGACGATATGATGACCCGGGAAGACCTGCTGGCGGAACTGAAGAGCCATCTGTAGGCTGCGTTCCCATGCCTAAGCTCCATCATACCACTTCAGTTTTTATAGTCTCTTTTTCCTGATAACAGACCATATATAGATGTCAACATGGCATCTAAACCAACTTTAGCCGGGGTTATCCCCGGCTTTTGGTCGATTTG
>JAEEGL010796304.1_pt1 | contig 13278 bp, 14 predicted proteins | sample 9134231 | NCBI WGS metagenome assembly JAEEGL01 (sample SAMN16246548, study PRJNA631951) | gut metagenome | biome: gut microbiome; feature: rumen; material: fiber-attached | host: Bos | place: Iran: Karaj | collected 2018-10 | reverse complement strand
TGCCGTATTCTGTGGCAAGTGAATCCGAGATCTCTATTGACCTGGATGCCGCCTCTTCCCATAAGTTGTCTGCTTTTTCAAGCTCCTCGCCGGTCATGTCGACGAATTGCTGAACCTGCGCAGCTCCTTCCGGGCCCATCTCTGCTAAGTGCTGGAGCAGGCCGTCACTGATTCCTCTCTCTACGAGGGTATTCATGTTGTCGGCCCAGTTCTCGAGAGCTTCAATATTGTATTCAAGGTTTGCGATCAATTCGTCTTTGATGATCGCTGCCCCCTCCTTCATCTTCTCGAAGGAGTTGACCTGTGCCTCTACGGTCTGCTCGAGGGCCTCTTTGAGCTTCTTGAGTTCCTCTGTCTGCTCCTCTATAGCCTCTGTATATTCCTGGGCCGACTGTACACTCTGCTCTGTGGCTTCATCCGACTCTTCCATGAGGGATGTGAGCATCTCCTGTTTGCCGTTCAGTTCCTCGAGGGATCCTGTGGTCTCCTTGTATGCTTCTGCGAGGGCTCTTTCTTCTTTTGAGAGAGGATCAACAATGCTTGATAGTTCGTCGTATCTCTGTATTTCCTCATCAGTCAGATCATTTAATCTGCTCTCGAGTTCTTCCCTCTCCTTCTCTGCATCTATGACTTCCATGACCGAGTCTGACAGCTGGTCTTCTATCTCAATCAGGGATGTCTCTGCTTCTACACGCTGCTTTGCTATATCAATCAGCTGTTCCTGTATCGCTGCCTGCTCTGCCTGCTTGATCTGGGCGTCAATATAGTCTTCCCACTTTCCGGTCGCGTCAGAGATTATATTTCCCTGCTCATCAATCTTCATGTTGAGATCAGGGATAATCGCATTGAGCTGATTGACTATGTCGGCCTCCTCGCGCTGTTCTTCAGCTGTGAGGCTTGTTTTGTTTTGTAATTCTGCGAGCCTGTTCTTTAAGTCGTCTGCGAGCTTGCTCTGTGCCTGCCATTTTGACACGAGCTCATCAGATGACTCGGCCATATTGTAAGTCTTATCGGCGATGCCTGTCGCATGTCTGGCGAAGCTCTCTACTTTAGGATCTATCGAGTCGAATGTCTCGGCCAGTTCTTTGAATCCGACAATCAGACCGAGTACAGCTCCTACTGCTAATCCGAACGGAGTTGCCTCAAGCGCTACTCCGAATGCGGCTGTAGCGATTGTGGCGAGTTTTGTGGCGGTCTCATATGCTACGAATCCAGCTGCCACTCCCTGTATGAGATCTACAATCACAGGGAGATTCTCCACAAACCATGTAGCGCCATCAATGATCTTCGGGAGTGCATCCTCAAGGTCAGCTATAACGTCTGCTGCCAGATTGCCAAGAGCTTCTGCGAGTTCGTTGACTGATACACCCAGCTCACCGTGAGTGAGTGCTTCCTGTAATCTACCTACGGCTTCTGTCGCTGACTCGACGGCCATCTTTGCATCATCATCGAATATCTCGTAGAACGATACGCCTAATCCTTCGAGAGCTGACTGGAGGATGGTAATCTTTCCCTGAAGATTATCCATCATGGTGTCAGCCATTCTGTCTGCGGATCCGGCGCAGTCCTGTATTTCAGCATTTAAGTGATTGAACTCTTCTCCGGTGCCTTTTAAGAGAGCGTTAACGGCGGCGATATCGGTCTTCCGGAATATCTTTGCGATGACCTCTGTCTTCTCTGTACCTCCCATGTCGCCGAGCACAAAATTAAGATCAGACATTATATCGTTCAGATCGCGCATGTTCCCGGTCACATTATCTGTGATCGTGATCCCGAGTCTCTCTAATTCCTGTGCGGCTTTATCTGTGGGAGCGGCGAGAGCGAGCAGCACGTTTCTTAAATGTGTACCGCCTTCAGCGCCTTTGATACCGTTGTTTGCCAGGATGCCGAGCTCCGTATTCATGGTCTCGATGCTCTGTCCGGTCAGTGATACGGTACCGCCGCATACAAGTGTCGCCTCGCCCAGCTGTGCTACTGAAGTATTTGCCTTCTGGGCTGTGACGGTCATCTCATCTATGTAGTTGTCGAGCTCATCGGTCTCCATTCCCAGTGCGGACATGGAATCCGTCACGAGGTCGGATGCATAAGCGAGATCCATTCCGCCTGCTGCCGCGAGAGTGAGTACCTTCGGGAGCGTAGCGGCTGCCTTCTCTGCGTCATATCCGGCGAGAGCGAGATAATTCAGGGCTTCTGCTGCCTGTGATGCCGTAAACATTGTAGTCTGTCCGGCTTCTTTGGCGGCATTCGCAAGCATAGTATATGCCTGTGATCCTCCCTGGATCTCTGCGGCCGTCATTCCCATTGTGGCTGCCACCTGAGACATGGAGGACTCAAATGACATGCCTACTTCCATAGCGGATGTGGCTATCTCTTTGATTCCGTCTGCCAGTTTCCGGACAGCACTGATGATCAGATCGCTTGCGAGATTAGCCTTGATGATGTCTCCCATAGAGAGTGTCTTCTGGGATGCATCCTCTGTCTCCTCGCCGTATTCGTGCAGTGCGCCATCGGCCTGATTGAGTCTGCCCTTATAGTCTTCGAGCTTCTGAGTTGTCGCCTCGATCTCTCTTTCAAGGGCTCTCTGCTGCTCGACTGTCTCCTCTGCGTTATCGGCGTTCTTCATAGACTCGAGGAGCTCTTTCTGTTTCCGGAGCTTTTCCTCAGTCTGTTCGATCGCCTGGCCTAAATACTCTTGCTGCTGTGCAAGCAGAGTCGTACTGCTGGGATCAAACTTTAATAATTTATCTACATCGCGCAGTGATTTGTCGGTCTTGGATAGAGAGGCATTAAGATCCTTGATTCCATCCATTATGCCGGCAGTATCGGCGTTTAATTCGATTGTTATTCCGCGTATTTTGGTGCTGTTAGCCATTTCATCACCTTAGAAAGAATCAAAATCCTCCTGTGTGGCCAGCTCTGCATATTCGCCGTCCCTGTCGTTGGAGGATTCTGTGTACATATCAATGACCATTCCTACGGTCATGCCGTCGAGGTCTTGCATTGACAGCCCTATTTGGACTGCTCGCAAGAGGAAGAGGGCTGCTGTCCACTTTCGCTCGACTGATCTATGTTTTTTTTTGCGCTTGAGAGCGTCATTAGATTCTCGCGCCACATAACTATAGCGGCGCCGATTGCTGAAAAAACGAAATAAGGAGAGAATCCGTCGAGCCATTCGGGCAGTGATGGAATGTTGCTGTCGTATTGCTTTGCGAACATGTACAGTACATTCTCGGCTATGCCAGTATTCTCCTGAGTAAGCATCTGATCCTCTAATAATTGCTGCTCGATAGCAGTCATGTCCTGAATTAAATCACGACCATATTCTATGCGGTATGCTCTCACGGTGCCTGCTGTGCATTTGAAGCCGATCTCTTTGCCTTCCAGCTCGATGATTCTCTCCATAATCTCTTGATCTCCTTATACGGATGCGCTTGTGGGCTGGTATACGGTGGTGTACCATCCGCTGTATGCTGAGGATGACTTATCAGCCTTAGCCTTAACGACATCCTCATCCAGGGAGCTGTTGAAGATCGTCGATACCTTAAGGTTGAGAGTCTCAGTTGACATCTCAGCGGTCTCACCCTTAGTGCTGCCGGCAATCGAAGGACGTGTTGCTGTACAGTTGTACATTACATGTCTGAGTGCCTTGTCGTCGGTCGTGAACTCGAAAAGCAGAGCGAATACTGCGGGAGCGTTGTTAGCGGACTCTACGAGTACGCCTGCTGCATCTGCGGTCTCACCCAGACAATCCTTGCGAAAGTCATCGGGGATGAGCGCGAGCTCGAGTGTTCCGGTATATCCGGATGCACCGTCGATGGTGTAGTATACCTGATCGTCTGCGTAGAAGTTTGTGGCTTCTCCGGCGGGATCAAGGTTGATTGATACTGCTCCGGGGAGCTTCTTGGGTTCCCCGTAGGTGGCTGTACCATCACTGTTGATGGTGGCGAGTGCGTAGTGCGCATTCTTTAAGCCGAACTTAACCTTGCTCATTGATTATTACCTCCATGATGTATAAGACTTCGTACATATGCTCTGATTCAATGTACTGTTCTTCTGTGGTATATGTCATATCGTACGCATCTAATACTGCCTCGATGGCTGTCTCCCCGGTGAAACTCTTTTCCGGAGTATAGAACTCTATATTGAGCTGTACGATCTTGGCATAATTCTTCCCGTCCGCCTGAAAGTCGTTGCGTTTGGGATAATAGAAGAGGATATATGGTGGCGAGGGAGCCTGTCCCTCCGGGTATTGATAGTATTCATAGGGATAACCTATGCTACTGATCATTGTGCTGATCTCTTCGTAGGTCATATAAATCACCTGATCTTTTCTATAGCTCTCTTAATCTCTTTCTCTGCTTCTTCCACAGCATGCTCATTGACTGTGCTGATATGAGGAAAAGCCTTCGTGCGTCCGCCTGAAGCTGTAGCATGTCCGAACTCCAGGAGATGTGTGAGGCGATATCGCGGAGCTTTGGCATGTACCGTAGTCTCCGTGTATGTCCTGTGCTTCTCCTGTGTCACTGTCCATGATCGTCTATATTTTCCGGTCCGATTCTTGAAGCCACCTATACCGCTCTTAAGCTCGTCAGCTGCTTCTTTGCCGACTTTTAAGAGAGCCTCTTCTACGGCATCGACAACCTCATCTGAATAGGTCGTAAATATATCCTTCATCTGCTGTGACAGGTTGGTCTTCATGCGCCTTTTTCCTTCTGGACGTGAAGCTCGATCTGGTCTCCGTTGATATAGGTACGATAGACGGCGTGTCTCTCGCCCTTATATATCACGGTTTCCTCGCCAGCATATTCGATCTGCCGGATGACGAATGTATACGTAGGGTTGATATCGTTACGGCCACCATCAAACCACTCTGAGGCCCTTGCGCTTTTTACTTCGCACAGGATATCCTCTTTCACGGTCTCTGTGGCGCGTGATACGCCCTTCGCATCTTTGGTGTATGTTTTTGAGACTAATGAAATAACCTCATTCTTCATACTTCGTCTTCCTCAGATTGTCTTGCTGATAGGTGAAAGCAGTGAAATAAAGCTCATACTTATCCTCATCACCCATATTCATGAGGCAATATGTGATTACTGCCTCATCCACGAGCGGTCTATCTGCCTTCAATATCTCGGACTCAGGTACGCCGGAGCGGATCAGCTCCGCTTCGGCTACCTGTATGTTCCTTTGAATCTCAGGCAATAAGATCTGTGTGGCTGATGCTGACAGTCTGAGTGCTGATGCTATAGCCTTTTCGAGAGTAGTGAGCTCTGTTGCCATGTTTTACCTCTTCTTGGATGGCGCTTTCTTGGCCGCAGTCTTCTTCGCCTTCGGTGCCGGGGCTTTCTCTACGGGTTTCTCTGCGGGTGCCTCCACAGGATCCTCGACAGGTTTCTCCTCCGGGATGGCCTCGAGTAAGCCTGCTGCCACGCCGGCGTTGACTCTGCCTGCTTCGATATCGATGATATCTCCGGGCTGATACACTTTCGTGCGATCATTAGCATCAACGCATCTACGAACTACCTTAGCCTTCATATCGCGCCTCCCTGATTAGACTGATGCTGTTGCCTGGATGGTAACAAATGCCTCAGCCAGAGCTACCTTGCCGTCGAATACTGCTGTACCGAGGTACTTGTAGCTGTTGGTGTCGATGTCGAACTGTGATACTACCTGCTGAGGAGCTGCGAAGTTTGCTACGTACTTCTTGAAGTCGCCGTAGATAACTACGCCATCCTCTACAGAATCGGTGAACATTACATCCACGCCGAGGATTCTGTATTCGCCGGTAGCTTCGCCGGTAGCAACCTTAACAACCTCGTTACCTACTGTCAGCTCCAGAGGAAGGATAGCGGTAAAGAATGTTTTGCGGTTGGTTACGATCTTGCCGTTGCGAGCATAGCCGCTCTTAAGAGATCCGATCAGACCGAATACGTTATCAGCATTGATAACCGTGTAGTCAGGAGTTGACTTAACGGTCAGGATTCCCTGTGCCTCGCTGGAGCCAGAGCCGTTGAATACGAGATTCTCTGCCTTCATGGCGATAGCCTCGCCCAGCTGATTGATCAGCCATGACTCGAAGGAAGCCATGCTCATGCTCTTAACTGCTGCGGAAATCTGGATGAGCTTAGTGAGCTCATATGCAGACAGGACTACCTCTACCATCGTGTCGCTTGCGGGAGTGATGGTGGCGAGTTCTGTGTGCACAGATGCAGCGGCATTGTCGCCTTCTACTGCGAATCTGACGCCGCCATTTACGTTGAGAAGCTCAACCTCCTCAAGGATGGGTGCGTACTCTTTTGCCTTGCTGATGATATCAGCCTGAAGTTCCTCGGGCACTACGGGGCCTGCTCCAGCCATAGCGCTGTATGCAGTTCTCTCCTCTTCTGTCATCTCCTTGCCCATGAGATGCTTGATGAATGCGTTGCGGTATTCTGCGCTCATGTCTTTGTCCTCTCTTTTCTCTGATGTTTCAACTACTTTTGTGGGGTCTGCTTTGCCTGCTGCCAGCGCCTCAGCGTCTGCTTTGCGCTGCTCAAGCTCTGCGAGTTCAGTCTTGCGCTCGATCAGGGCTCTCTTCTCCTCTGTGGCCTTATCGATGGTCTCTGCTGAGTCCATTCCTTCGACCTCTTTGTCGAGTTCTGCCATGCGGGCCTCAACTTCCTCCATGTTCATGTCCTTGATTTCCATGTCATACCTCCATGAATCTGTATCGTGCTCTCGCTATATCAATCTGTCTCTGCTCTTCCAGTCGCTCCGCCTTCTCTGCCTCGATCACTCCGTCGAGGAAGTTACGAGCTGATACAGCTGATATATCTGTGTTCGGATTAGCCGGGATGTCTACTGCGGATACGTCGTATATCTTGGAGAATCTCCGAATATGGCGCGTCCTGGTCTTCTTGTCGTACTCATCTTCAGCTACGATGAATGCGAATGACATCTGATCTACTAATCCTGAATCTATAGCCTCGAACAGTTCGCGGCTCTGTGTGGTCAGTCCTAAGTCTGCCTCAATGTAGAGTCCACGACTGTCTACGCTCAGTGTTAATGAGCCGTTCTTGACTCTGGCGTATACCATGCCGGAGTGATTGTACTGGAATATGACATCCGACATATCAGCGTCCGAAAATGCGTCAGGATCAATCTGCTCTCTATACTCATTCCCCGTGTCCGGATCTTTCCAGAGGGTATATACGTCGAATGTTGAGGCATAGCCTCTCACCTTGTAGTCCTTCTGTTCTCCTTCTGCGAGTTCTCTCTTCTCTGTGTTAATCTTGAATGTACGGTACTCTCTCTCAGTCCTTATCATCGTCGTCACCATCCTTATCATCGTCGCCTGCTACCGGCGCATCTAACGGAGCTGCATCCAGTCTGCGGACCGGTACATCCCCTCCTTCTATGTGATCCAGATTGAACAGCGAACGCCATTCATCGATGGTCATGCCGCCATACAGAACGACTGTACTGAATAGCTGGATCTTCTTATCCAGTGTCACAAATGCAAAATGATCAGACTGATAGACTATCTTATGGTCATCGTCTGCTTTTTTGCCGTATACCTTTGATGTGAGCTCTCTGGAGAGATCCACCAGGAACGGCTCGACTCGCATGATGTAGAAGTTCTCGAACTCCTCTGTCTTCGTGATCTTTGCCATCACGATGTCATCATTGACGCCGAAATACCTGTATATGTTCTCTCTGATCTCCTTCATCTGCTCAAATGTGGCAGTAGAGGGCTCCATTTTTATAGGTGTAAAGTCCTGTGTAGCATCAAGGGATGCTATACCTCCGGCATTCTCGAGGCCCATGTAGTCGCTGACAAATTTATCCTTCTGCTCTTTGATGGCTTCCGGAGCGAGCATCGCTTTTGTACTCTTCAATATGCCTCTGAGGTTAGCTGTTGCCTTTATACTGTTCACGAGTCCCTGATTTGCTGTACTCATCAGCTCAAGGACTTCAATAATGCTCTGATTGTCGTCTCCGCCGATATCAGATTTCATATAATCTTTCCGAACTACGGCCAGATCTGCCCAGGGGAGCACGATCGGATCTACGTCTGTCGGAAAATAGAACTTGATGAATAGTCCATTGTTATATTCCAGAGCCTCAAAATACGAATACGGCACCGGATAGAAGCCTGTTACCTTCGCTCTGGTGTCTCTTTCGATGTATATGAACGCTGCATTGAGGATCTCGAGGCGAGTTCTCACCTTCGAGAGGAATGCTTTTCCGTTCATGTATATGTTCGGCCGGTCGTTTAATATCCGCTCAATGTTCGGATCATTGCATTTTGCTTCTGCTTTTGATGACAGTTCCGCCAGAGGTCTCACACAGGATCTCACGATTGAGCTGTTGTATATATCAGTCCCAAATACCGAGAATGTGGCCTGATATGTGCCCAGCTCTCTCCATCTCTGGACTTGCGACCGCCGTAGCGGTCTGAAAATGTCAATAAAACTCATGCTTTCTCTACCTCAGATACGGTATGAACTCCTCTGAATGCTTAAAATAGCCTACGCAGGCATTCAGGAGCGATACCATTCCATCTATTCGTCTATGGCTCTGTATCTTAATGGGCTGGATTGACTCGATACCATCCGCATTGAGACTCTTTTTAGCAGTGTTCGACAGGCACCATCTGAGAATCGGGTTATTCTGATAGACTATCTTCTGCTCGATCAGTAATCCTTCCAGCTGCTTCATCGGATATGTCCAGGTGAACGGCCCCTGAGCGATCTTCTCCATCTCGTAACCATATTCGATCATCTCTTCTTGCCAGTATCCAGCGAGTGCCCGGTCATAGCATATCCATAGTGGCCGGATATCATGTTCTGCGACCATCTCATTAAACCATTCTGTGACAGCGTGATAGTCGACTGATGCTCCCTCGCATATCGTCAGCCATCCTTTTTCTGCCCAGAGCTTATATGGAGCCTCCTGAGCGTTTGATGTTTCCACTTCATCAGCCTTTTTCTGCGGAATGAAGTATTTTTGAAGCACATACAGATGCTCATCGTGTGGCTTCTGGATCAGGAGTGTTGCACATGTCAGATCCAGCGTACTTGATAAGTCGCATCCGCCGATTGCGTAGCTGTGCTCGAGGTATTCCATGTCCACTACGGTCTCATTGATGATCGTCGACATCGGAAGCCATGCAGAAGCCTCGCTCTGCTTCATGTCGAAGTCCTTGCATAGCAGTGTTGGAAGATATGACGCATCATTCCGGGCTCTCTCGACATCGTCTGCGAGCTGAATGTAGCTTTTTATAGTCCCGAGTCCGGGGTTTGCCTTAATCCAGGCCGATGGCTCTTGCCATTCATCTACCTTGTCGAGCTTGTAGATGATCGGTAGGATCCTGTCATCGCTTATATTGCCCTTCGCCACTTGTACGGCGTAGTCATGAAGTGCATCATATAAGCCTTCTCTCCGGAATCCGGAGGTAGTAATACAGCCTATGAGCGGCTGTTTTCTCGCTTTCATACCCTGTCTTAAGACGTCATACATATTGCGGTCTTTCTGCTCATGTATTTCATCCAGGGCGGCAAAGTGTATATTAAGACCGTCGAGGGATTTGGACTCATTCGGGAGCGGCTTCATGATAGATCTGGTCATCTTAAAGCTCAGTCCCTCTCTTGTGCTCTTTACCAGAGCCTTAAGTTCCTCATTTTGGTCTACAATGTTCTTTGCGACGTTGTAGATGATCTTCGCCTGGTCGAGCTTAGTGGCTGCGGAATATATTTCTGCGCCCTGCTCGCTGTCAGCGACCATCATGTATATGGCTATACAGCCGGATAGGAAGCTCTTGCCGTGTTTTCGCGCCACTTCAAAGAAATACTCACGAAATCTGCGCCGATTTGTCTCTTTTTCGAGCCATCCGAACAGACATTGAATGAATGCTTTTTGAAATAGCTCTAATCTGACCAGTTCTCCGGCATGTTCTCCCTGATAATGTTTGCAGTATTGCTCTATGAAAGTGATGACATATTCTCCGGTTTCTTCAGAAAACCAGAATGGAAATGAATCATCTTTGATATCCATCTCCTCTGTCATTCGTTTGTAGATACCGATTATTTCTTCACAGGCTGTGATCCTCCCAGAGCTGATCTCCTCGTAGTATTGCTTAACGTAATTCAACCGGCTTTCCTCCGGCTACAAACTTTGCCAAGCTCTCTCCGGCTTTGTATACCCCGTCTTGCTTTTGATCCGGGAGGAGGGATGTCAGCTGGGATATAGTCTGGTTATATTTTCCGATCATCGAAATGTAGCTTTTCTGTGCCGGATTCTCTTGCATAACTTCAAAGCCGTTGCCGTTAACCGTTGTGATTACTGGGCCGTTTTCGTTTATCTCTTTTTGCAGTTCATCAAGGGTTGCTGCCATAAATGCAGCGTTTTCGATCAGTTTTTTGCACAGATTTTTCTTGTTTTCAGGGATTTTCTCAAAAATCTTATTCAATTTGCGCTTCTCAGCACCGATGGTCTGAGTTTTTCCCATAAAATCGTTACCCCTTTGATGTGCGATGCCCGTCCGGATAGAATGTTGTCCCCCTGTCGGTCCCCAGTGGCACCGATTTTGAGATTTTGACCGGGGGCGGGTTTAATCCCGGCGTTCAGCTGTCTTGATGAACTTTTTATCTCATGAATCATTTATTGATCATCGATAGGTACCGGATAGCCGTCGGCGTCGAACGCTATGTGCTCAAGGATATCCATTGTCTTATCGTTGCGTTTCATTTCTCGTGTGATCCGTGTGTGACAGTCATGACACAAGCTCCTGAGATTATTCTCATTCAGTGTAATGTCCGGATCAGAGATGTTGTCCGGTGTAATCTCGGTGATGTGGTGTACCTCTGTCGCCACGTTGTAGCATCCTGGCTCAGTGCACAGATGATGATCTCGCTTCAGGATGTACTCCCTCTGCTTCTCCCATATAGCGCTTTGGTAGAACTTCTTAGCATAATCCTTTGCCATCGTTCTGTCCTGTCGTCTGTCCTGATCCGCATCCGCCTTACTGTCTCAGCCTACGCTCATCTCATTGCGTTGTCTGAATGTGATAAATCGTCAGCCGAGTTATCTGACCAACGAAAAAGACGATGCTATCTGCATCGCCTTGATCGTATGGATCTCACACACTTTATGGGCTTAGGATCTGTGCTCTTCTCTCTATCACATTCTCTGTTAACAGATTATCACATATAAATGTGTTATTATGTGTTATATTATATATCACTTGTTATACGTTATGGTCCGGTTGAGTACCTTAGTCCTGAATGCGTCCAGTGCATTACCGTGTACATGCCTGATGTAATCCTCTGTGTAGTTCATCTCTATGGCTATAACATCGAGTTGTTTGTATTCCACGTATCTTTTGAAGAGGAGCTGAATGAACAGATTATTGTTGAGCATGTGTATCTCATTGATGATCCTGTTCTTTGTGTCGGTATAGTTGTCGATCATGACCTCTATCTCGTGCTCAAGGTCTACATACCTGACTACGGACGACTCCATCTGATCTCCGTTAGGTGATGACTGGATGAGTGACTTGCCGATAGATGGTGATTTATCTCCATAGGCTTTCAGTCTCAGCTCATCGAGTTGCTTCTGCTTCTGGTCGATCTTGATGTCCAGTGTCTTTATCTGTTCAAGATATTCCTTGACTGTCATATTATCCTCCCGTATCCATGCTCGTAGGCTACCATCCTCGCCCTTGATTCTTCCATTGTGGCAATCTCTCCGGGCTGGAATGTCTTATCCAGTATCGTGTCGTAGTATCTCTTTGTGACCTCTACGTCGACCAGCTTATCCGGTTTGTAATCATGCTTGGCCTTTGTGGTTATTGATAGCACCTTCTTCCACTGCTTGATGATCGTCTCATTGTCGTACTCAAACTCGAATGATGGCACGTTGAGCAGTTTCTTAACGTCAAAGTCCATATCGAACGGGACTATATATCCATTCTCGCCATCTACTACACCCTGCTCAAAGAATGACTCGACCGGAGTACATATGACTGCGGTACCGTTATCGAGCGCCTCCAGCGTAGAATATGGATATGCCTCACGGTCTGACAGCTGCACCAGATAGTCTGCCTTTTTGATATAGTCCTGTACGCTAAAACTGGGCTTCATGTTTATGAATCCGGCGGGAGGATTGCTCATCTCGCCATCGGAGAAGTTGAGCCATATGAATGGAATCCGCTCTCTGTTCAGCATCTCGGCCAGCTTCCTCATCCGCTTCTCATTGTCGCCTTTATCATTTGCCGGCATCCTTGTAGCGGAGACCAATAGCAGGCAGTCATGAGCGTCGTTATACGTCATATTGTGAATGACTATCCCGTGAGCTGATTCCTCTCCCCATGAATCCCGGGCTGCTTGTGACACATTTACGAGTACATCTCTGTTTTGCGGGATCCTCTGTACCTTCTGCTTGCATGCGTGACAGATCTGAATGGATTGATTATATGTCAGATTCTCGGGGATCTTATCTGTCAGTCTGTTCAGGATGATTACTTCGCACGAGATCTGCGCTCCGTCATTCTTTCTGACCGGGACAATATGCGCCAGCCTGCGTACCTGTCTTATATCGAATCTGTCGTATATGAACAGGATGTCATAATACTTGGACATGTTCTGACAGAAGTTGTAGATGAATGTCCCGATACCGCCTACTATATTCGCATATTCACAGTAGATTACTATTTGTGTCGATATCGGCGGGTTGATGATCTCGCATCTGCTATATGGCTCTCCTCTGAGGATGTGAGCCCATATATTCTTAGGTCTGCTGATCTGGCACCATCTTGCGAGCTCCGGTATGTCATTCTGATTTGTGAGTAGCCATACCTCGTGCTGATCATCTTCCTTCCGGATCTCATCCAGGAGCCATGTCATGTCTTTTGTGACGTAGTTGAAATAATATACGATTCTCTTTGTCTTCTTCAGGCCCTTTTTGAACTTGTGTATTGATGAGTCATCAAGAGCTGTGCGGTAGTAGTACATATAATCCGGGATGGATGCGTGGGTGTGTTTGCTGTTCGGATCGAGATATCCCATCTTCCTGGAGAAGTCCTCATCATATGTGGCGTCCTTCTTCTCATTCATCCGCATATCGCCTATATATGATTTCTTGAATGCTCTGGTACATACAGATGGATTCTTCAGCCTGTCATTGTCGTTATTGAGCTTGTAGTTATGCTGTGTGCCGTCGGTTGATAGACTCTTCCAGGAGAAATCAATTACATCTGCATCTGTGGAATCTATCTTTTCCAGTAGTCGCTCTATGTAG
>JAEEGL017131922.1_pt1 | contig 13279 bp, 13 predicted proteins | sample 9134231 | NCBI WGS metagenome assembly JAEEGL01 (sample SAMN16246548, study PRJNA631951) | gut metagenome | biome: gut microbiome; feature: rumen; material: fiber-attached | host: Bos | place: Iran: Karaj | collected 2018-10 | reverse complement strand
GCCAGTCCTCCAGGTCCCGGGACCAGCACAGGCAGGGAAACTCCGCAGGATCCAGCTCCGGCAGCAGGCGGTCGTGGTAGTTCTCCCCGCAGGCGACGCCGCCGTGCTTCTCCGCCAGCAGCCGGACCAGGGTGGATTTCCCGGCATAGGCGTTTCCGTTGACGAAATAGACGTTGGGAAAGGCCATCGCCGCCGCCTCAGATGATCCCCAGGGGGATCAGCACCGCCAGCAGCACCGCCACCAGGCCCCATTCCACGATCAGGAAGGTCCTGCGCTTCTTCGGCGCCATGTCCGGCACGTAGTTGCTGGCCAGGAAGAAGGGGATATAGGTGGTGACGAAAACGGGCAGCACGCCCCACCACTTGTAGACCCAGATGAAGGAGCGGTTGCTGGTGCCCGCCAGGAAGGACTCGAAGAGGGCGAACAGCAGGGCCATCTCCAGGGCGACCATCAGCTTGCAGCTGATGCCGCCCTTGCCGTTTTTGGCAAAATACCGTTTGGTCCTGTCCTGGGGCATCATTTTGAAGGAGATGATGCCGGCCAGGGAGAACATCATGGAGAGCTCCCAGCACACGCCGATCAGCAGGATGAAGGTGGTCGACGCGTTGGACACAGACCACAGGGGGTAGCCCGCGAAGTGGGCGATGACGGCGTTGGCGATCTCATAGAGCCAGTGGACCCCGTATAGGGCCAGACCCGCGACCACCGCCTCGGTGTTCTTCCGGTGGATCTCCGACCAGTAAACGTAGAAAACGACGGCGAGGATAAAGATGAAGGTCCAGTTGAAATTCTCCGTGCTGCGTACACGGATGCTGTCCACGAGTGCCCTGGACTCCTGGGACCCGTCTCCCCAGAAAACGAACATATGCGATCCCTCCTTGAGCGGTTTTGTTTATGGATTCAATCCTGTGTGAGCAGTTCGATGCTTTTTGTATCTACGCTCCGCCTTTCCGGGCGTTCAGCCGTCGGATCCGGCTTCTTCCGCCAGCTTTTCCTTCAGCCAATTCCGGATGGCGGCCTTCATTTCCTTCCGGCACTTGCTGAAGTGGTGGTTCTCGCCGGGGATGACCACCAGCTTGCAGTCCCGGTACCGCGCTGCTGCCTCCTCGCAGTCCTTGACGGGGACGTCGTCGTCCTCTTCGCCCTCGACGATCAGCACCGGGCCGGGATAGCGGTCGATGGCGTCCTCCGCCCGGATCAGCTGGGCCGTGCGGAGATAATTGCCGTCCAGGATCACCTTTTCCGTGGGCCGGAACTCCTCCGGGATATGCTCGGGGTCGAACTTGCAGCCGAAGAGGTCCCCCGCCCGGGCGTTGCGCGGGATATAGAAGGCCGGGGCCCGCAGGATCAGACCCTTGATGCGGTCCCGCTCCATGGCGGCGACCATGGCCGCCGTCACGCCGCCCTGGGAGTGGCCGGAGAGCCAGAGCTCCGTGACGAAATCCTGTTTCCTGGCCCAGTCCACCAGGGCCAGGGCGTTGCCGGCCCATTTGAACAGGGTGTGGTCCCGGAATTTGCCGTCGCTTTTGCCGTGGCCGTAGAGGTCCGCCCGCAGGGTGGCGCAGCCCGCCTCCCGCATGGCCTCGCAGGTGGCGATGGCGTGCTTTTTTTCCTTGTTGCTGGTGAAGCCGTGCAGCACGATCACCAGGGGGCAGGGCTCCCTGGTCGGCCGCTCCAGAACGGCGCGCAGCCGGATGCGGTCGTCCCGGATGGTGATCTTTTTCATTTTATAGCCTTGTCCGAACATCACAGTACCTCTCAGTCTTTCCACGCGTCTTTGATCCGCTCCGCCACCGCCCTGTCCGCCGGGAGCCAGGCGACGGTATCCAGCTCCTCCCGCCGCAGCCAGCGGGCGGATTCGTGCTCCAGGAGGGTCAATTTACCCTCGACCACCGCGGCCCAGTAGCAGTCCATGCTCAGATGGAAGGCCGGGTAGTCGAACTCGACGGTCATCAGGAGGTCTCCGACCTCGATGACCGTGTCCAGCTCCTCCCGGATCTCCCGGGCCAGGGCCTGCCGGGGCGTCTCGCCGGCCTCGACCTTCCCGCCCGGGAACTCCCAGTAATCCTTATATTCGCCGTATCCCCGCTGGGTAGCGAAGATGCGGTCTCCGTCGCGGAGGATCGCCGCGACCACCTTCACCGTCTTCACTCCGCGCATCCTTCCGCCTTCAGCTTCTCCGCGAAGGCAAGGAGCTCCGCTTCGGTCCGTTCGGAGGGCCGGTCCTTCGGGTCGATGAGGATTACCGAGGCCTCCAGATGCTCCACGCCGATGAGGGCCTTGAGCTTCACAATGGCCTTCTCCGCTCCGGAGCCGCCCTGACAGGCGAAGACCGCGAGCCTTCGGCCGCGCAGGTCGTTCTGCTTGACAAAGCTGCGGATCGGGGGCGCCATATTGCTTGCCCAGACCGGGAAGCCGAGGATCACCCGGTCCCAGTCTTCCGGGCGGAAATCGCAGGGCTTCAGCTTCGGGGAGGCCTGCAGGACGGCGCTCCTGCCGCCGACAAAGAATTTTCGGAATCCCTTGTCCGGGTAGGGCTTCACGGTTTCCAGCCGGAGCAGCTCCGCCCCGAGGATCTTTGCGAGCCGTTTTGCGGCGTAATCGGCGTTTCCGCCGAGGGAATAATACACGATGACGGTCTTCATATTCCTCCGCTCCTTCGGTGTGAAATGAGGATAGTCTTCTGCCTTTATTATACAGGATCCGCCGGGAATTGCAACAGTGGAAATGCCGTGCGCAGCCGGAGGATTTCCCCCGGAGCGTTGCAGATGGTCTATAACTATGGCTTGCTGAAAACGCCGGTTATTTGCACTGTAGGGAGGCATCCCCTGATGCCTCCGCCGCCGTTCCGGCGGCGTCATTTCCTGCGGAAATGACCGGAGCGATCAAGGGATACATCCGTGACTCTTCGAGTTCGCTCCCTACGGGGGAACGGCGGGCGGCGAGACGCCGCCCCTACGGCTCTCCTCTTGCCTGTTGCCTCCGCAGCCCCTGCCCCCTGGTGCCTGGTGCCTGGTGCCTTTCCTCTCCAAACTCCGATTTGAACTTCTTTGACACATGGAAAGGCCCCACGGCCCAGAGAGGGGCCGCGGGGCGGATATCGGGGATCGGCGCGGAGGGAGCCGATCGGCGAGGGAGCCGTATTATTCGGGGAAGGCGAAGATCACGGCTTCAAAGGGCCGCAGCTCGAACTGCAGACGGAAGGGCAGCTCGTCGCATTCCTCTTCCGCTGCCTTCCGCAGGGTCTCTCTGCCCGGGGCCTCGGGAATCTCCGCGGCCTCGCAGGTGCTGAACAGCCGCCGGAACTCGCCGCCGCAGGGCACGCCGACAGTGTAGTAGGGATAGGTCTTGTCGGAGAAATTGCAGACCACCAGCACGGCGCCGTCGTAGTTCCAGGGATTGCGGCGGATGAAGGAGAGGATGTTCCGCTCCTTGTCGTTGCGGTTGACCCACTCGAAGGTCTTTTCGTCCCGGTGGTCGCTGTGCAGGCAGGGCAGCTGCTTGTACAGGGCCAACAGCTTCTGCACGCTGAGCAGGATATCGCGGTGCTCCGGGGTGTCGGCCAGCTTCCAGTCCAGGGACTTGGCCTCGGACCACTCGGCTTCCTGGCCGAACTCCTGGCCCATGAACAGCAGCTTCTTGCCGGGATGGGTGAACTGCCAGGTCAGCAGGGTCTTCAGCCCCTCCAGCTGCTCCTCCGGGGTGCCGGGGGCCTTCTGCAGCAGGGACCCTTTCAGATGGACGACCTCGTCGTGGCTCAGGGGCAGCACGAAGTCCTCTTCAAACACGTAGTCGGCGGTGTGGGTCAGCACCTTGTGCATCCCCTCGCGGTACTGGGGCTCCACGCCGATGTAGCGCAGGGTGTCGTTCATCCAGCCCATGTCCCACTTGAAGTTGAAGCCGATGCCGCCGTCGCTGACGGGGTCCGTGATGCCGGCGATGGTGGAGGAGTCCTCGGCGATCATGTAGGCGGAGGTCAGCTCGTTGACCGCCTCGTTGAGCTGCTTCAGGAAGCCCTCGCTCTCCAGGTTGATGTTGCCGCCGTGGACGTTGGGCCGCCAGTGGTAGCGGGAGAAGCTGGCGTAGAGCATGGCCGCCACGGCGTCCACGCGCAGGGCGTCGATATGGAACTCCCGGATCCAGTAGAAGGCGCTGGAGATCAGGAAGGAGCGCACCTCGGGCTTGCCGTGATCGAAGGCGAAGGTGCCCCACTCCGGGTACTCCGCCCGCAGAGGATCCGCGGACTCAAACAGCGGCGTGCCGTCGAACTCTCCGAGACCGTAGCTGTCCTTGGGGAAGTGGGCGGGAACGAAGTCCAGGATCACCTGGATCCCGGCCTGGTGCAGCTTGTCCACCAGATAGCGCAGGTCGTCCGGCCTGCCGTGACGGCTGTTGGGGGAGAAGAAGCCCGTGACCTGATAGCCCCAGGAGCCGTCGAAGGGGTGCTCGCAGATGCCCATGAGCTCCACGTGGGTGAAGCCCATCCACTGGACGTACTCCGCCAGCTGGTCGGCCAGATCCCGGTAGTTGAGGAAGCCCATGTAGTCGTCTTCGCCCTTGAAGTCCTTCTTCCAGGAGCCCAGATGGACCTCGTAGATGGCCATGGGCCGATCCCGGACGGTCTTGTTTTCCTTGTTCGCCTGGAACTTTCCGTCGTGCCATTCGTAGCCCTTCAGCGGCATGACGATGGATGCGTTGGCAGGACGCAGCTCGGACAGGAACGCAAAGGGATCGGATTTCAGCCGGCGCACGCCGTCGGCGCCGACCACGACGTAGCGGTAGACGTCGCCCTCGCCCACCTCGGGGACGAAGGCCTCCCATACGCCGCTGTCCGCCTCGGAGGGCTGCAGGGGCAGCTCCTTGTCCCAGCCGATCCTGGAGGTCATTACCGAGACGCTCTGCGCATGCGGAGCCCAGACCGCGAAGTTTGTGCCCGAAACGCCGTCCTGTGCAACGATATGCGCACCCAATCTCCGGTAGCTCTCATAGTTTGTCCCCTCATGGAAGAGGCGACTGTCATACTCTGTAAACAGTCCCATGCATTGACCTTCTTTCTGTCGATTTTTTGAAACGTCACGGAGAGTTCTCCGTTATTTCCACCCGTATTTTATACCTGTCATACGGAATAATCAACTGGTTTTTCATAGTTTTTTGAAGGAAATTCGTATAATTATCGCGCCGGGGAGCCTCCGGCCTGCAAAAAGGGCCCCGCGGCCCGGAGAGGGGCCGCGGGGCTTATGCTCGGGATCGGCGCAGGGAGAAGACCCGATGCGCGTCTATGAGAACAGGTCCGCCAGGGAACTGAGGGAGGTGAGGCCGACCCAAGCCGCCGCCAGCACCACGAGGATGCCGGAGATCAGAAGCCAGGTCGGGTGACGGTAGTCCTTGCCCATGATCCGTTTGCTCTTGGCGGCGACCAGGCAGACCCCCAGGGAGACCGGCAGGATCAGCCCGTTCAGGGCGCTGGCCAGGACCAGCAGCTTCGCCGCCCCGCCCAGGACCGCCATGATCCCGGTGGAGACCGCGATGAAGCCGATGATCCACAGGTTTTCGTGCCGTTCAACGGAGGGGTGGAAGGTCTTGAGGAAGGAGACCGAGGTGTAGGCCGCTCCGATGATCGAGGTGACCGAGGCCGCCAGCAGCACCAGGCCGGCAAAGCGGTAGGCGAGCTCCCCCGCCCCGACCCGGAAGGCGTAGGCCGCGGGATTCGGGATGCCGTGATAGTCTCCGACGCCCTCCACGGCGGCGTTCTTCGACGGATCCGCTAGGTCGATGCCCGCGAAGCGGGTCACCACGCCGAGGACGGCCAGAAACAGCAGCACGCGGAACAGGGCGGCGATGCAGATGCCGGTGACGGCGCTGCGGGAGACCTTCCCGACGTTTTCCCGCCCGGTGACGCCGGCGTCGATCAGCCGGTGGGCCCCGGCGAAGGTGATATAGCCGCCCACCGTGCCGCCCAGGAGGGTCAACACCGCCGGAAAGAGGCTGCGCATCTGCGCGGAGGGGAGGAAGGTGTTTTTCACCGCGGCGCCCAGGGGCGGCTTCGTCAGAAAGACCATGACGAGGATCACCAGGATCATCAGCGCGCCGAGGTATTTGACCACCTGATCCGCCGCGGACTTTGCCCTCCGGGACAGGAAGACCACGATGGCCAGGAGCCCCGCGATCAGACAGCCCGCGGTGTCCGGCAGGCCGAACAGGGCGTTGAAGCCCAGAGCGCCGCCGCCCACGTTGCCGACGTTGAAGGCCAGGCCGCCCAGGGCGATGAGGCCCGCCAGCAGGAAGCCCAGACCCTTCACAAGACGGTTGGCCGCCTCCTGGCCGCGGAGGCCGGCATAGCACAGCACCCGCCAGACGTTCAGCTGGGCCACGGCGGACATCAGAAGGGAGACCAGGATCACGAAGCCGAAGCTGGGGCCCAGGGAGCCCGTGAACAGGGCCGTCTGGGTCAGAAAGCCCGGCCCCACGGCGGAGGTCGCCATCAGGAAGGCCGCGCCGATCAGCGCGGAGCGATGCTGTTTTCGGTCCATTTCCGTCTTAGCCCTCCTTCTTTTGTCCGCCCCCGGCCGCAGCCCATGTCCTTACGGAGAGGTCCCGGCCCGGTCCTCTCTGAAAAAATACCCGAGGTTGAAGCGCACCTCCCGGCGCGCGATATCGTTGTTGGAATAGCAGCAGGTGTCGAAGCCGATCAGTTCGAAGCCCTGGTGGAGGTAAAAGCCGATGGCCCTCGTGTTGCAGGACTGGGTCTCCAGGATGATGGCGCGGCGGCCCTGCAGGCGGGCGGCCTGTTTCGCCGCGTCCATCAGCCGGCGGCCGAGGCCCCGGCCCCGCAGGGGCTCCGAGACCCAGAGCTCCGTCACCATCAGCCGGTTGCTCCACTCCTCGGGGCAGACCTCGATGCAGGCCAGCAGAGCCCCGTCCGCCCCGACCACGCCCCAGGCCTCGGCCTTCTCCCAGTGATCCTGATACAGGGAATCGGGGAAATTGTACTCCTCCGGGGTATGGACGATCTCCTCCTCCGCGGGTCTGCGGAGGATGTTCACGGTGCAGCCCTCCCGGTCCAGGGGGCGTATCTCCAGATCGTACCAGCTGTCGCTGCGGGTGGTCATCGGGATCACAGTCCCCTTCCACCGCTCCTTCGGCAGGGGGACGATCTCCCACCGGTCGTTTTCCATGTCGTTCCCTTCCTTTCGCCGCGGGCTGCGCGGCATGCTTCCTTTCATTGCTCCCGCGGGGGCAGGAGGATCTCGCTGCCGGTGGAGACGTAGGTCAGCTGCCCGCCCATGATCTCCTTCATGGCGGCAAAGGCCGGCAGACCGGTGCAGTGACAGGTATAGAAGGAGGTGTCGTACGCCGTCAGCCGCCGGGCCAGGCCGCGGATCTGCTCCAGCTCGTCTTCGGTGTAGTCCGTCTTCTTCGTCAGATGGAAGCCGCTGACCACGGCGTCCGGTGCGCCGCCGTATTTCCGAACGAACTCCGCCAGGATGTTCAGGATCCCGTTGTGGGCGCATCCGGAGACCAGCACCCGCAGCCCGCCTTCCCGGATCACCAGGAACTGCTCGTGTAAGAAGCGGTCCTGCACGAATACGCAGCCGCGCTTCTGCTTGAGCCGGGCGTTGCTGAAGGGGAAGGCCCCCTCCCGCCGCCTCATCACGAAGACGGAGAGCTCCCCGTCCAGGACGCGGTCGCCGCTCAGAAGCCGCAGCTGCGGCAGGGCGGCAATCTCCGGGTCGATGCCGATATACCGGTATCGCTGGCCGCCGGCCTGCTTTCCGTCGTCGGCGTAATAGGCGCCGAGGGCGGATTTCTGCATATAGACGGCGGCCCGGGGATTGATCTCGGCAAAGGGAAGGATGCCTCCGGCGTGGTCGTAGTGGCCGTGGCTCAGGATGACGGTGTCCACCGAACGGAGATCCACGCCGAGCCTCTCCGCGTTTTCCAGGGTACGGCCGGAGGGACCGAGATCCGCCAGCAGCCTGTGACGGGCAGTCTCGATATACAGAGACAGTCCGTGGGCGGCGGCGCAGCCGACGGCGCCCTCGGTATTTTCGATCAGAGCAACGATCCGCATGGCGACCTCCCCTCCGTGCCTTTCCGCGCCGGAAGGGCCGGGTAATACCAAGACTCCATATCCAAGGACGGGCTTATTTCCTTGCCCGTTTTCCCGCCTTCGGCGCCGGGAGATCCCCGGCGACGGCCTGCACGGCGCGGCAGGTCAGCTCCCGGTCGTCCACGTCGGCGACCAGCATCGGCTTGGCCCCGGGATAGGGGATATCGGTGACCGCGCCGCAGGAGGAGGCGGCCATCAGAGCCAGGGCCGTCTTCGTGGCCTTCAGCAGCAGCCGGTCGTCGTAGACGCCGCCCACCACCTTGCCCTGATGATAGAGGACGTATTCCCCCATCATGGCCCGGACGGAGATATCCTCCAGACCCGAGAGCTGCTCCAGTACGAACTGCAGATATTCTTTGCTTGTCGCCATCGTTTCTTTCTCCGTGTTTTCGCGGGAGTTCAGGCTCCCGTTTTTTTGTTCCGGTCCGGCTCCTCCCGGGCGGGATCCCTGCGGGGCGGGAACGTGACGACGTGCCAGATCACCGGGCCCGTGAAGCCGCAGGACCGATACAGGGCCCGGGGATCCTCCGGGCCGTTTACCCGGCCGGAGACCGTCACGAAGGCGGCCCTTCCCTGCAGCCGGGACAGCAGCTCCCGGACGACACAGCGGCCCAGACCCCTGCGGCGGTACGCGGGAGAGACCTGGATCCATTCCAGGGCCCCCTCGCCGATGCTGCGGTCCAGCTCCGCGATGCCGGTGGCCGCGATCCGACCCGTCGCCTCGTCCCGGACCGCGACCCAGAGGGCCGGATCGAAGACCGGCCTTCCGGTATATTCCCGCAGCTCCTCCGCCGAAACGCCCACGTCGGTGTAGCACAGACGGATGTGCTCCGCGTACTCGCCGATATCGCAGGAGACGAAGGCAAAACCCGGGGGAAGAGCCGGGGGCTCGACCGCCTCCAGACGGTGGATCAGCTTGAAATAGGGCTCATCCGATCCGGCCGGGCAGCCCCCGAAGAGGTCGTCCCGGATCACGCGGATATTCTCCGGGATCCGCACCTGCTCCGTCTTCCAGAAGGGCAGGGCAGACGCCAGGCAGGGATCGCGCAGATAGGTTTCTCTGTCCATAGTCTTGCACCGTCGTCGGAAGTACCCTCAGTCTCCCGTTTCCGTTTTGTATTTCCAGTCCGGCTCCTCCCGGCGGGTCTGCCAGCGGCCGTTCGTGAAATCCGGGAAGGGGACGCTGACAGAGCCCCCGGCGATGGACTCCGCGCTGAGGGCGGAGATCGCCATCCAGGCCGCGGCGTCATAGACGTCGATGGGCATGGGCAGGCCCTTGTCCAGGGCCTCGAAGAAGGCGTCGATCACCAGATAATCCATCCCGCCGTGGCCCCGTTCCCGCACGCCGTCGCCCTTGTACCGTTTCCAGATCGGGTGCTCCCATTCGGGCAGATAGTCCCTGCGGTTGCCGAACTGCGGGGCCCAGTTCCACTCGGCCATGCCGTAGTCCTGCCCGTCCAGGAAGACGGACTGGGTGGCCTCCTCGTAGATGCCCCGGGTGCCCCGGACGCAGAGGCCGCGGCTGTAATAGCGTGGCAGGGTGGTGTCCAGGGTGATGGCGACGGTGGAGCCGTCGGCGCAGGTAATGAGGGTCTTCACGATGTCGCCCTGGCGGAACACCGTATCGGCGTATTTCTCCCGCAGATCCTCGTGGGCCATGACGTATTCGTGGAGTCCCGCGGCCCGGGAGGCCACCGACACCAGACGGACGAAGCGGTTGCCGTTGTTGATGCGCATCAGCTTTGCGATGGGACCGATCTCGTGGGTGGGGTAGTTCTCCCGGTTGCCGGTCAGATACTCCCGGAAGCGGTAGTGGCGGTTTTCGTTGCCGCGGCTGATCTCGTCGCGCAGATCGTGCTGATAGCCGCCGTCGCAGTGGACGATGTCGCCGAGCAGGCCCCGGCGCGCCATGTTCAGCACCATCAGCTCATATTCGCCGTAGCAGCAGTTTTCCAGCAGCATGAAGGGGGTCCCGGTCCGCTCCTGGGTCTCCACCAGGGTCCGGCATTCGTCGATGCTGTAGGCGCCGCCGACCTCGATGGCCACGGGCTTTCCGGCCCGCATGGCCCGCAGGGCGGCGTCCGCGTGGTTTGCCCAGGCCGAGAAGACCAGCACCACGTCCACCTCCGGGGCGTCAATGAGGGCCCGGTAGTCCTCGGTCAGCACTGCCGGGGCCGGCCTGCCCTTGGCGAGCAGGGCGTCCTTCGCCGCCTCGATCCGGTCTCGGTACACGTCGCAGAGTCCCGTGACGGAGATATAGTCGAGATCGGAGAGAAGCTCCCCGACCCACCAGGCGCCGCGGCAGCCCAGGCCGATCACGCCGACGCGAAACGTCTTCATATCCGTTCCTCCCTTTCGGTAATGATCTATCACGCGAGTTTTTGACGGCGGCGCCCCGCCGTTCCGTCAGCCCCTTCTGGCTTCGCCCAGGGGCTCGTCCCAGAGGACCTCGCCGCCCTGCTCCAGGGCGAGGGCGTCGATCTCCTCCCGCAGGCTCTCCAGAAGGACCTGTTCGCGCTTTTTCGAGCGGCGGCCCCGGGCGGAAAACAGCTCCTTCGAGAAATAGGCGTCGAAGGAGACGCAGAAGTCCTCCTCGTCCGCGTGGGGGAAGAAGGAGACCGCGGCCTCGTAGAGGATCGTCCCCGCGTCGCTGGTGGAGATCAGCATGACCTTCGCCCCGCGGCGGGGCACGCCGTTATAGTCGAGCCGGGCGCCGAAATACTGCTCGTAAACGTTGATGACCTTCATGGGATCCGCCTCCGATCGTCGTTTTTGCCTGCCCGGGGCAGACGGTTTCTTAAGGTCAGTATACAACACAGGCGGCCGGGATTCCATTGTTTTTTCTGTTTGTTCGGAAAAAAAGATCGCCGTTTCCCGGCGAACGGCGGATATTTCCGAAAAAACGCGGAAATCGGCGGGGCTTTTTTCTTGACACGGCGTTTTTTCGTATGCTATAATCATCAAAACCATTTTGCACTGCATCAACACAATATGTGCCATCTACAGTACAAACTGAACAGGCAGTACCCTCCGGACGGGGCGGTATGTGGCTGGGCCGTGAAAACGGCAGCGGAAGCAGCATAAGCGCATCTGCGGGACAGTATGATGTTCCGGGGTGCGTTTTTTATACCCCGAAACGGCACGGATTGTCTTCGGAGGTATCGCTATGGGTGAAAAAAAGATCGTGGACCGGCTCTCACGGGTCGGCATTTTCGGGAACGTGGCCCTGGCGGCCTTCAAGCTGCTGGCCGGTATTCTGGGCAGATCGGGGGCCATGGTCTCCGACGCCGTCCATTCCCTGTCGGACGTCTTCGCGACGCTGATCGCCTGGATCGGCGTCCGCCTGTCCAGACGGAAGGCGGACGAGGAGCATCCCTATGGCCATGAGCGCCTGGAGTGCGTGGCCTCGCTGGTCCTCGGGCTGATCCTCGCCGGCACCGGCCTTGCCATCGGCTGGACCGGGATCCGGAAGCTCTTCTGGGAGCGGGACAGCCTTGAGGTCCCCACCCTCCTGCCGCTGATCGCGGCGGTGGTCTCCATCGTCGTCAAGGAGGCCATGTTCCACTACACCATGCACTACGCCAAAAAGCTGGACTCCGCGGCCTTCAAGGCCGACGCCTGGCACCACCGCTCGGACGCCTTCTCCTCCGTCGGCTCCTTCGTCGGCATCGGCCTGGCGAAGCTGGGGCTGCCCATCATGGACCCCATCGCCAGCCTGATCATCTGCCTGCTGATCCTGAAGGTCGCCTTTGACATCATCCGCGACGCTTTGAGCAAGATGCTCGACACCTCCGCCAGCGGGGCCATCGAGCATCGGCTGCGCGACTTCATCGCCGGGCAGGAGGGCGTGGAGCGGGTGGATCTGCTGCGGACCAGGCAGTTCGGCAACAAGATCTACGTGGATCTGGAGATCGCGGTGGAGTCGGACATCTCCCTCTTGGACGCCCACGGCATCGCCGAACGGGTCCACGGGGTCGTGGAGAAGGAGTTCCCCAGCGTAAAGCACGTGATGATCCACGTCAACCCGATGGAAGAGGGCGAAGCGGACCCGGACCGGGAGAGCTGATACTGAGCGCCCATAATGGAGTTCAGCATGAGATCTCCGTAAAGAAAAAAGAACGCGGGGGACCGCGCCGATTCGGCGCGGTCCCCCGCAGTTTTCAGGTCAGGTCCGCCCAGGCCTTCTGCAGCTGTTCGATGACGTCCAGATGCTGGGGGCAGGCGGCCTCGCAGCAGCCGCAGCCCACGCACTGATCCGCGCCGGCGTTCTCCTTCAGGATCCGCTGCATCCGCCAGTCCTTGGCCGGGTCGATGCCGTAGAGGGACTGGTTGTTCCACACGGAGAAGACCCCGGGGATGTTCACCCCGTTGGGGCAGGGCATGCAGTAGCGGCAGCCGGTGCAGCCGATCTTCGTGCGGCTGAGATAGGCGGCGCGCACGTCGTCCATCAGCTTCCGCTCCTCGTCGGACATGATGCCGGGCTCCACGGTGTCGAAGATGCGCAGGTTCTCCTCAATCTGCTCGGGCTCGTTGCAGCCCGAGAGGACCACGCTGACCTCCGGGTGGTCGCAGAGCCAGCGGAAGGCCCATTCCACCGGGGTGCGCTGTACCGGGAAGGCGTCGTACAGGGCCTGGACGTTCTCCGGCGCCTTGGACAGGCGGCCGCCCAGCAGGCCCTCCATGATGACCACGGGGATGCCCTTGCTGCCGGCGAGCTGCAGGCCCCTGGTGCCGGCCTGGTTCTCCACGTCCATGAAGTTGTACTGGATCTGGACCATGTCCCAATCCCAGTCGTTCAGGATGTACTCGAACTCGTCGTAGGGGCCGTGGAAGGAGAAGCACTTGAAGCGGATCTTGCCGGCCTTCTTCATGTCGTCAAAGAAGGCGGGCGCGCCGATGGACTTGAAGTACTCCCACTTCTCCCTGTTGATGCCGTGCATCAGATAGAAATCGATGTGGTCGGTCTGCAGCTTGCCCAGCTCCTCGGCCAGAAGCGCTTCCATCTCTTCCCGGTTGTGGACGGCCTCCATCGGCATCTTGGTGGCGACGGTCACCTTGTCGCGGTAGCCGTCCTGTAAGGCCTTGCCCACCACGATCTCGGAGGTCTTGTTAAGATACACGTAGGCGGTATCCAGATAGGTGACGCCGCCGTCGATGGCCTGACGGAT
>JAEEGL016658630.1_pt1 | contig 13279 bp, 12 predicted proteins | sample 9134231 | NCBI WGS metagenome assembly JAEEGL01 (sample SAMN16246548, study PRJNA631951) | gut metagenome | biome: gut microbiome; feature: rumen; material: fiber-attached | host: Bos | place: Iran: Karaj | collected 2018-10 | reverse complement strand
TGACGGAGAGGTTGATTGTGTTCTTATTAGTAATTACAGGATTCCTTCATCAGAGGATGAATTGAATAAGTATAAGCTCTATTCTGTTCCTACGGGTGAATCAATGCCGTTTTCTTTTGCAGTAAATAAGTGGGATAAAGAACTCTATTTTCTTCTAAATAAAACAGCAATCACAACTAAAAGTGAAGATATGGATTCTGCACTTGCGTCATATATGAAGTATGATAAGAGGGTTACCTTTATGGAATTCTTAAAGGATAACTGGCTTATTGTTATTGCTGTTCTTGTAGTAATGTTCTCGATAGTTATCTTCCTGATGGTACAGAAGATGAAGGCTGACCGAACAGCCAGCAGACAGAGGCATCTTCTTAAAGAGGCTGCTGAGGTGGCTGATCTTAAGCAGACTATATCATCACTCCTGGATAACATGCCTGGTATGAATTTTACGAAGGATGCTGAAACTGGAATGTACCTTGCGTGCAATCAGGCTTTTGCAGAATATGCAAAAAAGAAGTCACCGGATGAAGTGGTAGGGCATACTCCATATGATCTTTTCGATGTTGAAATTGCAAAAAGGTTCGTGGAAGATGACAGTATGGCACTTTCTATGGATGAACCATATATATTCTTTGATGAAATGCCTGACAGGGATGGGGAGCAGCGACAGATCAAGACTACGAAGTTAAAATATACTGATGCCAATGGACGACTCTGTGTTCTTGGTATGTTCCAGGATGCTTCAGATTCATTCCGTATCTCCAGAGACAACGCTAAGACTAAGGAATCTTATGAGAAGGCACGTAATACAGGTATTATTTTCACTCATATTGCTCAGGCTTTGGCTTATGGATATATAGATTTATATTACGTAGATCTTAACACAGAGGAGTTTATTGAGTTCCGTATAGATAATGACACTGGAGTTCTTGCAGAGAGAAGACGTGGATGGCATTTCTTTGAAGCTTGCCTTGACGAGATAGAAGAACTTGTAGTACCTGAAGATCAGGAAATGATAAGTAAGGCTATGGATCGTAAGACTCTTATAGCTTCTCTTGATCAGAATGCTACATTTATGGCTACGTTTAGGATAATTAGAGGTGGCGTTCCTGTATATGCCAGTCTGAGGGTTAAACGCATGCAGGATGATGATCAATATATCATTCTTGGAATTACGGATGTGGATGAGCAGATGAAGGAGCATAATGCTGCTCAAAAGGCACTTGAGGAGCAGGTTGCATATAACAGAATAACTGCTCTTGCCGGTGATTTCTTCTGCATCTACGTTGTGGTACCTGAAACGGGACAGTATAGGGAATACAGCTCGACTGATGGATTTAGTACATTTGAACTGCCTAGTGAAGGTCCTGATTTCTTTGAAGCTTCCAGAGAGAATGCTATATCCTGCATATACCCTGAAGACCAAAGTCGTTTCATATCAATGCTGACTAAAGAAAATGTTCTGGCTGAGGTAGAGAAGAGTGGTATATATACACTGAGCTATCGTTTAATGATAGATGGCGAGCCTCGTCATGTACGTCTGAAGGCTGCCATGGTTGAAGAGAAAGAAGGTCCTAGACTTATAATTGGTGTTAATGATATTGATGCTCAGATCCGTCAGGAAGAAGAGTATAGCAGGCGCCTTGCACAGGCCAGAATTGAGGCTAATATTGATGCTCTGACAGGAGTTAAGAATCGTAATGCTTATCGTGTATATGAGGAGAGGATAAATGCACAGATTGAAATGAATCGTGCACCTGGATTTGCTATTACGATACTTGATGTGAATGATCTGAAGAAGGTCAATGATAATGAAGGCCATAAAGCTGGTGACCAATATCTGCGTGACGCATGCAAGATCATATGTACGACATTTAAGAGAAGTCCTGTATTCCGTGTGGGTGGAGACGAATTTGCGGTTCTATCTCAGGGAGACGATTATGCTAACATAGATGAACTGGTTGGAATTATGAATAGGCATAATGATGAAGCCATAGAAAATGGCGGAATTGTTATTGCGCTGGGTACTTCAAAATATAGTGATGAAACTAATGTAGCTGCGGTTTATGAAGATGCAGACCAAAAAATGTATAATAATAAGAGTGAATTGAAGGCTAGACAGAAAAAAGAGGAATAGCTTATGTATTATTCTACAATTGGCCTACTTGCCGTTTTTGTTCTTTTGATCGTAAATTGGGATATCCTTTTTGGATATAAAGTTTCCTATGATAAGCCTGCATGGAATGTATATAGGAGGTTTTTATTTGCTGTCCTGGTATACTATATTACTGACATATTGTGGGGAATTCTTGAAAGCATGAAACTGGCAAAGCTTCTTTTTGCCGATACTACAATATATTTCATTGCTATGTCTATAGGTATATTTTTCTGGTCTGAGTATACTGTTGTGTATCTGGATGAGAATAATAGATTTGGACGCTTCATTATTTTTGTGGGACGTATTATTGCCGGTACTATCACGCTTCTGGTTTTGATCAATATATTTATTCCTGTATTTTTTACAGTTGATGAAAAAAGCGTTTATACAGCGCTTCCTACACGATATATCATGCTTTCGTGTCAGATAGTAATGCTGCTTATCATATCTGTTTATGCTATTTTATGTATGTTCAAAACTGATAAAATGGCTGTCAAACAGGCTCGATACCGAATACTTGCATCCTTTGGAATCATTATGGCGATTACATTATTTGGTCAGCTTTTGTTCCCGTATCTCCCTATTTATTCTATAGCTTATATGCTTGGAACGTGTCTGCTTCATTCTTTTGTTGCCAGTGATGAGAAGGAGAGTTATAAACGCGAACAAGAAGAAACACAGAAGGTCATGGAGCTTAAGGACAGGTTCCTGTCACTTCTCAATAATATGCCCGGTATGACTTTTACAAAGGATGCTGAAACCGGAGTTTTTCTGGCCTGCAATCAGGCATTTGCAGAGTATGCAAACAAGGAAAAGCCTGAAGGGGTTGTAGGCTTAACTGATGCAGAAATATTTGATGCTGAGACAGCAGCACATTTTACTGAAGATGATAAGCTGGCCTTGTCACTAAGTAAACCGTACGTGTTCTTTGAAGAGGTTCCGGATGCTGGAGGCAATCTGAAACAGTTACAGACGACGAAGCTTAAGTATACTGATACGGATGGAAGATTGTGTGTTCTGGGAATGTGTCAGGATGTTACGGATATGGTTCGTATCCAGCATGAAAATGCTATGACTAAAGAGGCTTACGAGAAGGCTGTAAATTCGGGGCTGCTCTACACTAATATTGCTCAGATACTTGCCCGAGATTATCTTGATATGTATTACGTTAATGTTGATACGGAAGAGTTTGTAGAATATAGCAATGGTGATGATAATAAAACCTTTTCTGAGCTCCGCCGAGGATGGCATTTCTTCAGTGATATTAAAATGGAGCTTGCTGATAAAGTGTATGATGATGACCGAGATGCTTTCCTTAAAGCTATGAAGCGTAAAACTCTTATGAAGGTTTTGAAGGAAAATGATACTTTTACTATGACTTATCGTCTGGTAGAAGAGAATGGTCCTATATATGTAAAAATGAAGGTATCACGCATGGAGGATGAGCATTACATAATAATGGGTATTATGAATGTTGATTCTGAATTGCGACAATACTTGGAGAAATAATAGATTTAAGGCACCTGGCCGTTAGGCTGGGTGCCTTTTTTTGTGATTAAATATGTATAAAATTAAATATACATAACTAAAATAATATATTGACATTTTATTCTAATTAAAGTAATATAAGTGCGGTTAGAATAAACTAATATTATAAATATGTTGTTTTTATTATGGATTAGAGGAGCATATAGCTAATATGAATCTAAATGATGCAGAACTTGGAAAAGAATATGTGATTTCTGATGTTGAAACTGGCGGTGATGAGGAGATGGAAAGCTTTCTCTTTTCGCTTGGTTGTTATAGTGGTGAGAAGATCACCGTAGTTGATAAAAAACGTAATCTGGTTGTATCCATCAAGGATGCCAGATATAACATTGATCCGGAACTGGCAGCGACCATCCAGATCAATGCATAGCAGATATTAATCAAGGAGGAGTAACCATGAGAATCGCGTTAACGGGTAATCCCAACAGTGGAAAGACCACTATGTATAACGCCCTTACAGGACGAAAGGAGAAAATAGGTAACTGGGCAGGTGTTACTGTCGACAAGAAAGAGAGCCAGATTAAAAAGGCTTATGTTGATGGCAGTAAAGAGCTGATCGCAGTTGATCTTCCAGGAGCATATTCTATGTCTCCGTTTACATCTGAGGAAAGTATTACCAGCAGCTATGTAAAGCATGAGAACCCAGATGCAATCATTAATATAGTTGATGCTACTAACTTAAGCCGAAGCCTGTTCTTTACTACACAGCTTCTGGAGTTAGGTGTTCCTGTGGTAGTTGCTCTAAATAAGAGCGATGTAAATGATAAAAAAGGAAATAAGATCGATATCGAAAAGCTTTCTGAGAAGCTTGGATGTCCTGTTATAAGAACTGTATCTACTTCTGATGAAGGTCTTAAGGAAGTTGTAAAGGCAGCAGCAGAGCTTGAAGGACAGGGACAGAAAGCGCCTTACACAGAAGGTGAGATTGATCTTACAAATAAAGAAGAAGTAGAGAAGGCAGATAGAGCCAGATTCGACTATGTAAATAGTATTGTCAAAGACGTAGAAGTCAGAAAGACATTTACGAAAGATAAGAATATTGGTGATAAGATAGATAAGGTCGTAACAAATCCATTTATTGGATTGGTTATCTTTGGACTTATCATGTGGGTAGTATTCTATGTATCACAGACAACTGTTGGCACATGGCTTGCTGATATTCTGGTTGGATGGATAGAGGCGTTCCAGGGATTTGTTGGTGATAAGATGGCCGATGCTAATCCACTGTTATATGCACTTCTGGTTGATGGTGTTATCGGTGGTGTTGGTGCCGTTGTTGGATTCCTTCCACTTGTTATGGTTATGTACTTCCTTATCGCACTCCTTGAGGATTGCGGATATATGTCCAGAGCAACAGTAGTACTTGATCCTATATTCAAGAGAGTTGGTCTGTCAGGTAAGTCAGTAATTCCCATGATCATTGGTACAGGTTGTGGTATTCCTGCCATAATGGCATGCCGTACAATCCGTAACCAGAGAGAGAAGAGAGCTACTGCTATGCTGGCAACATTTATGCCATGTGGTGCAAAGCTTCCTGTAATCGCTCTTTTTGCTGGAGCATTCTTCCCTAATTCAAAATGGGTTAGCTGGGTAGCATATATGGGTGGTATAGCACTTGTACTTCTTGGTGCACTTCTTATCAAGGCTATAACAGCTGCAAAGTATAGAAAATCATTCTTTATCATAGAGCTTCCAGAATACAAGGTTCCAAGCCTTAAGTTTGCATTCTTCTCAATGCTTGAAAGAGGAAAGGCTTACATCATCAAGGCTGGTACTATCATTCTTGTATGTAACACACTCGTTCAGATAATGCAGACATTTAACTGGCACTTCCAGGTTGTGGAAGAGGGTGCAGAGGATACATCAATACTTGCATCAATTTCTTATCCATTTGCATTTATCCTGATTCCTATCGTTGGTATAGCGGCTTGGCAGCTTGCTGCAGCAGCTGTAACTGGATTTATTGCAAAGGAAAATGTTGTCGGAACTATAGCTACAGTATATGCAATTACTAACCTTGTTGACCCAGATGAACTTGAGCTTGTTGGTTCAGGAAATGCAGTTGCTACTGCTATAGGTATTACAAAGGTTGCAGCACTTGCTTATCTGATGTTTAACCTTTATACACCACCTTGCTTCGCAGCACTCGGTGCGATGAACTCTGAAATGCAAAGTAAGAAATGGCTGTTTGGAGCTATAGGACTTCAGCTAGGCGCTGGTTATACAGTAGGTTTCCTTATCTATCAGATTGGAACACTTATTACAACTGGAACAATTGGAGCAGGTTTCCTCGGCGGACTTATCTTCGAAGTTATATTTGCCGGAATTCTTGTAGGTGTTATTGTACATAATAACAAAGCTGTTGCTAAAGAATACAAACTTGCTTAATATATATATTAACTGGTTGATTGTTTAGTTGATCGATATATATACAAAGGAACGATGGATATGAATTTTGCTACATTTATTGCCTTGTTAGTTCTTCTAGCCATGCTTATTCCTGCAATTATATACTTGTACAAAAATGGAACTTGCGGTAGCTGTCCTGATAAGGGTTCTTGTTCAGGCAAATGTGAGAGCAAGAAAAAACTAAAGGAATTAATGAGTGATCCGCAATTTGAAGAGAAGAATAGTAAAATTGATGAAATAATTACAAAACATAATATCAAATAATGTAGCAATAATAATCTCCTTATATTTATTAACAGAAGCAAGGTGAATGCCTTGCTTCTTGTTTCATATTAAGAAGTTTTTGGAGGATAAAATGAGTGGCACTGTTTCGACAATAGTAATCATATTGATACTTGCAGTTATTCTGTTTTTCGCGATTAAAAATTCAATACCACATTTCAGAGGCGAAGGCGGATGCTGTGGCGGTTCAGGAAAAGAGAAGCTTATAAAGCCTGCTAAACTTGAAAATATTGTCGCAACTAAAGTAGTGACTATTGAAGGAATGCGTTGTGAGAACTGCCATAGAAGAGTGCAGAATGCTCTTAACTCTATTGATGGAGTAAATGCAAAGGTTAATGGAGAGAAGAAGCAGGCTGTTGTTAAACTTGGACGTGATATTGAAGATATTGAGATTGAAGCGGCTATATCTTCACTTGGATATAAGGTGACTTCGATTAATAAAATATAGTTGTTACATAAAAATGAAACATGTTTCATTTTTATATTGACAAAGCTGCCTCACTGGATTAAAATGAAACCACATTCATTTTAATTCAGTGAGGTGTTATTATGCCCAAAGTAAGTGAAGAATATTTTGAAAACAAAAAGAAACTAATAACAGAAGCAACCTATAATGTGTGCCTGAGAAAACCAGTTGGGATGGTGACAATGACGGATGTTATTGAGGAGACAGGCCTTTCACAGGGTGGAATATACAGGTTTTATAAGAATCTGGATGAGATACTCAGTGATATGATCACGAGAATGAGAGTAGATTATAATTTAGTTGGTTCACTTGAATTGGTTACAAAAAATAATGATCTATCATTTGAGGAGGTTGCTTATAAAATATGTGATATAATGGCTGATGTCATGGAGGAACATTTACTGGATATACAGAAGATCAACTTTGATCTAACTGTACTTGCTATAAATGAACCGGAGAGGGCAGCAGCAATTATAAGGGGCGCAAAAGGAAGTGGAAACTTCGAATATCTGGCTAGTGTTACGATGCCTATGCTCGTCGAAGCCTGCATGAAGAATAAGTTGAAGCCTGTAGCTGATCCTGAAGATATTCTAAAATATATATCAGCATCATATACTGGGATTGAAATGAACTGTATTCTATCAGCCTGTTATGGAGATAAAGTGAAGAACGTGGATTGCAAGCCTAAAGAAATGTTTAATGTGCTTGCAAAGACTATAATTCTTTTATTTGGAGGTAATGTGAAATGAAAACAGTTAATATCCCTAAACCTACAGGTAAATATGCGGTTGGTACCTTTACATATACTGTTAAGGATGATAGAGAAGAAGTTATGGCACCAGGGACAATGAGGAGCGTTGCTTCCAGGGTTTACTTCCCTGTTCTTAAGGAAAGTGTTGAGGGACTGAAAAAAAGTATTGCTCTTTCCGATAATATGATAAAAGGTTTTAAGAATGTATACAAAGTAGCTCCAGACTTTAAGAAAAATCCTGAAATGAATCTTTCTGAATGCTATAATGATGCTGCAATGATTTCGGGAGAGAGATTTCCTCTCATTATGTTCAATCACGGATTTAATTCTTACAGAGAAGGAAATTCGTTCTTATGTATAGATCTCGCATCACATGGATATGTTGTGATTTCTGTAGCTCATTCCATGGAAGGGCTCTGCACAGAATTTGATGATGGCTCATGTGTTTTCTTCGACAAGAGCATAACGAAAAAACAATATCAGCCAATGCTTGGTGGAGCCCTGGCTATGTATAAACTTATGAAAGCAAGAGGGACTGATAAGGAACTGGCAGAGAAGTTTGATGAAGTCCAGAACAAGTATTCTAAGTTTCTCAAGGACAGACTTCCTGAATGGGTTAAGGATTGTGAGGCTTCACTGGAATATGCAAAGAAGAATCTCTCGGATTTAATTGATTTTGAGAAGGGAGTTGGAGTCTCTGGCCATTCGATGGGAGGAGACACAGCCTATGCACTATGTTCGAGAAATGATGACTTTGTATGCGGAATAAATCTTGATGGTGCTTATTTTGGCGATTATACAAATGATGTACAGACGAAACCTTTTATGCAGGTAAGCTGCAAGGATAATGAATACGTAGTTACAAGAGCGTATATCCGTCATACCGAACCAGTTTATAAAGTTTTCTTCAGAGATATGAAGCACATAGGTTTTTCTGATGCAAAATACATGCTTCCTCTGAAATCTATGGTTGGCAAACTGGAACCGGATTTATTACATGAGAACCTATGTAAATGTCATTTGGAATTCTTTGATGCATATCTTAAGGGTGAGAAGGAAAGTCCTGAAATTAAGAATAATGATGTAGTGACAGTGTCTGTATATGGACCTGATATGTGATGTAAGATTACATTTACTATGTCCAAAGGAGTTAGAGTTGGGTTTATTTGAATTATTACTGTTGTCTGTAGGCTTGGCCATGGATGCATTTGCTGTATCCATTTGTAAGGGTCTTGCTGTGAAGAAAATAACTGCAAAGGAGTATTTGCTTTGCGGAATCTGGTTTGGTTCTTTTCAGGGGATAATGCCCCTGATCGGATACTTAGTAGGTTCACGATTTGAAAAGCTTATAAGTGTAGTGGCACCATGGGTGGCGTTTATACTTCTTTCTTTGATAGGTGGAAATATGATCAAGGAAGCCTTTGCGCCTCCTGAAGAAGTGAAGCCGGAATTCGACGTTAAGACAATGTTCATGATGGCAGTTGCTACAAGTATCGATGCGTTAGCCGTAGGTATCACATTTGTAGCGGTTCCTGTTAAAGTATTCAAAATAGAGGGAATACTAAATGTATTTATTGCTGTTGTGATGATTGCGGTTATTACGTGTATCATATCAATGATCGGCGTTAAAATTGGCCATATATTTGGTATGAGATATAAATCCGGTTCTGAAATAATGGGAGGCACGATTCTTATATTCATTGGCCTTCGTTCGCTTATTACATATCTGGATAAATCAAATGCCCTTTCAGATAGTGAGATAATATTTGGAATGCTTATTCCGTTATTAGGAACATTGCTTGGTTCTGCTGTTGTATATTCCAAGACAAGCAGGATTTCTGATAGTCTTAGGATAATAATGGTCGGTGGTGCATCAGGCATTATGGTTTCTATAGCCGTATGGGGAATGATCGAACCGGCAGTACAAGGATTGAAAGACAGAGTTAATAACAGCATCATTCCGGTTGTTGCCTGTTTTTGTGGTGGCGTTCTGTTTCAATACATTTTAGACTCTATAGTGCCACATACACATGCATATTCGGAAATTACGGAAGGCCCTAAAAGTCAGCTTGATAATGATATCAAAGTTATGCTGACAGAAGTGATCCATCATATACCGGAAGGGATTGCCCTTGGCGCAATCTATGCTGGACATTTCCTTAAGATTGACTGGATATCTGCTTCAATGGCATTGGTTCTTGCAATAGCAATTGCAGTTCAAAATGTACCGGAGGGGCTCTTTGTATCTCTTCCTATTAAGGAAAATGGAACAAATACAGGAAAGTCTTTCTTTATGGGCGTTATATCCGGAGTTCCGATTCCATTGTTTGGAATAATCACGGTTATTATCTCATTGCTATTTTCAAATGTACTACCTTATGTTATGGCACTGGCAGGTGGAGCATTGATATATATTACAATTGAAGAAATACCTCAACTTGCGTCAAATAAGGACAATGATAAGGGTGCTTTGGCGTTTGTAATAGGTTTTGCAGTTGTTATGTTTATGATTTTCTTTTAACAAATTTCTTTAGTCCGAGACTTATGGTATAATTAGTTTCGGACTTTTTTAGTACTGTTATGTAATAAAGGATATAGATATATGATAACAAGGGTTCAAAATCTAACTGACGAAAAATTAGATGAAATCAAACGGCTTATAGGTGAAGCTTTTGTGCCTAATGAGCTTTTTCATAACTGGGGATCGGAGTCAGAACGTAGAGATGATGTTTTGAAATATATGTCAATGTATGTTGATTATGTATATAAAGCAGGAGAGCTTTATACTAATGAAGATATGACTGGATTTATAGGGATTGAGGATTCTGGAAGAAAGCCTGTTGTGCCACAGATTGTAATGCTCAACAGGATGATGACTGGATTTTCGCATTCCAAGAAAAAGAGTTTCATTCAATATGTAAAGCAGGTAAGCAGATCAAATAAGAAATATGCTAAAAAGCGTCATTTGGAAGTTCTTATGGTATGTGTAGATAAGGACCATCAGGGACAAGGCGTAGCTACTGAATTGGTGCAGTATGCAAAGAAGATGGCTGATACACTCGATCTGCCGTTAATATTCGATACAGATATGAAAAAATATGCTGAAATGTATATGCATATGGGATGTAAGCTCTATAATATGATACCTGCTGATAATGGGGTTACCAGATATAGTCTTTGCTATAAGAAGACATTGTAATCTTTATTAATATCTGGAGAATGACTTGATGAAGAAGAAGATAGCTAAGTTTTTGCTGGCAATATTATTTATATTTTTAGTAGTTGTTTTGGCAGCATTGGCATTAAATGTATATGTTAGAGCAAGTACCAGGGATAGAATTATCACGGCTGAGGAAGCTGCAAAAAAAGATGATATAGATTGTATTCTCGTACTTGGATGCGGAGTATATGCAGATGGATCACTTAGTCTGATGCTGAAGGATAGGATGGATCTGTCTCTGGATGTATACGAGAAGGGTGCATCAGAAAAACTACTGATGTCTGGTGATCATGGCACACCATACTATAATGAAGTTCGTGCAATGAAGAATTATGCATTACAAAACGGCGTGACGGATTCGTCCGATATTTTCATGGATCATGCTGGTTTTTCAACCTATGACAGTTTATATAGAGCAAAGGAAATATTTGGTGTTGATAAGGTCATAATAGTTTCAAATTCGTATCATTTATACAGAGCGTTATATATAGCTGATAAGCTTGGCATAGAAGCATATGGAGTGGGGGCAGACGACGTTTATACTGGCAAAGAGTATAGAGAATTTCGTGAAATATTTGCAAGAGACAAGGATTTTATAAAATGTATTATAAAACCTGATCCGAAATTCCTTGGTGATAAAATAGATATACATGGGGATGGAAATGTTACTGAGGATTAATTGTAAAAAAGCAAGTATTAAGTTATAATTATTTTGTAGTTTTTTTGGGTTTGTTTGTAGCTATGGGGGTAATTATATGGCTAGAAATGATTAAAAACCGTATTCGATATATAAGAAGAATGTTTGGATAATAGTTGTGTGTCGATTTTATTCCTGTTAGCTTGTATATAATATGGAATTTGAAAATGAAGTAAATTATAAATTATATGATTAAGAGGAGGAAAATAGTATGGCTTTAGTAAATGGTATTGATGTTGAGAAGATTGCAAAGATGCACGGGATTGAATTAGAGGAAACAAGTAAGTTGCAGTTGGATGACCTTGAAGGTATTTCCGGTGGAGATAGCGACTATGTTAATGAGATTTTACATGGGTTCGGTCAGGCTTTTGGAGCAGTTTTACTTGCAGGTATGATCGTTCAGGAAGGAAAGTGTCCAATATGTGGTGCTGAAATTCCTACATCCGGTGATACTAATGATAAGGAAGCTTTTGATACTGCTATGGAACATGTTAAGCTGATCCATTTGGCAGGCTAGATACTGTTGATTGAATGTAAAAGGATAGGAACAATTTGTTCCTATCCTTTTTTTGATTTCTACAGGATATTTATGTATAATTATTTTAATAAACATGACATACAGTTGTCGTGTTACACTTGATATGATACATATGGAGTGAGATAAGAATGAAAATAGATAGATTAATTGGAATACTGTCTGTACTTTTGCAGGAAGAGAAGACAACTGCACCAGAGCTTGCAGAGAGGTTTGAGGTATCCAGAAGAACAATCAATCGAGATATAGAGGATTTATGCAAAGCCGGAATCCCTATACAGACGGCCCAAGGAATAGGTGGTGGCATCAGCATTATGGAAGGCTACCGCATGGACAGGACTATTCTTACTTCAAAGGATATGCAGGTGATACTTGCAGGTCTTCGGAGTCTCGATAGTGTGAGCGGCAGCAGTTACTACGGACAATTGATGGAGAAGATTCAGGCAGGCTCTTCGGATTTTGTAAGTGGCAGGGATTCAATCCTTATTGATCTGTCGTCATGGTACAAGGGTACTCTGGCACCGAAGATAGAAGTAATTCAGGATGCTATAGAGAATAGGCAGTACCTTAAGTTCAAGTATTATGCTCCATCAGGTGAGACAACACGAACGATAGAGCCTTACTATATCATTTATAAATGGACCAGCTGGTATGTGTATGGGTGGTGCCTGAAGCGAAAAGATTTTCGTCTGTTTAAGCTTAATAGAATGGATAAGGTGGCGATGTCGAAAGATACATTTGAATGTAGAAATGATCCTGCGCCGGAAATATCGTCAGGTCCGACACAACCACGGAATATCATTCTAAGGGCTTTGTTTGAACCAGATATGAAGTGGCGGCTGGTTGAAGAGTTCGGGCCGGATTGCTACGAAGTGATGAAGGATGGCAGGCTACTTTTGGCGGAGGATTATTACGACATGGAGAATATGGTCATGTGGCTGCTTACCTTTGGAGATAAAGTTGAAGTACTGGAACCGCCGGAGGCGAGAGAAAAACTAAGAGAGATAGCAGGTGCTATGAGTAGGATGTATAAAGAGTAATAGAGTTTCTGTTGAAAAATTGAGGAGAAATGATAGATGCATTTTGTTGATGCGAAAGGAATTATTACAAGTAATAACGGCATGCACGGGATGAATATATACCGTGGGTGCAGTCATGGATGTATTTACTGCGACAGCCGGAGCAAATGCTATCAGTTCACTCATGCTTTTGAGGA
>JAEEGL015787690.1_pt1 | contig 13279 bp, 8 predicted proteins | sample 9134231 | NCBI WGS metagenome assembly JAEEGL01 (sample SAMN16246548, study PRJNA631951) | gut metagenome | biome: gut microbiome; feature: rumen; material: fiber-attached | host: Bos | place: Iran: Karaj | collected 2018-10 | reverse complement strand
TTTTGTCCTCCGGAGAGAACGACTGCACTATATGATAGTACTGTCTGCCGTTCTCCTTGCCGTACAACTGTTTAACCAGCCTGAACTCCTCCAGCGCCGTGTCCGGAGAGCACATTATACCGTCGACGAGTTTCATCTCTGTGACTTCCTCTCTCATGACGTATCCGAATATATTGTTCATCGGGCATCCCGACACAACGAATTTAACGACTGCCATATTCCTTTCACTCCCTTCCGTATTTCGCTGAGATCGTCAGCGGCAGAACTTTCAACGTCGATAAATCCCGAGTTGACCGCTCTTGCTATCTGATTCAGATTATTACCCACGCGACGGAGTTCGGTTATGAGAAATCCCACGTCCGGCATGACCACGATTCTCTTTCCGAGAGCGCAGTCTCTGAGATATGTGCTAACCGTACGGTACGAGCTGAGAGCCTTATGCTCTATCTTTTCCCGTTCTTCGGGCGTTACTCTGAAACGGAGTATTTCAGATCTTGTTTCTTTTGCTTTTTCAGATTTTTCAACATTTTCTTTTTTGTTTTGTGTTTTCACGGTTTACCATTCCTTTCTTTTAAATGACAGATTGTTTGTCCCGCATGGACGGGACGTGAAGCCGTGCCTTAAGGCACAGTGAAGTTTCTCTCCTTTCCGGAGACAGGTCATGCTTTCGCATACAGGGGTGCGGGTCTCCCGCATTGCGTTTGGAGTACGGCGGCTGTGCCGTCGTACCACAAATGCGAAACTCGCAATAAACGGAGAATTCCGTCGGGCACAGCAGGCGGAAATGTTCTCATACCATCATCAATCCTGTTTCCCCCTCTTTCACTCACACAGCAAAACGACAAAGACTGTGAGCTGAAAAAGGAAGACGGCCGATTGCTACGATTGACAGGTTGACAGTTATTTTCACAGCGGTAATATGCCGTCACCGTTTATGCGATCTGGCATACAATTGTGAAACACGCTTCGTTAATTTGTCCCTCCATTATCTGTTTGCACGTTGAATGCGCGCTGTCACAGAAGTGTCATAACGCATTTGCTTGCTCCATAAATATACGGCAAGAAACAGAGGAAAATATTCCCTGGCATTTTTGCAGCGAATAAGAGAATAGTTATCTGTCTGAAATGAACATGTTACACAGTACAGAACACCTGACGTTTATTTTATAACAACCGGGAGATGTTCAACGTTTCAACAGTATTCGGCCCACGGTACTTACGTCCGGTTGACAGCTGAAAGAGAAAAAAGTCGCTGTATATTTCCAGCCGTCATCCCGTCACCGCTGTCACCGACCTGACTTGCATGTGACAGTGTGACGGTGTGACGGTAAAATCCACACGGGGAAAATTTTATCCTTCGTACTGTCACAGAGCTGTCTTCAACCACCTCCCCGACTTACACGTGACAGTAACTTCAGACATTTGTCCCATATATTTTCTGCCGTCACACTGTCATTACCGTCACCGACACTTTAAAGCAAACGAAAAGCGCCGCACGTTTCGGGACAGAACATACAAGCAAACCGGTCGGACCGAATAATGGTCTGACCGGTTTTTATTCGCTTAATATGTACTGTCCGATTTCGTACGGCGCCTGGTAGCCTCCCAACACCTTCCCGGGTGTCGCTCTCCGCTTGCTCGATTAAAAACCGGATATTCAAATATACTTGCACGGATCCTCCGTGCTCTTCTCATCGGCCGCAGAAAAGCCATTTCACGCAACCGGACATTATTATTCCGCCGTTCCAGGATTTGTCAAATGCTTTGGATTGCGAACCGATCATTCGACGCAACTCAAATAAACAGCTTTCCCGGATGTTGTATTGTTTAGTTCTATCTGTATTCCTTCTCTTGATATTGTTTCTGACGCAGAAAAAACTGGAGTTTTATACGGGTAAAACTCAATTTTGTAATTCCCAGGTGTAAGATTTGCCGGACGGACAATGAACGTATTATCGCTACTACCGGTTCTCTGAGCAACGATAACAGCCTCACGATTATCGGTACTTCTAAGTTCATGGCACCTGATTTTTTCATTGTTTCTGTAATACAGAACCGGATCTGTATGATGATAAACCTTGCAGCTGCAAAGGATATGTCTGTATTTTTTGTAGAAATCACATGCTTCTTTCAGAAGATTTCTGTTATCGTCAGAAAGCGCTGCGAAATCTCCGCTGAGATGCATACGCCCGAGCATGGAATTTGTCATAGTCAGAATAAAATCCTCTTTGCTATTACAGTTTTTAGTCCATGACCAGATTCCGCATTGCGAAGGATGAACAAACTTACTGAGGTTGTACGCAAGAGCGCCGAGCAGACGGAAATCCCACTGATCGGTTATGGAACCGAGATCAGCCCGTGAAAACGAGTTGTACTCAAGCCGCATACCGCCTGAGGAGCAGTTTTCAATAATCATCTCCGGATGGCGTTCTCTTATACCGTCAAGCCATTTGTCGTATGCCAGACGGTTTAACCTGAGTCCTTCCGCCGGATTTTCGCTTCCGCAGTTGTCGGCTCCGGGCACACTGTCGCTGTTATAGTCTATCTTAACATACTCAAAGCCCCATTCGGCAAAACGATCAAAGATCCTGTCAGCGTAATCCCGCACCTTCTTCTTTGTGAAATTCAAAAATCTGTGCTGAGCGTCGGTCACGAATCTGCCGTTTCTCATAAGAAGCATCGATTCGTCGTTATAATGTTCGGCCTTTGCTCCGATGCCTTCAATCTCACACCAGATTCCGGCTTTCATCCCGTGTCTTTTTATTTCATCGGTCAGATACTTCATACCGTGCGGAAACCTTTCGGGATCCGGTTCCCAATGGCCGAGATAATCCCAGAGACAACCGTTTGCAGGAACGTGCCAGCCATCGTCTGTCACATATATCTCAACGCCGCTTTTGCCCAATACGTCAAGCTGACGCAGTATTTCGTCCTCGTTGTTGGCTCCCATAAGATTCAGCCAGTCGTTATAAATAATCGGCATGGAAGAATCATTACGGTTGTGATGAACGAGAACCTTTTCCCGATACAAATGCATAAGATTAAGTATTCTATCGCATTCTCCACAGCAAACCGCAATCGACGCGACAGGAGAAACAAATGAATCACCGGGTTTCAGAGTCAGCGACCATCCCGTATGGGTTTCGTTTCCGATGCCGCCCTGCATATAAAGCCATGCCCCCGAGGGATGCGGCTCTCCGTTACCGATCTCAAATCGCCATGACTGTGACGTCTCGATCTGCACGGCTGTAAACAGTTTTTCTTCTTCCTGTTCCAGAATAAAGAACGGAATATGATCCTTGCACACCCAGGTGCCGTTGCTCTCCACAGCAAAAGCGTTGCGTGAATCGGCGTAAATATCAAGCGTGGGCAAGAGATCAACATGGTGAGTTCCTTCATATAGCCAGCATGATGAAAAGTGATGAAGTTTCACTTTCATCATATCATTTGTAAAATAAGGAAAATTGCAGAGGAAAAAACTGCTGACATGATTAAGAGTCACATTTTCCGTTCCCTTATTGATTATTTCTGTATATCTCCTGAGAGCCGGAGATTCATCGTTCATAATATAATGAAGGCGTGTTTCCGCCCCGGTGACAGGATCTGAAAGAACAAATACATTGTCTGTGTCATCGCCTTGAGAAACGGTTTCCCGCCTGATAAAACGCGAACGGTGGCTCATCCCTCCGTAGTAAGCCCGCTTGCCGTGCGGCTGCATATACGACTCTGAGTCGCAGACTATGACAGCCTCCGGAGGATACGGCAATGTGCGTGAAAAAACATCTTCGGGGCTTATTTTTTTTTCATATCCCGCAGGCAGGAACGAAACGTGTTTCAGCTCTCCGTTATCATTAATGAGTCGATATTCGAAATATTTATTTTTCAGTTCAAACTGTTCCATAGGCTAACCTTTTACAAAAATGTCTCGATGGTAGGTGAATGAGGCTCCGGCGGATATTTTATAATCTCTATGCACAGAGATTCAGGCTTCCCATCGTCGTACCCGTGATACGCGACAGCGTCCCGCCCGTCGGCAAGCCTGAAGCACGAATTGTGGCCGCAATATTTTATTGTGCCATTTGCCCCGGAAGAAATAATCGGATTGTCTTTTCGTTTGACAAACGGTTTTCCTATTCCGTCGCTCTCTGCAATGCCCATTTCATATCCGCGCGTCCAGCTCGAATACCAGAGATACAGTTTTCCGTTTCTCCGTACGACAAAACTTCCTTCAATACCTATACTGTCCCATTCTCCGGTTTTGCCCTTTTCAAGAACATGAATAATATCGCCGTAAGTAGACGCTGTTACCGGATCAAACTTTCGGGTACAAATTGACGATTCCGTGTTGTAAAACAACCATATAGTCCCGTCATCATCGGCAAAAAGATGCGCATCGTTTGTCACTCCGTCCCTCTCGATAAGCAGATGTTCATTTATGACGTACGGCCCTGTTATGCAGTCCGAAACAGCGACAAACGAACGGAGACCGCGGTAAAAGTCGGCTTCACACGCCTCTGATTCGTTCATTGCGTTAAATGTGATATAAAAACTGCCCCCGTAAACAAACAGCTCAGGTGCCCAGAAACGGTTTTTGAAAGCAGCTCCCTCAGGGATGTCGTCAGAGTTTATTACGCGCCCTTCGAATTTCCAGTTTTTCAGGTCGTCTGAAGACCACATACGCACGCCCGGATTCGGTCCGCGCCAGAATTCCGGCGAGGTTCCGACAAGATAGTATCTCCCACCGTAAGGCACAATCATGGGGTCGCGGATGGCGCCTATCGTGTTTTCATAGTCAGGGTTGTGAATAATCATAAAAACTCCCTGTTTGCATATCCGGCTGCCGGAACACGTCGGGAAGCTGAACTTCCTGCGTACCCGGCAGCCGGTATTTATTTGTTTTTCGTATTATTTCTTTTTCTTTCCTATTACAAGCGCCGTGCCGCAAAGCGCGATCACAGCAATTACCGTTCCGACTGAAAGAATATCGGACGTATTTGCGTTACCGCCGGACGTCTGATCGACAAAGGCTGCATCGATTCCGAGTATCTCGGCATATGAAAGCGCATAGTCAAATACTGCGACGTCGTCTGCCGTCATCTCGCTTGTATATCCACACCAGTTATCTCCGCCTTCAATATACTTGTTAAGGCATCCGATGGCGAAAATCGTGTTATCGGAGTCCATATTGACTCCCGTAACGTTGAGCGCGGAGTAGAACAATATGTCATCCACATACGCTTTTATGCTCTTAGCGTTGTCGTCGTATACAACTGTATAGCGGTGCTCTTTTGCGTTCCAGCCATCTTCAAGGAGATTGGTCAAATTAACTGCTCTCCAGTTGTTGTCTGAACGGACATCTATCGCGAACCAGTTGGGGTCTCCGCTTATTACGAGAGCAAGTCCTCCTCCGAAATCATTCCAGTCAAATCCGGTGCTGAAAATAACCGCGTTGTCATACAGAACCTTCTGCATCGAAACCTTGCCTGTTATGGTAAAACTCTTTAGAGAGTCGGAAAAATCCTTTCCGTTCTCATCCGGACGTGCCTGAAGAACAGACTTGCCGTCAAGTTTCAGCTTACCTTTTTCGGATTTTGCCTGGCCGTCTTCCCATGCCCATACAGTCAGATCGTTTCCGTTGCCGGAAATGTCCTTGCCGAGGTTATCGGCATCCTCGAAGTTATATGCGGCAATCGGTCCTTTTGCAGGGGCGATCGCCTTGACAGCGTATTTGGCGTCAACCGCCTTGACCTGATCCTGAGAAAGCGCTTCTCCGTAGAACACAGCGTAGTCATAGCAAGGATGGCAGGGGTATGCAGGCCATCCCATCCATCCGCCGACGTCGCCGCAAGCGCCGAGCGTAAACGTGTTGTTCGGAGTCGCGACGGTGTAGTTTTCGAGAACTTTTTCAACCTTTACTTCACCGTCAAAATATCCCTTCACGGTCTTCGTCGCGGCGTCGTATGTGATGGCGTAGGTGTGGGTGCCCTTGTAATAATTCTCACCCATGTCGACCCACAGCCACTCTCCGGCATAGAATGTTATACCGTTATGGCGAAGAACGAGCGAAAATCCGGGGCCCCATCCGGTCGAAGCGACAGTCATTGATCCGGCATCTCCTTCATCGGTCGGTATACTGTCGATCTTGATCCTTGTCTCAAACGTGTAACTCGTGCATGCGTCGGTGAAGTCCTTGTCGTTCGCGCCTCCTGCCTTGTAGTGGAATCCGGCCCAGTCGTTCTGAAGCGTGCAAAAGCCATCCCCTATTGTGACGCCCGGCCAGTTGGCTTCAAGGTTGTTTCCGTTTCCCGACGTGTCCTTGCCGGGATTGGCGTCGTCGCTGAACTCGTACAGCGCTATCGGTGAAGGAAGCGATTCCTCCGCGGATACCGCAAATGCGCAAAGCGAGAGTATCATTGCAAGTGCAATTGCCAGTGTTGTCAGTTTTTTGATTGTTTTCATGGATTTTCTCCTTTATTATTTCCCGTTTCCGGTTTTATTGTTTCTTCTTTTTAGCGGCGATTATGCCTACAACAACCGCTGCTGCAACAAGAACTGCCGCAACGGCGATAACTGTTATGGCCGCAGGGCTGAGGCCTTCCTTGTCGCTTGTCTGAGATTTATCGCTGTCCACTGGTTTCTGCGTCGTTTTATCTTCGTTTCCCTGTTTATCAGTTACAGGAACGCTGGGTTCGGTCTCCTCTTCGGTCTCTGTGTCAGGGTCGTCAGGAATCTCAAAATGAGTGCCGAAAACTGTGTCGTAATCCTTTGTCGTTCCGTCCGGGTTTTCCGTTTCGAAGATAGTGGCGATCTGCTCCGCGCTCAGCGCCACGTCCCAGACGCGAACCTCATCGATGACTCCGGTGAAACAGCCACCGTCGAAATAATACCACTGATCAGCGTTCGCTTGACAACCAATACCAAATGTAAGATTGTCTTTTGCAACGTTGAGTTCATAATCAAAAGTCTTTGATTCGACAAACTGGTCATTGAAATAGTAGTTTGAAACGGTCTTTCCGCCTCCTACTTCTACACTGATTGTGTAAAGATTGAGATTAACGCCGAAACTGTTATCAGGATAGTACACAAAATTCCACCAGTCATCCTCCTTCGGAAAGTAAATGATATGGATGAGATCCTTGCTCGCTGCATCGATACGATGCATGAGCCGGAACGAATCAAGAGCGACCGGCGTCTCCCACCCGCGGTAATCGGCGACAGCGGTTTCACGGATCGAATAATAGCTGACCGTGAAGGATTTGCCCGCGATCTCATCTGTAAGATCGTTGTCTGACGGTGACGAAAGAACGTAATCACCGTCAAACTGCACCGCGTGACCGACGGCACCTTCGGCGGCATATTTCAGTTCGCCGTTACCGCATGAACAGGTCAGATCGTGTTTTCCCATCTTGTCTTTGCCGAAGTCGTATTCGTCTTCGAAATCATACCAGGCAATAGGGTCCGGAACCGAGACTTCATCCGCAAACATTATAACCGTGCATACAGATACGATCATCACAAGTGCAAGGACAAGTCCGCTCAGTTTTTTGATTGTTTTCATGAATTTTTCTCCTTTTTATTTCCTCCGCTTTTGCGGATTATTTTTGACGTGGAGACCGCAATTCCGGTCACGGCAGCGGCAATGGCGGCGCCGCCGGCGATCAGAACGGCCGTTTCCGTTTTCTTTTTTTCAGGCGGTTGAGGCTCGTCGGTCGTCTCATCGCCTGATATCGGAACGGACCGTTTTTCATTGACGATGAGAGAACTGCCTGCTGCCTTTTTAACATACCGGTCGATCCACAGTCCGTTGTTTTCCTCCGGGATCTCTTTGACGTCCGAAGAACGGTAAATTCCGTTTCCGATGACCTCCAGAGTCTGAACGTTTCCGTTTTTGTCGGTATATGACGCTATATAATCTCCCGAATCGCCGTTGCCGGACTCGGCCTGCACGGGTGAGGTGAAGTTGGTCGTCTCATTTCCGGACGTCACGGGGGAGATTCGGTAATAATATTTCGCGTTATCCGACTTGAACAGAGGAATGACTGCCGATCGCATTCCGGCCATAGTACGCCAGTAAGGCTGCCATTCTCCGTTTTCGGTTTTTCTCTGGATCTCAAATCCGGATTCTCCGGTTCCGCTGTAATCCCATTCACAGGCAAGCAGTCCGCCGCATTCGTAAACCGCAAAGTTTTTCGGAGTTTTATATGAAATCTTTTTGCCGAGAAGACGCAGAACATAGCCTTCCATCTGCTCATAATACGACGGATTCGTCACTCCGTCGGTCCTGACTTCGTTCGACCAGTCGGCTTTAGCCCCGCCGAAGGAATACGTCAGGAATTCGTAATCGTATTTCCCGTTTTCAAATCCGTCGGAAAGTATCACGTTTCCGTTCCCGTCTGAAAGAATCAGGTTATCAAAACGGTTAAAACCATTCTCTGAACCGAAAAGCGCGATATTCGCGAATCCGGGCGACATAGATGTCGTAGAAAGACTAAATGTACCAAGCCGGCTTTCTCCGCTGAATATTTCCGCATTGAGAGGATAATCCTTTGTCCCGTTACCGGAGAACACGATCCGGATGTTTATGTATCCGTCAGCGTCGAAGAGATTTTCGTCGAGTTTTACGGCTTTGCGCCACTGTTGCGATTTTCTGCCGTCAACCGTATATATCTGTATAGTGTTTGCTGGCTGTGCAAACGAATTAAGCTTTTCCGCTGCGTCGGAAGTGGTTTTGTGTGATACGCGGAAATATACTCCCGGGTTCGCGGCGTTGTACGTATTGTCGTCATCATCTCCGCACGCAATCGCGACGCCGTTGTATGAATTGACAGACGGGTTAAGATCGACAGAGACACTGTAACTCTTCCCGGGATCAAGCGGCTGGCGAAGTACAAGATTTGAGCAGTACTCCGTGAAAATGCCTTTGCTTCCGTTTTTGCCGCCTTCCAGCGTGAATCTTGCTCTCCAGATCGTCTGTCCGCGGGAAGTGTTGTACTTGTACATATTCTCAAAGTAATTTGCGCTCAGAGTCCCGCCGAGAGAATTGTCATTCTCGTACGTCCCGTACGTACGTATATACGGAAGAATTGAAAGCACGGAATTGCGCAGGGCAGTTTCCGCCTTTTCGGCAACAGTATTGCCGTCGGATATCAGAAACAGTTCCCGGAAGTCAGGCGTCCAGTATCCGGATAGCGCGCCCATCTGGCTGTGCGCCGCCTGCGCCGCCGTTGCCATGTATTTTGGCAGATTTTTGTCTCCGATTTTTTTGTATTCAATTGCGGAACGTACTGTAGCAAGTATGTTCGTGCCGCCCCCGGTCGGCGAATCGTCGTAACTCACCGCGGCGACTGGCCACCATTTTGAATAATTCTGCAACATGTAAAACGGCAGAGTTCCCGTCCGCAGGACGCGACCGACATCCATTATACCCTGCATGCACTGCTCATACGAGTTGGCGGCGAACCCCCAGACGTAGTACGCCAGTCCGTTTTCGTGGCAATACTCCGTAATGTCGGAGACGCGCGAGTGATTCCCGCTTATCCACGCGATTTCCGTATATACGATCGGCCGTATGTATCCGAACGTCTGCATATCCATCTGAGCCGCCGCGGAAGTGAATCCCGTGTCGGTGCCTTCAACGGTACTTATATACGGATGAAGATTGATGACGTCAAAATTCTGAGCGTCCCACGGAGTAAAGAGCGATGTCGTCATCGCGCCGACGGAAATCGGCTTTTTTACGCCAAGTTCGATCAGAAGATCGCGTGTGAACTGAAGGCACGGTTTTGTCTTGTTGTTCCATTCGGCGTTTTCGAGGTACTGCTTTTTCCCCCATTCGACGTCATAACTGAAAATGTTGAGATCGGGTTCGTTTCCAACTTCCCACATCACGATGACGTCATCGAATTTTTTGTCGAACCGGCTGACCATTTCGGTTATAAGCCAGCGTGTAAACGAGCCCTCCGCTTTGTAATCCTCGTCAGGATAGCGCGGAAGACAGATGTCTGCCGTCAGACGGTTTTCCCTGCAAGCCTGGAAAAAATCATCGTTGTTTTCCAGGATTTTCTCCGCGGCCGTCGGGTTTGCATTCCAAGTTCCGAACGGCGACATGAGCCGGACGGAATTAAAGCCGAGCTGCGAAACGATAGCCAGTTCCTCACGTATAACCGACGGCAAATACCGTGATTCCTCCATGGCTCCGACAAACCAGCCGTAGTTATAAAGCGGAGTATAGTTTATTCCGTGAACCACCGTGCCGTCAGGATTTTTAAGCCCGGACAGTTCGTACGATTCGTTTCGGTAAGAACCAATCGGTTTGTCTTTAACCGCAAAAGATAACATCATAACGATAAGCGTGATTATTGCCGCTGAAACGGCAATTAAAGCAACCTTTCCTTTAATTTGTTTCATTTCATGAATCCTGATACAGCAACTCTGTCAGTTTCTCATCGTACATAGCTTTGTTTTTCATAAAAGCCGAAGTTATGTTCGGATTTGTGCCCATAAGAACGACTCCACAGATACCCAGATATTCGTTGTTGACCCTTGCAAATTCCGTCTGCACAGAATCGTAAATAACGTCCAGCATTTTGCGCGTACCGTCGTCATCGGCAATTTTGTATTTCAGCGTCGTTTCTTTGTATTCTGGCAGAACAGTCATATAGTTTTCATAATTGAGCGCCTCAAGTATAACGGCAGCCCGTTCCGTTTGGGTCACGCCCGCCGGTATGGCCGTAAGTATCGCCCCGTAACCATTAGAGATATATTTTTTCTGCGATTCGTTGTATTTCGTAAGCGGCAGAATCGTGTACTCCGCATTGCCGCTTTTAAGCGAACCCACATTGTTTATCGGCGTTGTAAGGAAAAGAACCTGGTTGTTTTTAAATGCGTCGTTAGGCCATGCTATCCAGTCGTTTGTCGACGTTGTATGCTCGTTTTTAAGAAGTTTTCCGTACGCCTCGTATTTCTCAAGGAACGTCTTTGTGAAAAAAGTCCATTCATAACCGCCGCCCGTTTCCGCGAACGTGAGTTTTACGCCCCATCCTGAAAGCTGATGACTGAGTGAACCGTACGTTGTTATCATGCCGTACTCGTCCTGCTCATCCATTACGTTGTCGTTGTTCACGTCTTTTCCGTAAAGCGCTATATATTTGAGCAGCTCTTCGCGCGTCCAGCTTCCGTCAAGCACGAGTTTGTAAATATCTTCAACCGTCCTTCCGTCAAATCCTGTCGCAACGTCAGCAAAAAGTGTTTTGTTCATGAATATGACGCTTGTGCTGTGGAAAGTCAACAGATTGACCGCACCGGTACAATAATACATCGCTCCATTAAGATACGTAAGACTGTCGTTCCAGCCTTGATACCACCACGGCTGCGAAAAATCAAATGTATCAATATCCAGCAGATTGTACACTATTCCCTCGTTTCCGAGTCCCCACCAGAACGACGGAGAGATAACGTCGTAAGTGTCGTCCCCGGACTGCGCGAGACTAAGGGCCGTCGTTTTCATATCGTTAGGTCCATCCTGAGGTATATATTCCAGAACCACTCCGTGCCTGTCCATAACTGTCCGGTTGCGCTTATAAATCGCCACACTTACGTTTTCCGTGGATTCATCCTCCTGAAAATACTCACCGTACGCCTCCGTCGCGACAAGCATACGGAACGTGGCGCCGCCGTATGTTTTTCCCTTGAGGTATTCAGGATATTCCTGCGCGACCGTGACTACAGTATCCCCCCCGTTGCTTTTGCCGCCGCACGCCGCAAAGCAAAAAAATGAAGCTAGCAAAATAAATGCAAGTGCAAATGTCATACCTCTTTTTTTCATTTTATTGTCCCTCCCGCCGGCTGGTTTCGTCAGCCAGCATATTGTATTTTTTTATAAGTTCTATCTCGCCGGGTATATAGGGCCGGTAATTAGGACGGTACAGATCATGCATCCACCTTGAAAAATCCAGCTGCTTTCCGTTTGGATCATCGCTGTAATAAAAATTCCAGTAATCCTCCCACGGCTCGTTTGTCTGCGTTTTACCGAGCACGAAGCCCCAGCAGTAGCATGCAATCTTTTCAAGGTAAAACATCGGGTAAAGCTCCTCCACGTTGCTGTGCGATGTCCTGCTGAGCCATTCCGTCATGAATATCGGACGGTTGAGTTTTTTAAGCTCGGCAATCTGAGGAACCATCATATGGTAGGGCATATAGCTGTGAAAGCTGACGACGTCCGACAGATTGAGAGCGACTTTTTCGGCTTCTGACTGAATTTTGTCATATCCCCAGTAAGACCAGAAAACGTCTGCGCACAGCGGCTGTATCGGATCGAGCGACCGGCATTCTGCGAAAATACGTCTGAGGATCGGTACTGCGCGTTCCTTTATGACAATTCCCGGCTCATTGTAAACGTTCCAAACAATGATCCTCTCGTCGCGAGCGTATTTCCCTACTATCTCGCGTACCATTTCATAGAATTTCTCAGAAGTTTCCGAAAGTTCTGCGAAATGGAACGGCGGCTTCGCCTTTTCTTCATCTGTCAGCGGGCGTCTTCCCTGATGGTATCCGAGCGCATACTCCTGTTCACCGAATTTTTTCGGGACGTACTTCCCGCCGCGCGGGAGTTGAGCTTCCGACGTCAGGCCGAAAAGAACAGATATCCCGAGCGAGTCCGCAAGAGCAATAAAACTCTCAAGATGCTCCATGAAACTGTCGTGCTCGGTCAGCCAGACGTTGAACTCGGCAAACACTCGAACAGAATTGAAGCCGGTTTCCTTTACGAGCTCAAGTTCATGCTTCGCCGAGGCAAAATGATTTTCCCATCCGTATTCCTGCCACATGTCAAGCCGGTTCGCGCAAACGCTCGGAATAAAATTACATCCGCGAATCCAGTTTTTGCTGTCATACCAGCTTTTGGCTTTTCCTTCGGACCATTTTTCTGTCATTAAAAACCTCCAGATTTATTATTTCGGAACCGCAATCCATTCTCTGTCGCGGAGCGAGGATTCGTGTGCGAATAAACCGACAGCGGTGATATTGCCGGCAGGTCCCTCGTCAATCCACGTTTTGCGACCTTCAATGATACTGCTAACAAATTCATGAACGGGGCGAGCGTGAGAACCGCGATGGCCTGAACCCGCGCTGTCGGCCGAAAAGATCTATGTATTCGGCTTTGGGAGATACCGAGAGGACAGAATTGCCCAGCCATTCAAAGCTGTAATCCCTTGTCCCCTCCGAGGTCGTCTGCGACAGCTTCTGCGTAAAACGGACGAGCGGATAACGGAGCCTAATCACG
>JAEEGL015539007.1_pt1 | contig 13279 bp, 9 predicted proteins | sample 9134231 | NCBI WGS metagenome assembly JAEEGL01 (sample SAMN16246548, study PRJNA631951) | gut metagenome | biome: gut microbiome; feature: rumen; material: fiber-attached | host: Bos | place: Iran: Karaj | collected 2018-10 | reverse complement strand
TCGTCGGAAGAAATGTTTATGGTGAATATCCTGATAAAGTCATGTATCAAATCTTTGTGGACAAAGAATTAGCCTTTGAAAGCGATGGCAGCGAAGTTGCTCATGATGGCGCGATTCGCGCTGCGGATAATCAAAATGGTATTGTGATTGATAACAATTATGATTTAGGAGATTTCTCATCTCCTGACTATGATTTATCTAGCTGGCATAAAGTGAATATCTTTGATATCAACATTCCTAAAATTAGAAAAAGCATCATCAATCCTGTTGTGGCTCAAAAGAGATTTAAACCGAAATTAGTAAAAGAATTTGATAATCATCATATTTATGATTTTGGTCAAAATATGACTGGTATTATGCATACGATATTTAAAGGTCATAAAGGTGACAAGATTATTATCAATCATGGTGAAATGCTTAATCCTGATAATAGTTTATACACTGAAAATTTAAGATCCGCTTTAGCGAGAGATGTTTATATCTTAAGCGATGACAAAGAAGCAGAATTCTTACCTAGACACACATTCCATGGTTTTAGATATATTGATGTAATTACAGAAGGTAATGTTGAAATAGTCTTTATGGAGGCTATTGCTTTCTGGACAAAAATGAAGAGAACTGGTTTTATAAAAACCAATAATAGACTAGTTAATAAGTTATATTCCAACGTTTTATGGGGTCAAAGAGATAATTCATTATCTATTCCTACTGACTGTCCTCAAAGGGATGAGAGAATGGGATGGACTGGTGACGCTCAAATATTTAGTTCTACAGCGATGTATAACTATGATTGTGAGAAGTTCTATAAGAAATATGTTATCGATATGATGACAGGCACGGATTTATTTGAAGGACATGTTCCAATCTTTTCACCTATGTTCCATAAGAATGATGGTCCATATCATGGTCCATTCAATGAATGGAGATTTGACGCTGCTGGCTGGAGTAATGCGATGATTATCATTCCATTAAATCTTTATAGATATTATGGTGATAAAGCATTCCTAAAACGCTGCATGTCACATATGAAGAGATTCATAAAAAACGAGATGGAACATCTTGTTGGTGATGTTTATAAAGGACACACTTTTGGTGACTGGTTATCAGTTTTTGAAAGTATGAATTTTGATATCTATAATATGGCTTATCTGGCTAGAGATAACTATTTAATGGCGGTCGCTTGTCATATAATGAATGACAAGGATGAAGATAAATACTATCAAGCATATGAAATGTGCAAAAAGATATTTAGAGAGAAGTATTTAGTTGGTGGAAAACTAATTGATGATGTCCAAGGATCTTATGTTTTAGCATTTGCCTTTAACTTAATTGATGAATCGGAGTTCAAAGATAATATTGTTCGCAAGGTCAAACAATATAATCATTTAACAACCGGATTTCATAGCACAAAATTCTTGCTTGGTTCACTATGTGAAATAGGTAGAACCGATTTGGCTTATAAGTTATTAAACAATAAGAAATATCCATCTTGGGGTTACATGATTTCCTGTGGCGCAACGACAATGTGGGAAAGATGGGATAGTTATAATAAAGAGAAAGGATTCAATGATGTTGGTATGAATTCCTTCAATCACTATTCCTTGGGCTCTGTTGTGGAATGGATGTACAAAGATATGTGTGGCATATCACCATGTATTGATGTTCCAGCTTTTAAGAAGACTTTAGTATCTCCATATTTTGATAAGTCGGTTAGTAAATTATCAATGAGATTTAACACAAAACACGGCAAAATCGCGGTAAATTATCAAATTTTGAACAATATTGTTGATTATCACATTAAAGCTGATCCACGTATTAGATTGGAATTTGCCTTCAATAATGAAATCATTTCTCAAGAAGAAATTGATAAAAATGAATTTATCTTCAAAGTGAGATTATAATATTTTTATGAAACACAACGATTACAAAGTAAATGGCATAAAGTTTATCGATAAAGGCGATGAGCTATTTGTAGAGATCAATCAAGCTGGTATTGATGCTTTTTATCCGCTTAAACAATTAAAGACAAATAATGTCATTAAATATGTATTAATTGATTTAGATGGCACAACTGTAAGAAGCGAAGAATTCTGGATGTACTTAATTGAAAAGACCACTCAAGAATTATTAAATGATAAAAGTTTTAAATTAAGCGAAGAAGATGTTCCATACGTGTGTGGGTATACAACACTCATACATTTGAAATATGTAAAGAATAAATATCATTTCTCACAAGACCTTGATACCGCTTTAGCGGTATATGACAAAATTTGTCATTATGAACTTAATGAAATTATGGAAGGTAGAGGCAACGTCGATGCCTTTAAACCTAGAGAAGGCCTAAAAGAATTCTTGTTTAAATTAAAAGAGATGGGTTTCAAGATTGGTTTAGCCACAAGTGGCTTAGATTATAAATCTATACCTGAAATAGTATCCGCTTTTAGAGTATTGAATTTAGGTGACCCATTAAAGTTCTATGATGCGATTATTACAGGTGGTCGTCAAAATGGTAAAGGCGAATACGGAACCATTGGCGAATTAGTTGCAAAACCACATCCATGGGTATATAGAGAATTAGCTTTTGGATTAAAAATCCAAGATTTAAGTGACGCGATTGTTGTTGAGGATTCGGCCTCTGGTTTATTAGCTGCTAAACTCGCGGGATTGAATGTCATTGGTTTTAAAGATGGCAATCTAATGAAATCTGGTCTTTATGATCAAGCATTATTCATGGTTGATACATTTGATGATGTTATCGACTACTTAAAAGACAAGAAACCACAATGAAAATTAAACTATTAACCTACAACATCCAGAGTTGGGATATGAATGATAGAAGAAAACTCGGGGTTGTTGATTTAATAAAAAGACACAATCCAGATGTAATTTGTTTACAGGAAGTCACTGTAAAATGGTTTTCTTTATTAAGGAAAGAATTATCAGATATATATGCTTTTTGTGGGCGCGATAGATTTCATGGAAATAAAGAAATCATAGAATGGAAAAAAGAAAGGAATTGTGTCCTTTATAGAAAAGACAAATTCAACGCTTCATATAGTCATACTTATTGGTATAACGATGATATTACTAAACCAGGAATGACCGAAGAAGCAGAATATAATAGAGTCTTTACTTGCGTCGGTTTAAAAGAGAAAAATAGTGGCAAAAATTTTGAACTTATTTCTACACATCTTGAATATACAACCGCACACTGTAGAGAATTACAGGCTGAAATATTGGTTAATTATCTTAAGAAACAAAACAAAACCATTGTGCTAGCGGGCGATTTTAATTCAGTTCCCGAAGAAAAAGCATATCAATTAGTATCAAAAGAAATGACTGATATTGCTAAGGAGTTCAGTATAACTGAAAATACTTATCACTCTTATAAACGAGAAGATCCAGCAAGAATTGATTTTATCTTTAGAACTAACGATGTAAAACCATTATCATTTGATGTTATAAAAGATGAATTTGACGGTCTTCCACCAAGCGATCATTATCCATTAGAGTGCGTTTTTGAATTATAAAAAAAGACTTCGAATAGTCAATTAATTATCTATAAATATCGATATGTTTAAAATTATACTTCAATAGAAGTATTTTTTCTTAAATTAACATTCTATCCATTTCTTTTAAAGCACCATCTTTATATAAAATGGTTTTTACTTCATACTTTTTAAAAGTTAGTTTTATAGAAGTTTTTCCGACAAATAACTGTTCTTCTTCTATATTATTTGAGCTATTTTGCATTCTAAATATATAACCATTTTCTTGGACTGCTTTTTTAATAGTAACAGTCGTAATCTTTGGATTAGATGTTTTAATGATTAATCCGTTATCTGTGCTTCTATCAATTGTAGGGAAAATATTAAGGCTATATGGTTTTTCGACAAATAAATCCGCTCTATGTTTTAGGTCTCTTTCATTTGATATTTGGATTGAGAAGGCAAAATTTCTTTGTCCTTGATCGATTTTATCAATATAGATATTGTTCCTAATTAATTGGCGATTGGGAATTGGATGCGCACAATAAGTAGCGGTTCGTAATAAAGTGAGAGCTAATACACCATCTTTATAAGATGACGCATAATTGTGGGGTTTAATTATTTCTAAATACTCATCCTTACCAGTTTTTAATGCTAAAAAATTATGAGAAATACATTCTCTTCCATCCAAGAATAAAGGTTCTTTTCCGAACATTTGTTCCCCGATAATTTCGTCTGTAATAAATGGTACATGTAATTTAATAGCCCTGTTTGCTTCATTTGGAAACACTTTTACCTCTATATCTACACGTGGTTCAGTCTTATAAACTTTGTAACCTACTCTTATTCTGGTATAGCCGTTTTCAAAAAATGCTTCACATGCGGTAAATAAATCACCATCTTCAAACACCTCAAACGATTGCAATTTATCAAATATTGCATTAGGTTTTTTCATCTTTGAGAACGGGATTGGATTCCAACCGACATAGGTATAATTCATACCCCACGGATCTTCATAGTCTTCATACATATAAGGAATGAATGATGGGCCACTTATATAACTCTTCCCATTAGCTGAAAATTCTTGAATTAATCCGCTTTTTGAAGATATTTTGATTTTATAACTATCGTTTTTGATTATTACATCTTTGTTAATTGGGCATTCGATAACATCTCTAACTTCAGTTTTTGCGGTGAATCTGGTTACCCCTAAGGGTTTAAGTTTTGCTTTAAAAGCAACACACTTTCTCCAATCTATTGCTATATTTGATGATTCTTTAATATTTTGAGAGAGGACTCTGTTACCATCCTCGTCAAATATGACGAGATACGATAATTTGCCATCCATATCTGTAAAATGATCGGTTGGAAGAATACTCATGTCGCATTCGACGTATTGTTCTGATTCATAGGTTTTTGGATTTAATACAAAAATTGGATATGTTCCATTTTCTGCGGGTTTTGAGCCTTTAATTAAAGCATACAGCGCATCAGCCCGAGCTTGATTTAAGATATGGAGGCCGTGGCGAGCATAATTTAATCCGTTCTCTTCTCCCGCCACAATCATGTCACCAGGTAGGATGTCATGGAACTGAATATTAAGCATATCTTCAGTTGCTTCTCTAAAAGTTTTTTCTGGATATTCTATTAATCCTTTAAGAGCGGCTATTGAGCAAACTTTTTCTGTAAATAATAATTCGTTTTCTAACCTACGATATTTTTGTTTAAGATTAGCCATTGAAGTGTAACAACCAGCCATACATGGTATTATGGATTCACTGAAAATATCTTTTGGATTTATTTCATCAAAAAATGAATCTGGATCAGAATGAACAATCTCAATATCCTTGTTATTTTTTATATAGTCATTGATGTCTTCAAGGTCTTTTCTAGATGGACCGCCTCCGTGGTTTCCTACTCCCCAGGGACAACATGAAATCTCTTCATTTTTTCTTGCCTCGATGTTGAACTGAACTTTATTTAATACTTGGCCTAAAACGGAACTATAATTTGTAATCCTATATCCCTTAACTATTGAACCGTCATATCCTTCCCAAATAAATTGTTCATTGGGAAGAGTTAATTGATTTGACCATGGGCGCATAAACATATAGTTTTCTTGTCCACATTTTTTTAGTATTTGAACCATTCCTCTAGAATGTCCAAATGGATCAAAATTTATTGCGGTTTTTGGCATATAGCCAAACTTTTCTTCAAAATACAATCTTCCTTCTTGTATTTGTCGAACGATTCCTTCACCACAAGGCATAAGACAATCGGGCTGTAAATACCATCCGCCCATGATTTTCCATTTTCCTTGTTTTGCTAGTTTTTGGATTTCTTCAAATAAAGCTGGAGCATATCTTTCTGTATATTTATACAGATTTACTTCATTATGATTAAAAACATATGTGTATTCATTTAATAAGTTAGCCGCACTTTGAAAGGTTGATAAAGCAGTGGAGGCTCCTTCTTCCCATTCCCATTGCCATATTGGATCTATATGGGCATTACAAATCAAATGAAGCTTTTTCATTATTATTTATTCCTTTTCTAATTTAATACAAACAATGTATGTCTCACTCTCGAACATAAATGGGTCTTTTCCTTCGCCTGTAGCACAGAAAATATGAGTTGGCTCACCTTTTTCATTGAATAATAACCAAGGTCTTTCTAAATTGCATTGTAAAGATTTATGACCATCTTCCCATTCTAAATTACGGGTGATAACTGTTGGTTCTTTCTCAATATTAAATGTTTTGCAATCATCGCTTTCAGCGTATATGAGATTTCCCCAACCGTTTGCAACATTACCAATACAATCTTTCATGATGACGCAATATTTATTTTTCTTTTTATCGAACCACAAAAATGGATCTTCCAGTGAAATTTCTTTATCGGAAAAATCTAAAATTGGTTTGTCGTATAATCTTGTGAATGGACCATCTGGTTTATTTGCAATAGCGACACCCAATTTCAATGGAGCATCTCTTTTTCCTTCACCCTGATAAATTGCAGATTTATAAAGCATAATTGTTTCACCATTATCTTTGATAAGAACATTTGGATTTGTGGTACATGTAGAATCCCAATGCGGATATTCTCTAGGTAGGAATAGTGGTTCATCTCTTCTAATATATTCACCATCAATTTTATCGGATATAGCTAAACCAATTCTTTTGTGGTTCCAGGTATTAAATGCTACTGGCAAAGGAATCTCATCACAGTGATTTGGGACGGGAATATCATATGTAGCACCCATGTAATATAAGTAGAATTTGCCATTGTAATACTTTATACAAGTATTATGAGTATTCATTCCATCAAAATATTCTTTCCCTCTTGGAAGAAAAATATCTTTTACAAAACGATATGGACCTTCTGGTTTTTCGCTGACAGACAAAAAGATACGAGAGATAAAACACCAACACCATCCAAATCCTTTGGAATATGGCCAGTGAGAAGAAAACATCCAGTACTTGCCTTCTGCCTTTATAACAGAGGTATCCCAAACGTAATCTCCAGGTATTTTTAATGCGGTAGTAGCTTTGCCTTGTTTATATGGAAAATTTTTCATAATTTAATTGTAGTTTTATTCAATTCTTTTTTCATTATAGAAAGGTTTAAAAACTATTTTTGGTATTAATTTTGCTATTTTAATGACTCTAGAAATATATCTCAAAAACTAATCTTTTCTTAATAAATGATTATTTTCATATTTCAAAAACTAATTTTTTATATGAAAGAGACTCCTTGTTATTTTATAATCAAGATAATGGAACAATCTCAATATTGCTTTGAAGCCGACCTTTCTTCTGCGATTTATTTAAAAGAAGATAATCTTTTAGGCAGCAATCCTCATTTCCACGATAGTATGGAATTCATTTTCATTAAAAGAGGATCCGCCGTTTGTCATTTGGATGATAGATTTATGACATTAAATGAAGGCGATATTTTCTTTGTGGAGAGTTATCAAACCCATTATTACGAAGCCAGCGATGACATCTTAGCCATCGTTTTGGTTTTATCTAGAGATTATTCCCAAACATTCAGAACCTTATATCCTGGTTTGACTTTTGAACCTTATCTATTAGATAAAGAGAAGAATAAAGAACTGTTTGATTTAATGAACAAATGGGTTGTTTCTGATAACAAAACACAACTATATAACCAAGGTCAAACCAGTATTTTATTATCATTATTAATTAATAAATATAGCCTCGTAGAACGTGAAGAATATCAAGGCGATATTCTGCTAAAAGAATTACTTAAATATATTCACTCACATTATCTAGAAGACATTACCGTTATCTCTATGGCGCATGATTTGGGATATACTCCTGAATATTGCTCTAAGATATTAAAGAAATGTTTAAAAAATGGTGTTAGGTCTTATATTAATTCTTTAAGAATTAAAAAAGCCAACGAATTATTATCTGATAAGTCATTGAACCTCAGTCAATCTGAAGTTTTATATCAATGTGGATTTTCCTCGCCCAGCACTTATTATCGAGTGAAGAAAGAACTAGAGGAAAATGTATAGGAGGTTTTCTTATGGAAAACAGAGTTTTAACAATTGCGATTATCGGTTTAGGCGGTAGAGGCGGATATGCCTATGGCCCATACCTAATGGATCATCCCGAAAAGTTTAAAATAGTGGCTGTCTGCGATATTGACCATGTCAGACTTGATAAATGGGGTGATATTTATAAGCTTCCAAAAGAAAGACGCTTTGACAATGAAGAGGACTTTTGGAAAGAAAAAAGAGCGGATGTGATATTTATCACAACCATGGATAGATTACACATCAGAATGGCTAAAAAGGCTCTTGAATTAGGATATAACATTCTTTTAGAAAAACCATTGAGTGATAGCAAAGAAGAAATTGATGACTTAGTGGCATCCGCACACAAGGCAAATCGCATTATCATGGTGTGCCATGTTCTTAGATATACTGTCTGGATTAATAAATGTAAAGAACTCATCGATAAAGGTGAGATTGGTAGATTAGTAACTATCGATCATACTGAAAATGTCGTTTATTGGCATGAAGCTCATAGTTTCGTAAGAGGCAATTGGCATAAGAGAGAAGACTGCGCTCCAATGATTATGGCGAAATGTTGTCACGACTTAGATTTATTACAATATTTTGCGCATTCTAGATGCAAATACATCTCATCCATGGGCGATTTGCGGTTTTTTAAGAAAGAAAACAAGCCAAAAGACAGTGCGGATAGATGCACAAATTGTAAATATATGAACACTTGTACTTATAGTGCAAAACGCATTTATGTCGATGGTTTTATTGGATGCGGCAGAAGACAACTCTTCCCCTTTACTTTAATTTCTGATGATTATCCGGTTACCGAAGAATCAATGTGGAAATCCATTAGAGAAGGTAGATATGGTAAGTGTGTATTTGCCTGCGATAACAATGTTGTTGATAACCAAACAGTGATTATGACTTTTGAAAACGGTATTACCGCAACTTTAAAGATGGAAGCCTTTGTGAGAGATGGTGGAAGAGATATCCGTTTCTTAGGAACAGATGGTGAAATTGATTTAAGAGAAGGCCAAAACACTATTACACTAAAGAAGTTCACTGGTGAAACAAAAGTTTGGAAGATTAATGAATTAACCGATGACTTAGAAGGTCATGGTGGTGGAGATCATCGTATGCTCGATAAACTCTATGAAGTCATGGCTTTGAATAATAAAGAAATTGAAACATCTATTGATGCTTCCGCGGAAAGCCATTATATGGCTATGGCGGCAGAAGAAAGTCGTTTAGACCATGGAAGATTGATTGATATGGATGAGTTCCGTTAATAGGAGGATTTGATATGAAGAAGATCAAAAACTTTATTCTCGCATCAATTACTACATTTATTACTGGTTTACTAGCTTGTAGTGCAATTCACTTTTCAAGTAGTGTGAAAGAAGCTAAAGCGGATTCTTTAACTAATTTAGGCACTGTTTCTATTGTAGGAATTTATACTTATGATCCTTATTGGACTGATGGCGCCAACACAAATGGACATTTAATTCTTAAATTAACGGGTAGTGATTATCCAGAAGATGACGGAACAGATCCTCTTTGTGTTCCAGCTGATGATGTAAAAAGTGTTTTTGATCACAATATTTCAACACATATTGAGTTTAAAGACCGTGCCGGTAATTTAATATATCTCAATGATTATTGGGAATTATATGGTAATCAACATAAAATGGGAGCTTCATTCTCATTTGGCATTCCAAATTCTGCATTGGCGATAAGTGGAATGATTAAAAAAGGTTTTAAGATTCCATCTTATTCTTTAATAAGTGGTGAGACAAGCAGTCCAACTTATGGTTATTACACTGTTGATAAAACATATTATGGCAGCGATATAGAAGGCGCGGTTCCTAGACATGAAGGAATCCATGAATGGTCATGTGAAGAATATGATAGCAGAAATATTACCGTCAACGCTTTGTACTCTTATGTCGATGGTGAAAAAGAGTTCTTAACATTTGTACCTAGTGGTGGAGGTTTAGATTATCCAACTGGAAATGGTGTTGGTAACTTCCATTTTACCAATTCTTCTATTTGGAATGAAATATTGCCAAATTTCAAGCAAAAAGTGCATTTTTACGATGATAATGACCAAGAAATGACCTATGATTTTGCTCATTTAGTGTCTATTGATTTATGGCAATTATGCCCTCGCGTTTCAGTAGGTATAGATATATTGCGTCAAGCTAGATATATCAGCATTGAACCCGGTTTGATTCTTCCTTCCTATGCTAGACATCAGGAGGATACAACCAGTCCTGTTTATGATGGTTTTATCGTTACCAATGCATATAACGGAGAGGTTGGCCAAGGATATGCACACACAACTGGTGCTCAAATACCTTGGTCACCAAAAATGAGACCTCTAAGCGAACTAACTCTAGCGAACTTTAGAACTCAAAGACCATTTACTAATACTAACGTATTCTTCTTATTTGAATTTAATGAACTGACTGATTTCAGTTCGGCAGGAAGAATTCAATGGCCAGATGGTAAAGGAACATTGTTCTCTAATATAGCCACCCATGTTGAAGCTTATGATGCATCTAATAACAAATTGAATTTTAGTGTCGTCGATGGACAGCAATATTTCAATTACACATCAGATGTCTCTAATGAAATATGCGTGATGTTATCAAACACCAGCGCAGTAAGACGCGTAGTTTTAAAACAAGGTTTTGAGATTCCTTCCCTTGCTTTATATAGCGGTAATCAGTCTAGTGAGAGTTATGGTGTTTATAGATTAGCGTGTGACTATGAAATAACTATTGATAACTATGACGACACTCAATGGGAAATTAATGTTTGGAATTTACCAAAATGTACCGTTAATTACTATGATGATAATAATACATTCCTCAATAGTGTATCAGTAGTTCTTGGTAAGACATATGAACTTCAAGCCGCTCCCGCGGTTGAGGGATATGCCACTTCTTGGGTTATTGAAGAACCCGAAGGATTAGAAATTGTTGATGGCCATATCACTATGCCTTTAGTGGTGACCACAATTAAGATAAAACTTCATAAAGAACTAGTACCAGTATGTACGATTGAATATTACGACGCTGATGGCGATTTAATTGAAGAATATTCAAGGACTGCTATTGTGGGTACTGAATTAAGATTAGAACCTGTCATTTCCAAGAAAGGCCATGATGCCTATTGGGAGGTCTTTGAACCGCAAGGAATCGAAGTGGTGAATAATCGTATCACTCTTCCAAGCGTGGAAACCACAATCAAATTAAGACCATATTATGTGGTTAGATCTTATGTTATTTCCTTTGAAGGATTAGAAGCCATAGTTAATGTGACATTTGGTCAACCTATTGGTCAATTACCAGAAGTTCCTCCACAAACCGGTATGGTTGGTGTGTGGACCATTGATGGTGAAGCCATTAGTGAAGAAACTATTTACAACTTTGATAGCAATAAAACTGCAGTTGCTCAATATAGCGACAGAATGTGTGTTATCACATTTGTCACTAATGGTGGTTTAGAAGTAGAGCCTATCGAAATTCTTTATGGTACTTCCTTATCAGAATTACCAACCACTTCTAAAGAAGGTTTCTATTTCAATTATTGGGCCACTGATGAATCTTTAGAACATCCCTATGTTTTAGAAACAGTGGTGGAAGATGACTTCACTTTATATGCTTCTTGGTCTCAAGAAGTTATCGTTACTTTTGATACTGATGGTGGTAGTTATTTAGAACCAGTTTCCTTACCACAAGGATCAAAACTTGATAAACCATATAATCCCACAAAAGAAGGATACGAATTCGTTTGTTGGAAGCTTAATGGTTCAGAATTTAACTTCGATAATCCAATTACTGAAAGCATCACTTTAGTGGCAACCTGGAAAAAGGTTGAAACACCTAAAGATGATGAGGACAAAGAAGAAAAGAAAGAGAATAAACCCAATGTTGGATTAATAGCTGGTGTTATCGCTGGTTCTGTAGTTTTAGTGGCCGGCTTAGCCGCTTTAGTGGTGATTCTCATTAAACGTAAAAAATAAACATGTCTGAAATAGTCGTAAACAATATTTCTGTCATTCTTAAGAATAAGAAAACGACAGTCAAAGCTGTTGATGGTTTGTCTGCGACTTTTAAAGATGGGGAATTCAATGTCATCATCGGTCCCTCTGGATGTGGTAAAACCACATTATTAAGGACTTTATTAGGATTAATTCCATACGAAGGTGACATCACATTAGATGGTGTCGATATCTATGACTATGACATCGGTGAAAGAAATTTTGCTTATGTCTCTCAAGATATTGTTTTACAACCTCATGCGACAGTATTTGATAATATCGCTTATCCCTTAAGAATAAGAGGTATGGAAAAGTCCGTAATTATAGAGAAAGTTAATGAACTCGCGAACGAGTTACATATCAGTGAATGTTTATCTCGTAAACCGAGACATATATCTATAGGACAAGCGCAGAGAACCGCGATTGCTCGGGCCCTTATCAAAAACGCTTCTTTCTATTTCTTTGATGAACCTTTTTCTAACTTAGATCAGGTTGGAAGGAATGAAGGAAGGCACCTTTTATTAGAAACAATAAGGAAATATCATGCGAGTGTTATTTATGTGACTCACTCTATCCAAGAGGCTACATCTCTTGCTGATAACATCTTTGTGATGGATGAAGGAAAGATTATCTTCTCTGGTAGTCCAGAAGACTTGTATAAGAGTGAACATCCAACAATAAAAGCATTGATACAAAATGATGATTATGCCAAATAGTTATTATTCCAAAGAAACCTACGAAAAAATGAAAAAAAGCTACAAATTGTGGCTAATTTCTGCGATTTTAATCATTTTTATGGGTTTATTATTCTTTGGATTAAGCGCTTTTTTAATCAATAACAAAACAGTCTTGCTCATCAAAATAGTGGATGCGATTATCTTGTCGTTAGCCTTAATAGCGGGCGCAATAATCATCCTCGTTGTTTTTGTTCCGTTAAAGAGAAGAAATCAATTCTTATATCGCCTATTAACTGTTGAAAGATTTGAAGGAATGTTAACTATCAAAGAGATTAGAGAACCATATCTTGTTCGTAAATCTATTTTGGCGTATGAGATAGTGGCCATTGATGATGAAGGAAAGACCATCAATTGTTTCTATGAAGCCAATCTTCCAGTTGACTTTGAAGTCGATGATAAAGTTGAAGTCACGTTAGCGGCGAACTTCATCGTCGATATTAAGGAGGCTAATAATGAATAGAACATT
>JAEEGL013689441.1_pt1 | contig 13279 bp, 9 predicted proteins | sample 9134231 | NCBI WGS metagenome assembly JAEEGL01 (sample SAMN16246548, study PRJNA631951) | gut metagenome | biome: gut microbiome; feature: rumen; material: fiber-attached | host: Bos | place: Iran: Karaj | collected 2018-10 | reverse complement strand
TCAAAATTGTGATTTTGATATTTGTTGCAATTGCTTTTGGGGATTAAATAAAATAGAAAAAATATATTAAATTCTTTATTTTAATTTTTTACATTTTTTTTAATTAATTTTATGGAAAATTCAGGGAATGTAAAAGTAAATTTTAAATAATAAATAATAGGGTTATATTAATTGGAAAGGTTTAAATAATTTTTATTGTAATGGAAAATGTATAACAGGCTCAAGAACTTTTCTTCCAATATTAATAACATCTTTAATAATAATATTTCCAAATGCTCTTTTTTTATCATATAATTTCAAAGTAAGAATAAATAAATAATATGTAAAAAGTTTCTAAGAATAAAATATACAATAACTCCATTTATAATTCAAATTCTTTTAGCATTAATATTTATAATATTATTGATAATAATAGGAATGTCAGATCCAGGAATATTAAAAAGAAATGAAACTATTAATTATATAATACATGAAAAAAAAATAAAATTAGTTTATAAAGGAAATTATATTAAAACATATATATGTCCAACATGTAAAATAACAAAGCCTTTAAGAAGTCATCATTGTCATGATTGTGATAATTGTGTTTTAAGATTTGATCATCATTGTATTTGGATTGGAAATTGTATTGGAAAAGGAAATTATTGTTTATTTTATTTTAGTTTAATTTTTGTTAATTTAAATTGCTTCTTTCTTTTAATTTTTGCTATTTTAATCTTTTATCATTCTTTCCATAATATGATTGAAGAATATAAATATACTATAATCATTAGTTTAATTCCTACTATTATTTCTTTTATCGTCACTGTGTTTACAATTTTTTTTTCTTTAAGATTTCTTTTATATCATACGAAATTAATTTTGAATAATTTAAGTACAAAAGAAGACACTAAAAAATTATTAAATTCTCAAATTGGAAATTATTATAATAAAGGAATTGGAAATAATATAAAAGACTTCTTTAATAGGAAATTACCTGAATTAAATACTTTAAAACAATTAAATGATAAAAATGAAGCATTAATTATAAAATCAAAAACTCAAAATGATAAAAAATTTTATGATAATTCATTAGAAAAAATAAATGAAAGAAACCAATTATCTTCAGATCAAAAAAATAGTTTAACTGATATTTTTTCTAATAAAAATATAGTTAATAAAAATCTTAGTAAAACTGATTCTAATCAAGAAAAAGATTCTATGAGTTCAAGAAGAGAAATCAAAAGTCTTGATTTAGAATCTTCCATTTCTATTCCTAAAGAAAATTCAATTAGTTTTGATGTTCCAAAAGAAAATTCTTTTCACGAATAAGAAAATTTAAATAAATGAAATTTTTTTTAAATTTTAAAAATTTCAAATTATAATTTTATATATAAATATAATTATTTAATTTATTTATTCATTTAACAAAAATATAATCAAGAAAATAAATAAATAATTTTTGTGTTTCATTTTTTTATAAAATTAAAAAAAATGATACAAAATAATCAAGAAATAAAGGAGTCAAATAATATAAATCATATAGACATAAAAGACATTCCATCAAAACTTGTAATAAAAAATATTCCAAATAGTTTAAGTGATAATAAAATAAAAGATATTTTAAAAAAGAATTTTGAAGAACATATAAAAGATGATATTTTAATAGTAAAATTAGAAAAAAAATATTCAATGAAAAAAAGAAATAAAATATGCTTTATAACAGTAGATAATTTAAAAACAAGAAATGAAGTTTTTGATTTTTTTTCAACTTTTGAATTAGTTGATCCTAAAGGAATAAAACAAAAATTAATTGTTAATGATTGTTTATATCAATCAAAGCCAAAAAGTGAAATTGATCCTATTGAAAATTCTATAAATGATAATGAACATTTCTTAAAATTTAAAGAATATTTTGAAAAAGAAAAAATAATTGAATTTAAAAAAGACGAAAACAAATTTTGCGATAATTTATTTGATGGAATAATGAATAATGAATCAAATTTAGAGGTTAAACCTGTTTCAAATAATTCTCCTACAAAAATGATAATTTTAAAAAAAAAGGATGTTTCGAATTTTACTCTTTCAAACAATGAAGAAAATAATAATAATAATAATGATAATAATAATAACAATAATAATAACAATAATAATAATAATAATAACAATAATAATAATAATGTAATTGAAGTGATTGAAGATAGCAGAAATAATAATAATAATTATTATAATAATAAAAACAGTAAATATAGAAATAATAATAATTATTATGATAATAAAGGGAAAGGGAAATATAAAGATAATTATAATCATAATTATTATAATAGTAGAAAAAATAGTTATTATGATAATGATAATTATGGAAATAATAATAATTATGGTGATAATAATTATTATAATAAAAATTATTATAATAAAGGATACAGAAAAGGAGGTTATTAATTTTTATTTTTATTTAAATTTGAAAAAAATTATTGAAACAAAAAATATGTTAATTGGTAATAATAATAAAATTCAATGAAAATTTAATTAAATTTGATTCATTCAAATGAAAGGGTTTTTTATTAATGATTAAAATAAGAAAATTAAATTTAAAGTAAAAAAAATTTATTTATTAATCATTAAATAAGAGAAATTTTTATTCATTAAAATAATTTTTTTTTCGGATAATTTATTATTTAAAAAATTCAAATAAAAAAAATAAAAAATGAGTATAGATTTATCAAATAAACAAATAGAAGAAAATACAAATTCTCCAAAATTGACGTTGAAAAAAGATTTATTATATTTTAAAGAAGACATATTAAAAGATATAAAGAAAATAGAAAATAGATTAAATATAAAATATAAGGAAAATAATTCTTTCCACGAATCAAAATTTAAAGAAATAGAAGAAAAAATAGATTTTATATCTCAAAATATAATAAATTTATCTAATTTAATATCATTAGATAACAATATAAAAGAAAAAGTAGATAATTTATTAACAACAAAGGAAAAATTTGAAGAATATATAACACAAAATAATATTCAATATAACACAATGTATAAAGATCTTCATAATTCAATATTTAAATATGATAAATTATTTGCTGATAATATTTTTTACCCTGGAATAATTGGTTCAATGTGTAAATTTAAAAATTTTCATGAATTAATTGATTATATTCTTTTACAAATTAAAAATTTATTAAAATTTAAAGATAGTAATATTATTGATTTAAAAAATTATAAAGATAATTTAGGTACTATGATTAAAAGTTTTCAAATGAAAATTGATTCTATTATTAAAACATGTAATGATTTTTCTAGTAATAGGATTAAAGAAAGTGAAGATAAAATTAATGATATTTTTAAAATTTATGATGAAAGAATTCAAGATGTTAGAATTGAAAATAATAAATATTCAATTACTGTTAAAAATGATTTTGAAAATTTAATTAAAGAATGGGATAAAATATTAAATATTAAAAATGAAATTTTTCAAAAATTTGATAATGAAGTTAAATTTCATAAAGATATTGTTAATTTAGTTTATAAAAAATTTGAAGGATATAAAAAAGAATTTATTTTAATTAAAAATAGATTTACTCAAGTTAGTGAATTTATTAAAGATGTTAGATTTAGATATAATATTAAAGAAGATGTTAAAAAAAGAGAAGTTATTAATTTTGCAAAAAAAATAGATTTTTCTAAAAAGCAATTCTTTGAAGAAAACGATGAATCTAAAATTAATGATAATCATAATGATAATAATTTAGTTAATTCTTATAATTATAATGAAAATATTAATAATGATATTATCTTAAATAAAAATGAAAATATTGAAAATGATAATTTAAATAAAACTGAAATTATTGAAAATGATAATTTAAATAAAAATGAAATGATTGAAAATGATAATTTAAATAAAAATGAAAATATTGAAAATGATAATTTAAATAAAAATGAAATGATTGATAATGATAATTATAGTGAAAAAAATAATGAATCTAAAGATAATGAAAGTATAGAAAAAAATGATTTAAAAAAAGAACAAAATAAAAAAAATGATTTGCTCAAAGATAATAATAGTTTTATTAATGATAAAAAAGAAAATAATAAAAAAATTAATATTAATATAATTAATAAGGAAAAAGAAAAAGATACTTTATATAACAAAATTTCTCAAAAGAAAATAGAAAATAATAATAATATAAAGGATAAAAGATTTTCAATGAATTTAAATTTTATGAAAAAAAATATTAAAAGTGATTTTTCTTTAAAAAATTTATCAAATGAGAAAAAAATTTCAAAAGATGAAAATGAGAAAAATTTTAATCAAAATATTTCAGAAAATTTATCATCAACTCAATCATTAAATAAAATTCAAAGTAAAATATTTTTAGAAGGTGATAAAATAAAAACAATAAAATCAAATGAAAATGATACAAATGAAATAGATTATTCTTTTTATTTTAATTCTGAAAAAAATAATAATGAAATAATGAATGATGACAATAATAAACTAATAAAAAAAAAGAAAAGTGAAAATATAGAAAAAAAAAAAAGAAATAATTTATAAAAAAATAGATACAAATTCAATAAAGAATAAAATATCGAATTTATCTTTTAGAAAGAAAATAAAAGAACAATTAAATTATCAAAGTAAAAGTTATACATTTTTACCAAATATATCAAAGAATAAAATATTAAACAATGAAAAATTAAAATTTGAAAGAATTCAATCTTCAAAAATTCCATATTCAACAAGAAATGAATTTAAAAAAGAAATTTTTCAATTAAATAAAAATAATGAGTTAAATTTTAAATCAATTGATACTATTAAATTTTCAAGAATAAATAATAATTCTAATAAAAACTTTATTGGTAATAGTATTCAAATATTAAATTTAAAAAAGAAAAAAGATAAAACACCAGAAAAAAATAATATTACAAGTAATATTATTCAATTTAATAATCCTAATTTAATTAAAAAAAATTTAAAAAATAAATTAATTAATAATAATAATAAACATATTCAAAAATTAGAAGAATTAGTAAAAGATATTAAATTTCATATTCCTGATATTCAATTGTTTAATAGCAAATTAGATTTAGATTATAAAAATTCTAAATTTAATTATTTTAAAAGCCCTAAATATTTTAATAATAATAAATTAAATGATTCTATTTTTTCTCATAGATTAAATAATACTCAATCTACATTTTTTTTTATGGAGAATAATTCTTTTTCTCAAGATAAAAAAGTTTCTGATAATTATTATTATAATTTAATGAAAAAAGAAGATTTATTAAAGTCTCCTAAGAATAATCAAAAAAGAAAAGAATACAAAAATAAATTTATTGATTTAAAAAATCTTTAATAATATCGAAATAACGTTCAAAAAATTTTTGATTTGTTTTTTTAAACTATATAGTTTTTTTTATTAGTTTAAATATTTAATAAAAAAATATAAAATAAAATGTAATATAATAAATATTTCATATTAAAAAAATTAATTAAAACATATTGAAAAAGATTAAAAAATAAGATTAGAAAAATAAAAAAAATAATTAGATTAAAGAAAAATAAAAATATTAAAAAGATAAATAATAAACTAAATAATAATGAAAATATTATAAAAGAATAAGTTTTATTATATTTAAATAATAAAAAAATAATGATTTCAAATTAAAAAAAAATGGATTATGGTAAAATGATAAAATTACTTCTTCCCAATCATAAATTTATAAACATTCAAATCTCAGGCGATGAAAAAGAATTAAAAGATTTATTATCAACAATGATTGATTCTTCTCCAAATAAAATAAAAGGAATAAAAGATTCAGAAGGAAATTATTTTACATTATCTTCAGCAATAAATAATTTTAATATTCTTCAAAAAAATGATAATATATATTACGAATTAATTTTAGGAAAAGATAAAATGAATGAAAGAATAAATAATATAAGTTTTTCAACTGATGATAAGAATTTAAGAAATAATAATATTATTTTAAATAATTCTCCTAAAGTAGGAAATTATTATGCAAATTATTTTATTAATGGAAAAAAAATGATTTCTTTACCTGAAAATAATTTAAATAATAATAATAATATTTTTTTTAAAAAATTTTCTTTTGATGAAATAAGAGAAATTAATCAACAAGATTTACAATTATTTAGTGCTTATTTATTACAATTTTTAGCTTCTAAATTAATAAATGAAGATATGTTAATTGAATTAAATAAAATGATGAATGAAAATAATAAAGAATTATATCAGAAATTTCTTTTATTTAAATTAGGAAAACTTTCTCAAGAAAATTTTTTAAAGAATTTATTTTATTTTTATGAAAATATTAAAAATTCAAAATCAGAAAGTACAAAATTAAAAAAAGATATAATAAAAAGTTTAACTGACATTGAAGATGAAAATGAATATAGAGAAAAAATATATGAAAAAATGAAAGAATATTTTTATGGAGAAAATTTAAATATAATAAGATTAATGATTAAATATGAAAATGAATCAATAATGAAAGCAATAAAAAATTTTAAAATAAATTTAGATTTAAATATTTTAATAGAAGCTTTTCAAAAAGCAATAATAAGATATAAAAGAAAATCAATATTTCAAACTCAAAAAATACAAATAAATAATTTTAATAATTATAAATCTTTTTCTCACAATAAAGAAAATGAATTTTTAAGAAGTAAAGAAAGACATAATACTTCTCCTCAAGCAACAGTTGAAAATGAAATGAATGGAATTGAAACGAAAAAAAAAAAGTATCATTCTAAAAAAAGTATTAAAAAAATATCTACTCATATTCAAAAATATTTAGAAGATAAAAATAAAATTGTTTTTGATTTTATTTATAATAATAATAAAGATGAATATCAATCTTTTAGAAATATTTATATTCATCATATTAAATCTGAAAATTTAGGAAAAGAATTAAATGATAGATGTCAAAAATTTATAGATAGAGAAATAATAAATTATGGGAAAAAAAATAATATTAAAATTTCTAATATAAATATTGATATATTAAATAAATTAATTATTGAAAATAATTTCGATGTTATTAAAGCTTATCAAAATTTAACAAAGCATCATTCAATTAATCAATTTTGTAAAGATTTAATTTTTATTATTCAAAATTTTAAAAATAATGTTAATTCAGATAGATATAATTACTCAGATGATGAAAATAATAATAATGAGAATAATAATAATAAACATCTTTTTTTTCATTATGAATCAAATAAAGAAAAAATTATTCACTCTTTTATTAATGATTTAAATAAATTAGAAATCACAAAAAAAGAAATTGAACACATTAATTCAATGATAAATAATAAATATACAAAAATAAATAAAATTATTGAAGAATATAAAAAAAATAAAAATATCTTATTATATAAAGATAAAATAAAAGAAATTTTAAAAAATAAAATTAATTCTCCTTTTTTTTCTACTTTTAAAATAAAAGATACACCAAAAAAAGCTTTTAATGATATAATTATGAATACAAGGAATTATGAAGGAAAAAAAACTTTTTCAAAGACAAATACTAATTTTTTAATTGATAAAGATTTAGACAATTCAATAGATAAAAATAATGATAATTCTATATCAATATTTGAAAACAATATATCCTCTCTTTCTTTAAGTAAAAATAAAATCAATTTTTTAAAAAAGAAATTTACATCAAAAAATAAGGATTTAAATTTAATATATGATAATTATAAAAAAAGTAAAAATTTTAAAGCATTTTCAGAATCAATAAATTTATTTTTAGAAAAAGAATTAAAGATAGAAATAAAAGAAGAAAACACAAAAAAAAATAAAAAGCAAAATAATAATTATCCAAATAAAACACCACAAGCAGTAAAAGATAGTAAAGATAAATTATATTGGTTTATTCATCCAGAAATAGTAAAATCAAAAAATGTTTTAAATAAACAAAAAGAAATAATATCACTTTTATATAGAGAATTTTGTATAGATAAAAATACATATGATATTATTAATAAAAAAATCGAAGGTGATGATAAAGGTTTAATTTCTGCTTTTGAAGTTTATGCTGTTACTAAAGATCATAATGAATTTATTGAAACTTTAAGATTAATTGCTGATTTAAATGAAAATTATAAAGGATGCTTTTATCATTTAATTAATTTATCTAATTTTAATTTATCTCAAAAAGATAAATTAATTTCTTTATATAAAGAAAGAAATGAACAGTTATTTATTATTTTAAAAAATTTCGATAATAATGAAGATAAGGATAAAGCTTTGTTTGAAATGAAAAATTTGGTTAAAAAAACAAAATAATTTATTTTTTACCCATTATATTTTTTTTTGGTTAATAATTGATAATTAATGTTATTAATGTTAATAATGATAATGTTAATAAATTACTTTATATTGTTTTAATATTATTTCAATATTCAATTATTTTTATTTATATCATTATAAAATGTAAATTAATCGACAATTAATTTATGGGTTCAAATTGTCATATATATGGAATGTTATTAATAAAATCATTTAAAGTATAAATTTTTGAAATGAATTTTGTTAAAATGAAATAAAATTTTATATATATATTTTATTCATTCATTATGATTGTAAATAAATTTTATTTAAAAATTTAGATATTTTTATAAAGTTTTTTTTTAAAATTAAATAAGTGTAAAAAATTCTTAAATAAAAAAATTTAATAATTAAAAATTCTTTGAAAGAAGTTTCAATGTTGTTTAAAATTATTAATGATGAAATTGACTTTTATATATAATTTCAATTTTTGATATAAGATATTAATTATAAAGGAATTGCTGATATTATTTAAACAAATAAAAATAAAATATAAATATATAAATAGAATCATACTATAAACTTCTTTCAAATATTTAAAATTCTATAATTAAAAAATAAATTTAAAAATAAACTTAGAATTATAATAAAAGAAATAAAAAAATAGAAAAAAAAATAAAGAAATTAAATAAAATATTTTATAATTATATTATTAATATATTTTATATAGAAAAAAAGATGATAAATAATAATAATTTAAATATAATAAAATCAAATTTAAAAAAAAAAGATAAAATTTAAAATTAAAAAAATTTAAATGTGGCCTCTTCCAAATTCAAACATATCATCAAAATTTATGCCAATATCAGAAGTATCAAAAATAAGAAATAATATACCTCAAATATATAAGACTCCAATAAAACAAACTTTAATTCAAAATCCAAATAATTCAACTCCTTTTAATTTTGATTTTAATTATTTTTTTGGGACTTTATTTTCAAGTGGAAAAAAACAAGAAAATAATAATTCACCTTATTTACAAAATAAAGATAATTTTTTTTTATTTAAAACTAGTTTAGAAAAATCAAGTTTAAAAATTACTCCTGGTTCAGAATATAAAATTCAAAATGAAAATAAAAATATTATTAATCAAAATGAACAAACTAAAAAAAATTTATATGAAACTTTTAATAGTGTTAAAAATGATATTTTTTTAAATTCTAAAAATAATAATAAGAATAAGAATAAATTTAATAATAAACACTTTTTATTTTCTTCTCCAAGAATAATTAAAAAAAAAAAAATTTTTGAATGTTCTGATTCTACTAATTTAACAGAATCAATTAATTCTTCAAAAAAAAAAAAAAGATTTAGAAAAAATTCTCAACAATTAAAATTTCTTTCTTTATTTTATAATGAAAATAAACATTGGACAAAAAAACAAATTAAAAAATTAAGTGATGAAACTGGATTAAAAGAAAATAAAGTTTATAAATGGTTATGGGATCAAAGAAATAAAGAATTAAAAACTGCAAAATTTGTAGTTACAAATAATAATAATAATAATAATAATAGAAATGAATAAATATTTTAATATATTATTTTATATTATTTTTTTTATGTTTAATTTTTGTAAATATTCAATTTTAATTTAATCTTTTTTTTTTATTTAAATTTAATATAATTGATTATAATAATTTTTTTTGTATGAGAAGTTCCTATTTTTATATATTCAATTCATTTTTCTTAATTTATATTTAATGTTTTTTTTTTGAATAAATTATTTTAATTAAGGTATTTAAGATATTTTATTCATTAATTCATTTTACAGTGATTATTTTAATTGAAAGTTATTAAAATTATTTTTATTTTTATAAATAATTATTTATTGATTTAAATTATTATTATTCAAGATAAAGTTTTTCCAATATTCATTTATGATTTTTAGTTTGATTAAATAATCACTATATAGTAATATAATTTAAAGTTAATGTTTCTTTTTTTTTAAAATATAAAAACATTGAATTGAATTAAATAATACTTTCTTTTTATTTTTATTATTTGAGAAAATGTTACAATAATATTTATATATATTTTATACTATTTAGAATTCATTTTTAATGATAAAAAAATAATATTTCTCCAAAATAAATTTAAATTAATTTTTTTTAAAAAAGTTAAAGAACTAAAAGAATTTACGAAGTTTTTTGGATTAAGTAATATAAAAGTTTGAATAAACTCAATAAAAAGAAAATTTAATTTCTTTTTTTTAAAATAAAGATTTATAATTTAAAATCAAAAATATTATATTGAAAATATGTAAAAAGTCGTTAACATTATTAACGAAATAATAGTTAATTATTGAATAATTGTAATAAATAAAAAATATAATTTGTAACAATATGCTTACAAGTTTTTATCTCTTTATAAATGTATAAAATAATTTAAAACGCATTTAATATTATTGACATATTTTAAGAAGGTTATTTAATGCTTATTATTTTTAATCAAAATTAAAATGCATTCTAATTATTGTCAAAGATATTCATAATTAATAAAGAAGAAATATTATATCTTATTTACTGTTTGTTAAAGGTTATTCCTGAAAAATCTTTTAAAATTAATAAATTTTTTGTTAAAAAGCACAAAAAAAAAAAATAAAAGTTAGTTTATTTAAAAAAAATTCCAAAAAGAACTTTAGCATTTTTAAAAGATGGAAAAATATTCAACTTCATATGAAAAGATTGAAATAAATAATGATTATATACAAAAATTATATTCAACTTTTGATACTTTTAAAAATTATTATTCGGAAAAAGAAATTATAGAAATTTATGATTACATTACAAGGTAATTTTACTATATAATATTTAACTTAATTAGACTTGTTCAAAATGATTTTTCTTCAATAAAAGAAGTTTGTGCTTTTATGGAAAATTACATTTTAAAAACAAAATACAATTTAAAGAGGATCCAATCGTCAAAAAAAACAATTGTTATATTTTGTTGCAGTTGTTGTAATAATATTAAAAAAGAATCGAATGAGTTAAATTTATCTAATCAAGATATTTTATTTTCTTCCTTTGATGATTTAGATGAGAATTTTAGCTTTGATTTTTCAAAAAAAAAAAGATTGAATGTTGAAGCTTGCTATTATAGAATTAAATTTATTTATAAGAAAGAAATAGATTGTTTTAAATTTCTAAATAAAAAAGAGGACAACAAACAATTTTTCCATAATCACAAACCTTTTATTATTGAAAATAAGAATACAAACGTAAGTTTTATTTCTCCTTTTTTCTTTTAAAAATTTAAATTTTTATTTCCTTTCTTTGAAACTTTAATTTTTTTTTTTATAACATATATAATTTTTCTTAGTTCAATACAATATATAGAAACATAAAAATCCCAATTGATCTTTTTATGGAAGTTATTTTGATTTTAATTTCAGAAGATATAAAAATTTTTCTTAAAAAATTTTCGAATGATATATTTAATGAGATTAAAAAAAAAGTGATTGATAAATTCAAAGAAGAATATTATTCGAATATAAATAAATTTGGCCCTAATTTTAATAAAAAATTAAGGTCATTATGTGAAAGAGTGTTTTCAACAATTAAAACTAATAAAATTTTTGATAATGTATGTATAGAAAAAAAAATAAAAACTTTTTTTGGCTTTTTCTTAAAAAAAGCAGTAACTTGTTATTTAAGGTTTGATGATTATCAACAATTAATTGAAGATAATGTAAATAATGAAACTATAAATTAGTAAATTTTATTTAAATTTATATTTTTGTTAATACTTAAAAAGACATGTTAATATAAGCTATCCTATTTTTTTTTTTTAAATATGATATAAACATATAATTATAACAATAAAAAATTATTAATTTGAAACAATAAGTTTATAATTTTCTCCTTCTTTAAAAATTTTTTGTTCTAAAGTCATTTTTCCTAATAAATCTTTTAATTTAATTTCAGATATTTCTAATTGATAACTAATTAAATTCTTATAGAGTTGTTCAAAATTTTTAGGTCCAGAACTTTTGATTATAGAAACAAGAGAATTTTCAATTAAATTACAATTAGAAACTTCAACAGGATATTCAAAATTATTTATACTCTCTTCAATAATAATTTCACTTTGTTCTACATTTTGAAAATAATCATTTGGTTCATAATTTATATTTCCATTATTTATTATTTCTTTTAAAACTCCTTTTGTTACCCAAAAATTTATTGATTTTTTAACATCATCTAAATCAGCTTTTAATTTTTTCGATATAAATTCTAAATTATATAATTTAAAATAATTTTCATTTTCTTTATCAAATATTTGTATTATAAATGCACTTAATGGAGTTACTATAAAATTAAAATCACCATTTTTAAATGTTAATGTAATATTTGCATATCCTACATTTGAATATAATGTTAATTCTCGAGAAAAATTTTTTTTTGAAAAATTCTTTTTATAATTATTGATATGTTCTTTTACTTCTTTTAAAAAAATATCATATTTTGTTTCTGGAATATCTTCTTTATAAACTGAAGAAATATCATTAATATCAAAAATATTATTATTTAAAAATGGCCAATAATTTTTATTAATAATTAAACAATTTATAAGTTCATCTTTTAAAATATTTTGATTTAATTTTTTACTATCTTTTATATCTTTTATAATAACATCACAATTATTCAATAAATTTTCTCCGAATTTTAATTTAAGTAATTCTAAATTTTTAATTTCATTTTCTAAAATAAAATTATTATCATTAATTTTCCTTTCAGAAAGCATTCTTCTATATTGTTCCATAAATTTTTCAGGAGATCCAAAGATATTAACTAAAGTAGAAATAATATCAGTTTTATTTTTTTTAAAATCATTATTATTTTCAATAAAAATGCCTTTAATTCCTTTAATATTTATAGGTTCCCAACTTTCAGGTTCATCATCAGAACTTAAATAATCATAATCTTGAGTTT
>JAEEGL013029380.1_pt1 | contig 13279 bp, 10 predicted proteins | sample 9134231 | NCBI WGS metagenome assembly JAEEGL01 (sample SAMN16246548, study PRJNA631951) | gut metagenome | biome: gut microbiome; feature: rumen; material: fiber-attached | host: Bos | place: Iran: Karaj | collected 2018-10 | reverse complement strand
ACCACTACCTAATTCAGTAAATTCTTTTATTACATTTAATCTTTTAATAGCTATTTCATTTAATAGTTTTCTACCATTATACATAAGATAAGCATAGGCAATTTTATTACTTCTTCCTACTCTTCCTCTTATTTGATATAACTGACTTAATCCGAAATGATCAGCATCATATATTATTAAGGTATTAACATTAGGTATATCGATACCTGTTTCAATAATAGTAGTACATAACAAAATATCATACTCATGATTAATAAATGCTTCCATTCTTTCTTCTAGATCATTTTTATTCATCTGTCCATGAGCTATTATTATCTTTGCTTCAGGTACTAGTTTTTGAATGATAAATTGTTTCTCTTCTATTTTATCTATATTATTAAACAAGATAAAGATTTGTCCATTTCTCGATAATTCTTTATAAATCGCATTTTTAATAATGTGATTATTCTCTTCGATAACATAAGTTTGTACTGGATATCTATCGATTGGGGGAGTTTCGATAAGAGAAAGATTTCTTAATCCACTAAGAGACATTTGAAGAGTTCTAGGAATAGGTGTTGCAGTTAGTGTTAAAACATCAACATCATCTTTATATTCTTTTATCTTCTCTTTATGTACTACTCCAAATCTCTGTTCTTCATCAATTATTAATAAACCTAGATTGCTAGGTTTTACATCGTCACTTAAAATTCTATGAGTACCAAATAGTATATCTATTTTGCCACTATTAAAGCTTTCTATTATTCTCTTCGTTTCTTTAATAGTCGAAAATCTATTTAAAAGAGCTATTTCTACAGGGAAATTCTTAAATCTTTCTTTTGCTAACTCATATTGTTGATTAGATAGTATTGTCGTAGGACATAGATACATAACTTGTTTTCCATCTTTTACTGCTTTAAAGATTGCTCTAAAAGCAACTTCAGTCTTTCCATAACCAACATCACCACAAAGTAATCTATCCATTGGTCGAGGTTTTTCCATATCTTCTTTTATTTGTTTAGTAGCAAGTAACTGGTCTTCTGTAGGTTCATAAGTAAATTCACTTTCAAATACTTCTTGTAATTCATCATCTTTGCTAAAGCTAAAGCCTGGTTTCATTTCTCTTAAAGCATATAGTTTTAAGAGTTTTTCTGCGATATCTTTAACTTTACTACGAACTCTATTTTTAACTTTTTCCCATTCTTGTCCGCTTAATTTATTTATTTTAGGAGCATATCCTTCTTTACCAGTATATTTACTAATCATATCTATCTTTTCTACTGGTATATATAGTTTATCTTTTCCATCGTATAAGATTTCTATATAATCTTTTAAATAATCCCCTTGTTTAAGAGTTTTTATTCCATTATATCTACCTATACCATGAAGATAATGTACTACAAAGTCTCCTATTTCTAGATTATTAATATTTTTAATCTTCGTTGTATATTTAAAGTTAGTTTTATACTTTGTTTTAGCTAGATGTTTAGTAAATAATTCATATTCAGTTAATAATACAAAATCATCATATATAAAACCTTTATTTAAAGGTAAGTTAATTACATTGATTTTATTCTCCATAATATGGGCATAATCAGTAACAACATTATCTAGCTCTAAATATTTAATTATGCTTTTTATTTGATAGTCTCTAACTGCTATAACTATAGTTTTATTTTGATTTAATTGTGTATTTATAAACTTCTTAATAGCTTCTACATCATCTGAAAAGTTATTAATTTCTTTAATATTAAAATTAATAATATTACTATTTGGAACATTATCAATATAATTATCTATTGTATTGTAATAAATAATATCTTCTGTTTTTATATCATTTAAATCATGGATGTAATCTCCACTATAGGAGTTATCTTTATCAGACTTAAAATCTAATATTTGATCTACCAATAATTTATAGTTTGTTAATATTTGATTGTAGTCTTTAAAAATAGTAATTGGTGAATCTAAATAATCATAAATTGAAGAAACTTCTTTCTTATAGATTTCTTTTAAATATTTTTGAATATTATTATCATTTATATCTACAGGAATATTACTAATAAATTCAGTATTAGGAAGAATCTCAATTTCATCTAATTCTCTTATTGTTTTTTGAGTTTCTTCATCGAATTCTCTAAGTGAATCTATTTCATCACCAAAGAATTCTATTCTGTATGGATGGTTCTTTTCAACTGAAAAAACATCAATTATAAAGCCTCTAACTCCGATTTCTCCTGTCTTTGTTACAATACTTTCTCTTTCATAGCCTAAATTAAGGAGTTTCTCCAATAATTCATCTCTTGGATATTCAGTATTTTTATGAAGTTTAATAATTGACTCTTGATATATCTTTTTTGGTGGTAAAAATCTTAAATAACCATCTAAATGGGTTACTATAATCTTTTTATCATCTGATAATGTACTATTTAAGGTCTCTAATCTATTTATTTTTAGATCTGGGCTGACTGCAATTGATTCTGTAGTTAAAAAATCATCTACTGGATATAGTAGAGATGAATTATTATAGTTTGATAGATAATTATTTAGAATACTTGCTTCATATAATGTAGAAGTAACGATAAGCATATTTTTATTTGACTCATTAAACAATTTATTTATATAAATAGAAAAAAGTTCGTCATTAAGACCAACTAATCCACTTATTTTCTCCTTTTTTGTTTCTACTAAGTCATTAAATATGTTCATTTTTATCTTTCTCTCCAGTAAAATCTGTTCCATTATATCTAGACATTAACTTATCAAAGTCTAATTTAATATAATCGGTTAGAATATTATCAGTTTCTTCGATAACTTTATCGAGAATTTCTTTCTCTTCACTTGAAAACTTTCCTAAAACATAGTCTTTAGTATCAATTTGTTTGTTTTTAGAAATACCTACTCTTAATCTTTTAAAATCATTTGTTCCAAGATTAAGTGCTATATTCTTAAGACCATTATGTCCACCACTTTGGCCGTTCTTTCTTAATCTAATTCTTCCAACTTCTAGATCTAGATCATCATTTATTACTAAGATGTCTTTAATATCAATTTTATAAAAATTAACAAATCTAGCAACACTTTCTCCTGATAAATTCATATATGTTTGTGGTTTTAATAAGATTACTTTTTCTTTATTTATAGTAACTTCTGAATATAAACCATTAAACTTTTTCTTAGTTATTTCAACATTATTCTTTCTTGCGAAACTATCAATAACTAGAAAACCAGTATTATGTCTAGTATTTTCATACTCTTTTCCAGGATTACCTAGCCCAACTATTAACTTCACTTTTTATCCCTCGCTTTAAACATTTCTTTAACTTCTTTGCTATACTCGTCTTGATTAGTATGTGCAATTAATGGTTCGACAACTTTAAGGCCTGGATTAACATTTTTCCTTCCTTCTATCAAAACCATATTAGATTCTGTACCCTCTTTAGGATATATAAATCTAATTCTTTTAGGTTCAATATTGTTTTCTTTCATTAATTGTATTATTTCAATTAATCTTTCTGTACGATGAACCATTGCAAATACACCACCATTATCCAAATATTTTCTAGCTATTTCGATAATATCTTTTAATTTTATTTTTTTCTCATGTCTTGCAATAGTTTTTATCTCATTATCATTAAACTTAGACTCTTCCTCAACTTCAAAATATGGAGGATTTGATACAATTACATCAAATGATCCTTGCTCAAAGTATTTATCTAAGTTTTTCATATCGTCATTTATTAGAGTAACTCTATCTTGAAGATTATTCATTTCAACTGATTCTTTAGCTAATTCAAATACTTCTTTTTGTATTTCTATTCCATATATATGAGCATTACATAGTGTAGATAGTATTAATGGTATTGGTGCATTTCCTGTTCCAAGATCTAATATTTTTTTCACTTTAGTTCTAAGTGTTACAAAATTAGGTAGTAATACCGAATCTAAAGAAAAATTAAAATATTCGTCAACTTGTACTATTTTCATTGAATTATAATCTAATAAATCATTTATTACTTTCATTCTCAATCTCTAATAAAGTCTTATCACTTTTCTCAATAACAAATGTTCCTTTTAAAACATTTAGAGATACTACTTTTCCTTCTACTTCTTTATTTTTAAACTTACTACCTACTGGTGGGAAATTCTTCTTTAATTCCGTGTAAGTTTCGTCTTCATAATTAAGACAGCATAATAGTCTACCACATAATCCATTAATTTTGGTAGGATTTAATGATAAATTTTGATTTTTTGCCATATTTATAGATACTGTATTAAAATCATTTAAGAATGTATTACAACACAAGAACCTACCGCATGGACCTAGTCCACCTACTTCTTTAGATTTATCTCTAACTCCTATTTGTCTTAATTCTATTCTTGTTTTATAAATTGAAGCGAGTTTCTTTGCTAATTCACGGAAATCTACACGATCATCTGCTATAAAGTTAAATGTTAATTGCTTTTTATCAAGAGTATAGTTTGCACTTACAAATTTCATTTCTAATTTAAGTTCTGATGCAAATTTGATTGCTTTTTCTAAAGCTTCCTTTTCAGTCAATTTACATTTTTCTTTTTGCTCTATATCTTCTTTTTTTGCAATTCTTATTACATTTTTTAGAGGCAAAACAATATTATCTTTTTCAATTTCAATGTCTACTTTTCTGATGACTCCAAGTTGTAATCCTCTTTCTGTTTCAACAACAACTACATTCTTTTCTTCTAACTGTAGATCATTTCTATTAAAATAATATATTCTGTTTGAATCCTCAAAGGCAACAGCTGTTACTTTAATCATTTAAATCAACTCCACTCATTTCAATTATAAAATTATATAATGATAATTTTAAATTAGTATTATAGTTCATCTTATTTTTATTATTATCTATTGATAACATCTTTCTATTTAATTCATTAATTGTATTTATTTTTGAAATATTTTCTATTACTGATTGATATTTGTTAAACAAATCATTGTTAATATCATATTTTCTATGTAATACTTCGTCATATACAGTATATAAATCTAATAATATTTCTCTTATTTTATCTCTTTCAATATATTCTTTAGGCATAATATTTGAAATATATGCTATTGATTTTTCTTTTTTGTTTTCTATTAAATCTACAAATTTAAAAATAAAATCTATGTATTCTTCTTCCTTTTCAAATAAATCAATTATATTATTATTTATTATTATACTTATACATCTTGATCTAATAGTTTCTAATACTTTATTTTTATTACTGGTTATTAGAATCGCATATATATTATCACTAGGTTCTTCTAAAAATTTTAGTAACGTGTTTGAAGAAGAGGCATTTAGCTTTTCTGCTTCCATTATTACATATATTCTTATTCCATTATATATTGAAGCTGTATTTAGTTTTTCTTTTAAATCTAGAATTTCTTCCTTTTTTATATTTTGTAACTCTGTATCAACATATAAAAGATCTCCGTCTAACAACATCTTTTTGGAATCAGTTTTTGAATTTGTTTTTTCTATTATTTGATCAATTACTATGTTAGATATTTCTTTTCTATCTTTATAATTAGTCTCGATAAGATATGAATGATTTACTTTGCCATTTTTAATATATTTATCAAGTATTTCTTTTTCATTCATAAATCCCCCTATACAATTTCTTTTCTATCTTGTAATGCCCTTTCTAAAGTCATAGAATCTATATATTCTATATCTGTTCCAAGTGGTACTCCACTCGCTATTCTTGAAACCTTAACATTCATTCCTTCTAAAATTTTCTTTATATATAATGCTGTTGTTTCTCCCTCAATACTTTGTTTAACAGCTATTACTATTTCTTTGAATTTTTCATCTTTTACTCTTTTAATTAGTTTCTCTATTCCAATATCATCAGGATCTATTCCATCTAAAGGAGATATTAATCCATCTATTACATGATATTTTCCATTAAAAGTACCTACTTTTTCAAATAAAAAGATACTTTTTGGGTCTTCAACAACACATAATATTTCTTTATTTCGATTTTCATTTGAACATATATCACATATTTCTTTATCTGTTATACAGTTACATATAGAACATCTTCTAATATTACTTTTTGCTTCCTTTATGGAATTAGCAAAAAAATCTGTTTTTTCTTCTTCTGTATTAATCAAATAGAAAGCCAATCTCTCAGCGGTTTTCTCTCCGATTCCTGGTAAAAGTTTAAAACTTTCTATTAGATTTTTTAAACTATCTGGATACATTAAAAGATACCTGGTATATTACCATATTTTGATAGTTTTTCTTCTTTAAATTTGTCTACTTTTTCAAATGCGTTATTGAAAGCTACCATAATCATGTCTTCTAACATCTCTATATCGTCTTGTTCTAATTGAGCTGTTTTATCAATAGTAACAGATAGTATTTCCTTATTACCATTTACTTTTACTTTTACTATTGAACTTTCTCCTTCAAATTCTTTTGCTTCTATTTCTTTTTGTGTTTTTTCCATATCTTTTTGTAGACTTTGTGCTTGTCTCATTAAAGCTTGCATATTCATATAATAATACCTTCTTTCTAATCCTCAAATAATTCTTTTGCTTTTTCTTGTAAAGTCTTCTTTGTATTTGTTTTTTCTTCAACATATTGGAATTTATTTTTATCTATTTTATAAGCTTCAATATATTTTTTCCATTCGTTTTCTGTAATACAAATAGGCTTATATTTAATATTAAAAACGATTTCAATGATTTTTTCAACATTAACTAAATCATTATTTATTTCTTCACTTAGTCCACTCATTTTGGAACTTAATATTATATATTCATCGCTTGCCGCTACCGGGATAATATCTGAACTAAGTAATCTCGCAATATTTCCATATTTTTTATCAAAAGCTAAATCATCTAGTTTATTCCAATCTTTTCTAATATCCGAAATATTCTGTTTATTAGCTCTTGATAAAGTATTACCTACTCTTATTTCTTTCATAGATTTTTTTGAATCATTTTCTTCAGCAACTGTTATTTTTTCTTTTTCTTCATTTTTATCTACTTTAATATCGTTTTTTTCTTCATTTTTTGATATTTTGATTTTTTCTTCGTTTTTGTCATCATTTTCAATCATTATATTTATTAGCGTTGTTTCTAATTCTATTTTTGGATACTCACTTATCTTTATATTACTTAATAGTTCATTTAATTTATTAACAATAGTACAGTTTTCTCTTTCATATTTTTGTTCTTTAATCATTTTATTAGTTTCATATAGCACAAGATCTGATACTATTTTAGATAAATCAACGCCATTTTCATTATATTCATCTATTTTTTTGATTGTTTCTTTTATTTGTTTATTTTTAATTAACTGAATCAATTCTTCTAATTCATCAGTTGATATATTATTTGATACAAATCTAACATCATCTATAGTTAATTCTTCATTCTTATAGTTACTAGTTTTTTCTAGTAATCCAATGGAATCTCTTAATCCACCATTAGAACATCTAGCTATTTCTGCTAATGCTTCTTTTGTTATTTTAATCTTTTCTTTTTTGGCTATCTCTTCTAATTTTGATACAATTTCATTCTCTGATAACCTTTTAAATTCTAGTGTTTGGCATCTAGAAATAATTGTACTTGGAACTTTTCTTAATTCTGTTGTAGCAAGAATGAAAATAACATAAGATGGTGGTTCTTCTAATGTTTTTAATAGTGCATTAAAAGCTCCAATAGATAACATATGTACTTCATCAATTATATATACCTTATATTTTAATTCTGATGGAACAAATGATACTTTTGATTTTAAATCTCTTATCTCTTCAACACCATTATTTGATGCTGCATCGATCTCAATAATATCAACACATTCTTTTTCTGATGATATCTTACACATTGAGCATTTTTCACATTGTATTCCATCTTTTTCATTTTCACAGTTAACTACTCTAGCTAATATTTTAGCTACAGATGTTTTTCCTGTACCTCTTGGACCATAAAACAAATAAGCATGAGCTATTTTGTTATTTTCAATACTATTTTTTAGTATCTTTAAAGTAACTTTTTGTCCAGATACTTCATCTAAATTTTTAGGTCTATATTTTCTATATAATGCTTGATATTCCATGGTTTCACCCCTGATATAATTATATCACGTAATTGCTTTATTTTCGTTATTTTTAATAATTATAATGATTTTATAAATGCTTACACCACAAAAAGCATATACGATATCTGCATATGCTTAAAATGATAATATAATATTAATAATTTTTAAACTTAAACACTATATTACTGAACATAAACATCCATTAAGATGATTGTTATTTGGCCTTCATAACAATCATCCATTCCGGAATTAATAAGGATGTTTTTCATTTTAATTTAAAGTTTTTTCTTCGAGTTTGGTTATTAATTGCATTATTAATTACATCATGTTGGAATACTAGTTGTAAATTTAATCATGAGGTTGTGATTTATATTGTTTTTCTAAATTGATTACCTGAAAGACTAGCGAATCTTTCTAATTCTGTATTTTTCAATAATTGATATAATTTTATACTAATCTTATCGCAACATTTATCATAATGTTCTTTAAAGTTATCTGTAATAAATCCTAATTCTTCAGTAGTGTCTATATTAACACCTTCTTGTACGAAGAATTGAACTTGTCTAATTTCTGAAGGTATATAATACTTATCTAAATCAGTATATTGATAGTTTTCCATCATGTAATCTCTTTCGAATTGCATTACATCTGTACCAACACTACATAAGATTAAGAATTCTCCACCTACAGATAATCCTGCATCATATATATCACGCATCATTCTATCAGCTTCAATATATGCTTGGTTATTTCTAATTGTATTTTCTTCTAAATTATATTCGTTAAACCATCTAGTAAATAATTCATCAGCATATTTACCATCTCTTACTTGATCAAAGCAGAAGATTGATGGATTTATATAGTGACTAATATCCATAGTATCATGATTATAATCTTCATGAATTCTACTTTGGTTAAAATCACTCATAGTATTCATTAAACCTCTAAAGTTATCTGTATTATTCCAACCATTTGGATTTTGCTTTGTGAAGTTTCCTTCAGCATCAACCATATCTCTTTGTGTGATATATCCTTCTTCAATTAATTGTCTTTCTAATTCAGGACTTACATACTCAAAGTTAGTTAAATAATAAGCAGATTTAACATCATCTAACATATGACTATAAGAAATAAATTGAGATAAATAGTTATAAACTTTATTAACTCCTTCTACATATTGATCATATGTCATTTCAGATTGAACTTCATAATTATTACTATTTGAATAAATATCTTCTAAAATTTCTTCAGTAACGATTGGTGAAGTATTAGCATTTTCTAAACTTGAAGGTACTAATACACTAAATATATCAGAATTACCTAAATCATATATATGATGATCTAGAATACCATATACCATACATAGATAATCTAATTCTGAAATACAATCTTTACTTACATTATAATCTGTTCTTTGAACAAAATTTGGTACTTCTTTTCTTAATTCCTCTTCTACAAAACGTGTACTTAATTCTTCGATAGAGTAATTTTCAAGTAAATAATCTTTTACAAATTCAAACATTTCAATACCAGGTACATCTAGCATTAACCATCTTGTACCGATTGAAGCGTCAAATAATTCTTCAACTCTTTCAGCAGCATTTAATTCAGTTAATTGTTTATAAGCTTCATCAAAGCCATAATTTCCTGTAAATGTTCCTTTAGTTAAGTTGTATCCTTCAAAATACTTTTTAAATAATAAATCTACATCTCTTCTATCATGTTCTTTATCATAACAGAACACAGAAGGATTGAATAAATGTTCAATATCCATTGTATCATTACGATAATCTTCGCGAATAACTCTTGTATTGTATTCATTAATCTTATCTCTTAAATTAAAGAATCTTGAAACATTATTTAATTGATCTTCCTCTGTTAAAACATAATTATTAACTGCATCAACGACATCCTCTGCAGCGATAAAGCCGTTTGCAACTAATTCTTGTTCTAATTCTGGACTAATAAACGCATAGTTAATTAAGTAATATGCTGCGTTAACATCTCTTAAAAGTTCTGGATAACTAATATATTTCATTACTTCATTTGCAGCTGCATAAGATCCATTTATAAAATCTGAAAGTGTCATTATTTGTTTTTCTAAAACTTCTTGTTTTTGAGCATTAACACTTAGATATGAAGGTACAGGGATCTCATGAGTTATTTTAGCTTTAGGAGAAGTATAATTCTTATAAGATGTTTCTGCTTTTACAGCTCCAACTTGAGTCATCGTCATGATTCCAGCTAAAGCTACTTTTGTCATATTTCTAGCTACTTTCCCATTTTCTTTTTTAATTATATCTATTAAATTTCCTATTTTTAAATTATTCATAATCATTTTCCCCCTTTATCCTACTTAGTAATAACTAGTACTCTTTTTCTACCAGTTCTCTTATATCCATCATTTAATAATGATGAATCGTTATAATTTTCGCTCCATTTAACACTAGTACTTCCACCGTTACAAGATCTTGTTGAATATCTATAATAAGTTTTTTCTACTTCTTCGTTAACAGTCTTCTTGCACTTATCACCATCTAATGTATATCCATCTGAACATGTTTTTACTTCTTCTTGTTCTGCTTCTTTTGTACAGATGTCACATGTAGGTTTTACACATTTATCGCCAACCAATGTATAGCCATCATACTTATCACAATTATATGTTGTTGGGTTCTCGTCTGCTGGTTTTTCATCCTTTTTAATTGTTTCTTTAACACATTTGTCTTTGACTAATTTATAACCAGGATAGTTGTTACAGTTATATGTTGTTGGGTTCTCGTCTGCTGGTTTTTCATCTTTCTTCTCTACATTCTTTTTGCATTTCTTGCCATCTAATGTATAGCCAGGGTAATTGTTACAATTATATGTTGTTGGGTTTTTATCTGCTGGTTTTTCATCACTAGTAGCAACCGTCTTTTTACATTTCTTTCCATCTAATGTATAACCAGGATATTTGTTACAATTATATGTTGTTGGGTTCTTATCTGCTGGTTTTTCATCTTTTTCTTCTATTGTCTTTTTACATTTCTTACCATCTAATGTATAACCTGAATATTTTTTACAATTATATGTTGTTGGATCTTTATCAGCTGGTTTTTCATCTTTTTCTTCTATTGTCTTTTTACATTTTTTTCCATCTAGTTTATAACCTGAATATTTATTACAGTTATATCCTTTAATATATTGAACATCTTTTTCGCAGTATTTATCTCTACTACAATACTTATCTCTTGAACATGTTCTTGATTGATAACATGTTTTACTTTCATAATGACATGATTGTTGTGGTACCATTTTGCATCCTGTTGCATCACATTGTTCTACCATTGTTGTAGTACATACTGTAGTTCCACATTCATAGCTTCCTCCACACTCATAATCTTCGCTACCACATACGTAAGATTCTGTACCACATTTATATTATTCTTTTTTAGTACCATATTCTGGAGTTGCATCTTTTTCATCAACTTTTGTTGTTGTCTTAACACATTTTGTTCCATCTAATTTGTAACCTGAATATTTTTTACAGTTATATGTTGCTGGATTTTCATCAGCATCTTTTTCATCAACTCTTGTTGTCTTCTTAACGCATTTTGTTCCATCTAATGTATAACCTGAATATTTATTACAGTTATATGATACTGGATTCTCATCTGCGTCTTTTTCATCTACTGTTGTTCCTTCTTTAACACATTTAGTTCCAACTAACTTATAACCTGGATATTTATCGCAGTTATAAGATACTGGATTCTCATCTGCATTTTCTTCTAGTGTTTCAGTTGTTGTCTTAACACATTTTTTACCTTCTAGCTTATAACCTTTATATTTATCACAGTTATAAGTTTTTTCGTTTTCGTCAGCATCAACTGTATCAGTAATTGTTTCTTCCTTGATACATTTTGTACCAACTAACTTATAACCTTTATATTTATCACAGTTGTAAGATATTGGATTTTCATCAGCTTCTTTTTCATCTAAGCTGCTTGTTGTCTTAACACATACGCTGCCAATTAGTTCATAACCTTCATATTTATTACAGTTATAAACTGTTTTTGTTTCAGTATCTTTTTCTAAGATTCTGCTTTCAACTACTTTTTCAACACGAATTTCTTCTCTCTTGTTTTTATTAGTAGTTTGTCTTGTTGTAGTCCATTCAGACCACTCACTCCAATCAGACATTACACAACCAATTGTCTTCTTGAATTCATATTCATAAATATTTTCATCTTTTGGCTCTTCCTTAGGTTCAACCTTAGGTTCTTCCTTTTTAGTTTCACAAGTATTACCTTCACAATAGTGATAGCATCCTTGATGTACTAAAATGTAATCAGATATGTCGCTACAAGATAAATTTATTTTGAATAGATACTCTTTTTCTAGTTTCGTAACTTCTACATAAGAATCTGTTAATGAACAAGCTTTGTTGTTACTATCAACTATCTTATATAATAGTTTCTCTTCTAGCATTTCTTCCAAAGTTAATTTCTTGCTATTATTTAATGTTTGAGGTAATCTTTCATCAGTAAAATAATTTAAAGCTGCCTCTTTCATTAAAGTTGTGTTTTGATTAAACAAGAATTCTTTGTTGTATCCCTTGCATTCAGTGCATTTACTTTCCGTAGCATCATTGCTGGTGTTTTTTGTACTCGCATTTGCAGTGAATCTCGTCATCGTCAATAGGGATATTAATACGACAACGATAGCAGTAATTAAAGGCGCATTACTATTATGTAAAAAGCCTTTAGGTTGCTGCTTTTTCTTGCATTTCATAACCTAAACCTCCTCAGTGATGTCGTATTATATTACAAACGTTTGAAAAAGTCAACAAAAATCTTTATATTATAAGGATAAAGAAAAAAAATATTTCCCGGGAAATATTTTCAGATATTTTACTATGTTTCACGTGAAACATTTTTCCACTGTTTTGTTTATTATTTTATTTCCCGGGAAATATTTTTGGATTATTTTCTATGTTTCACGTGAAACATTTTTTCCACTGTTTTGTTTATTATTTTATTTCCCAGGAAATATTTTGGATTGTATTCTATGTTTCACGTGAAACATTTTTCCACTGTTTTGTTTATTATTTTATTTCCCGGGAAATATTTTTGGATTGTATTCTATGTTTCACGGGAAATATTTTTTCCACTGTTTTGTTTATTATTTTATTTCCCAGGAAATATTTTGGATTGTATTCTATGTTTCACGTGAAACATTTT
>JAEEGL010449250.1_pt1 | contig 13279 bp, 12 predicted proteins | sample 9134231 | NCBI WGS metagenome assembly JAEEGL01 (sample SAMN16246548, study PRJNA631951) | gut metagenome | biome: gut microbiome; feature: rumen; material: fiber-attached | host: Bos | place: Iran: Karaj | collected 2018-10 | reverse complement strand
TTCTTAGCCTTGCCCTCATAGAGCTGTTCCTTCTTTTCAATGTTTGCCATTTTGAAATTCCTCCTTGATTTTCAATCCACCTGTTTCTTCTGAAACAGGACGATATATGCAACTCCGCGTCTGTGCGGAAATTGTAAGCATTTTGAGTCTGTGTGTGATTCAGTCTTCAAACAGCGGATTCCCGTCGGTGTCTTTGAGCATTATGATATCGGAATTCGGAGCTGTTGTGGTCAGGTATTGAACTCCGGTATAACTGTCAACAAAAATCATTACTTCCTTTAAGCCTGCAACGAGCTGTCGCTCCTTTTCAAAAAAGCGTTTCGACGAAGACTTGTTTGTTACAAGCGGCTTGCCAAATGTATCACGCATCATAAGAAAGTTGGATTTCGGAGATGTCGTGGTCATATACTGTACATTAGTATGCATATCGATAAGAATGACTATCTCCTTACAGCCGCCGATAAAGTGTTTTTCCTTTTCGATAAATCGCGGACCCTGGTCAGCACTAAATGATCGTTTGTTTCCGAACATAGTATCATTCCTTTCCAATAAGCATATCAGTGAGTGTATGCGGCGTTTCAGCAATAAAGTCCGCGCCTGCCCGTCTGAGCTCCTCCTCCGAGCCGTAGCCCCAGAGCACTCCCATGCATTTCAGACCTGTTTTACGGGCTCCGGCGACGTCGTTATATCTGTCGCCTATCATGAGAACGGAAGAGCGGTCGGTTATGCCCGCACTTGCGAGCACATACTCGATGACCTCACATTTCTCATTGCGGGTGCCGCCGAGTTCAGCTCCGCCGACGAATTCAAAATATTCTGCGATGCCAAAGTGTTCGAGTATCTGCTCAGCATATACCCGTGCCTTGCTCGTTGCGACCATGAGCCGCTTTCCGCCGGCTCTGAGCTCGCGGAGCATCTCCGGTATGCCATCATAGATACTGTTCTCGAAAAGTCCCTTTGTGCTGTAGCGCTCTCTGAAAAGCTTTACCGCTTCATTCACCTGCTCCTCGTTCATGCCGCAGTATTCCGCGAAGGATCTATACAGCGGCGGACCAAGAAAGCGTTCGGGCTTTTCGGGCATATCATATCCCATTTTGCCGAGCGCATGGCTCAGACAGTTCATAATGCCCGGTGCCGAATCGGTAAGAGTGCCGTCCAAATCGAACAGCAGAACATCGTAAGCCTGCATTACAGAGCGGCTATCTGCTCCTGAAGAGCCTTGTCCTTGGCGATAACTCCCTCTGCCATTGCCTTCTTCTCGGCAACAAGCTTTGCTGCGAGCTCGTCATCGGCAACAGCAAGCATCTGTACTGCAAGTACAGCCGCATTCTTTGCTCCGTCGATGCCGACAGTTGCAACGGGGACCCCGGGAGGCATCATTACTGTCGCGAGAAGAGCGTCTACGCCCTCGAGAGCCTTCGACTTCATCGGGATACCGATAACAGGCAGTGTAGTATGTCCTGCGACAACTCCTGCAAGGTGAGCTGCCATGCCTGCTGCGCAGATGATAGCTCCGAAGCCGTTCTCTCTTGCGTTTGAAGCGAACTCAGCCGCCTCTGCGGGAGTTCTGTGAGCGCTCATAACGCGGCACTCGAACTCTACGCCGTACTTTTTGAGCTCGGTAAGAGCCGATTTTACAACAGGGAAATCGCTGTCGCTTCCCATGATAACTGCAACTTTCTTTGCCATTTTCTATTCTCCGTTCTGTCCCTCAGGACTGTTTTTGTCTTTAGCCCCGCTGTCGGAAATATCCGCTTTTTCAGCCGGAGCAGGGTATTCCGGCGTTTCCTTCTCAAAGCAGCCCGATGTAGCTCTCAGGTCGCTTATCGAATTGCCGCTGAACTTGACTGCGGCTTTATATCCCTCCCGGAGCGTTTTGGTCTCTCCGCTCTCGTCGGTGTATGTCACTTCGGAATCGGCTGTGAAGGCTACCTCATAGCAGGGTGTGCCGTCATCAGACCTTATCGAATAAATATGTATATCAGAGATGCCTGTGAGCTCTTTTGAAATGAGCCTGTGGTCATCGGGGAAGAGCGGTGAAAATCCCGAGCGGCTTCCCGTCGTTATCTCTGTGAGTATCTCATCGTTGCCCGTGAACGCATATTCTATGTACTTTCCGGCAATATCGGACATATCCTCTATCATGTCCACGCTCAGCTTCGAGAGCAGCACACGGCTGAATATGTCGATATTGTACGGCCTTTCCATAGCTTCGCCGCTGACGGAAGCCTTCGTGAAGAGGAGTCCCGTGCCCGAAGCTGTGAACGTATACGTGCCCGTGCTGTCCCTGAGCTCTACCTCCTTGCCCTTTACCGTGCAGGAATCCCACGAGTGCCGGAAGCACGGCAGGAAATCCTCGTCGTAGAGCACACATGAGCCGTCCGCTGCGCTCTCAGCTATGTAGTAGATGCAGCCGGCGGTTTCGTGCTTTTTTATATCGCTGTATATGAACGGTATCACAATATTGCCCTCGTAGTCGATACAGCCGTAAATCATGCGGCTGCCGCTTTTAGAGGCGGCGATGCATATGCCGTTTCCCGCGAATCTTATCCCGCGCCATTCCGGAGCGACGATTATGCGGTCTTCGCTGTCGGCGATGCCGAATCCTCCGCTGCCGTCGCTGAAAATGCAGTTGCCTTTTCCGTCGTCCATGAGCCTGCGGACTATCTCGGCCTGCGATGTCTTGCTGCCGGTATCGTCAGGTACATTCAGATAAAAACGCGTTATCGCGGCGGCAAGTATGATAATGACCACGAAAAGCAGTGAGGCGACAAGCCTCGTATGCTTATTCAAAAGTACACCTCTTACTTGCTCTCGCCGGAAGCCTTGCGTCCGCGGTAGCTCTCATCGGTCTCGCCGGTAAGGTAGATAGGACGGTTCTTGACCTCCATATATGTCTTGCCGAGGTACATTCCGACAATGCCGATACAGAAGAGTATCAGCGCTCCCACAAGGAATATCACGCCGGATATAGCCGTAACGGCTGTTGTGACCTGCCAGCAGAATATAGCTCCTATCAGTGCCACAAGGAAGAGCGGCACAGAAATAACTGCGCATATTATCGCAAAGATGATAGCAAATGCGAGCGGAGCTGTCGAGAAAGCCATAACGCCCTCGATAGCATACTTGAAGAGCCCCCAGAACGACCATGAAGTCGTGCCGGCAGGACGCTCGACATTCTCATAGGGCATATACTTCACTCTGAAGCCTACCCAGCTGAAAATGCCCTTTGAGAAGCGGTTGTACTCCGACATCTCGAGGATAGCATCGACCATCTGTCTCGTCATGAAGCGGAAATCCTGAGCTCCGTCAACTATCTCGGTCTGCGACATCTTGTTTACTATCTTATAGAACATTCTCGCAAAGAACGAGCGCACCTTCGATTCGCCTGTACGGCTCACGCGGCGTGTAGTTGCGCAGTCGAATTCGCCGTCCTTGACGAAGTTGTACATCTGCGGCAGAAATGCCGGCGGGTGCTGAAGGTCGGCGTCCATTACGACCACGTAATCGCCTCTGGCATTTTTGAGTCCGGCATACATACCGGATTCCTTGCCGAAATTACGCGAGAACGAAATATATCTCACACGCTTGTCCTTATCGGCAAGCTGTCTGAATATCTCAAGTGTACGGTCCTTTGAACCGTCGTTTATGAAAAGAAATTCAAATTCAAGCTCGGAGTGTTCCTTTTTCATGGAATCCGTGACCTTGGTTATCTCATCATAGAACATTGGAAGGACTTCTTCTTCGTTGTAGCATGGAACAACTACTGAAACAAGCTTCATGAGTTACCTCCTCTGTATCGGTCCGCAGAGAGCGCTCTCTCAGCCTCCGACAATAATAAATACACTATTAATTATACTACATCTCTCCCCATACTGCAATAGCCTTGGTATTAATTTTGTAAATTTTCACATATATTTTTTCAAAGGCACCATAAAAATGAACGCGCCAAAATTATTTAACTTTAAATTTTCTTTCGTTTTGGCGTAAAATGTATAAACTTCTCATTTTTCTATAACTTATACGGAAGTTTTTGACAAAAAAATCAATAACAATTTGTTATTTCCGCTGAAAAATTTAAAATCGGTATAATTTCGCCTTGATTTTTTTAAGAAACTGTTGATTTTTTTTGTCATATCAGGTATAATGTACTTGTATAGTAATGCTTTGTGATTTCAGGCTGTCCGTTCTTTCTATGAAACTTACTATTTTGAGGTCAGTCTGACAATGAGCGTTTTGGGGGACCGATTAGACGCGGTCAGAAAAAATCGGCTGTTCGCTGCCGTAAAGCGGAGCTGCGGCAATCCGCAGGATTGGAGAATGTTATGGATATCAGACTCGTAACGACTTCTTTCAACGATGAGGTACACGCAACCTTTAACGACAAAAAAACAGGCTGCGGTATAAATCTCCTGAAGTCAGAAAATGTGACTCGCTACCGAAGAGGAGCTGTTATGACCGACCTTGGCGAGCTCACCTGTGAAAAATGCAAGACAAAGATAGCCAAGGAAATGATACGCTCTGACCAGAAGGAAATGAAGCTCCTTCTCAAGGAAGAGAAAATGAGAGCCAAGAAGGGTCTCGACGACGTAGGCATCGTCCCCCTCGGCAATACTACTGCAAAGCCCACAAGAGCACGCAGTAACGACGACCTCCGCCCTCGTCAGGTCGCTGTCAAGCCCGCTGCAAAGCCCGAACCCGAGCCGCAGCCCGCAAAAGCAGAAATACCGCAGACTATCCCCGGCACAGGCGTTGCTATGGATAACAGTCTCGCTCAGTTCGCTATAAACAAACCCACAGAGGAAGCTCCCGCTCAGTCTGCTTCTCAGCAGGCAGACGATTTCCTCGCTCAGTTCGCTGTTCCTACTCCCGGAGCAGAGCCCGCTCAGGCTCCTCAGCAGGCTGCACCTGCTCCCGCTCAGGCAGCTCCACAGCAGGACGACTTCCTTTCGCAGTTCGCTGTACCCAATCCGGCAGAAGAGCCCGCTCCCGCACCGGCACCCGTTCAGCCGGCTGCACCTCCTGTTATCGATGACATTTCAGCAGCTATCACAGCAGCTAACGTAAATACTCCGCCTCCGATACAGCCCGCTGCTCCTGCTCCGCAGGCAGCTTCCACTCCAAGCATATCCGATAACGATCTCCTTAATATGTTCTCGGTCGAGAACCCACAGGATCAGCAGATAGAAGTTATCCCCAGCGAGCAGCCCGCTCAGGCAGGTATGTACGACAACGATGCGAACGTCATAGACGTCGCTGAGGAAAGCGTTTCCGCAGCTCCCGTTATCGATGACATCTCGGCTGCACTTGAAGCCGCAGCTCAGAACGCTCCCAAGCCTGTTGCTCCGGTACCTGTACAGCCCGTTCACGTTCAGGCAGCTCCCGCGCCGCAGCCCGTTCCCGCTCAGGCAGAGCAGGAAGCAAGCAATGTGAGCGAATGGGACCTCATCGCAAATCAGCTCTTCGGTGCGAACGCTCCCGCTCAGCAGCCCGGAGTTCCCGGCGCTATGGCAGAGATGGGCGATCTCCCAGACCCCGAGAATATCAATATCCCGCCTGCTCATGTTGCTGTTGATTCAGCTATAGAAGATATTACAGCTCCCGCTGTTGAGAACCTCTCTATCCCCGAGCCTCCGGCTCCTGTACTCGACGACATCGCAAACGCTGAGCCCGCTATCGGCATCGCAGCTTCTCCCGTACAGGAGGCAGCTCCCGTTATCGACGATATCTCAGCAGCTATGACAGCCGCAGCTCAGAATGCTCCCAAGCCCGTCGCTCCGGTTCAGCCCGCCCCCGTTCAGCAGGAGGCTGCTCCCGTTATCGACGATATCTCAGCAGCTATGGCAGCCGCAGCTCAGAACGCTCCCAAGCCTGTCGCTCCGGTTCAGCCTGCTCCCGTTCAGACAGCAGCTCCGAAGCCTGCTGCTCCCAAACCGGCTGCAAATCAGCCTATCCCCGATCCGTCACAGATAATCTCTGTTCCGCAGATAACAGGCTACGATGTTGCAAATCAGCCTATATATACATATGTTCAGATGCAGATAACCGGCTACGACGACAACGGTCAGCCCGTTCTCGCTCCTATCCCCGGTCAGGAGATACCTGCGTTTACAGCTCCGTTCAACAAGAATACACGCCTTCAGGACGCTATCAAGGCCGCTCAGGAGGTACCCACTTCTTCCAAGGATATGACCCCCGGACAGAGGATCGCCGCAGCAGAGGCTGCAAAGGGCTCGCCTATAAGCGCGAACGTTTCCAAGATCGCTACAAATCCGCATTCACGTTCGACCTCACAGGCATTCATCAACGCTATCTCCGAATCCAAGGAATACGCTAACCAGAGCCTTACAGATACTCAGGGTCTCCAGCAGAGAACACGAGTTATCGGCTCTATCGAGGACGTTCTTTCTCAGCTCGGCGACAACTCGCTCAAGCAGAAGAAGGTGGCTGAGGCTAAGGCTCAGGCAAACGTTCCCCAGTTTGAGGAATACAAGGCTCCCACAAGAAGCTCATATTCGTCAAGCAGACCCTCTGCTCCGCGCAGAACAACATCTCCTATGGACGATATGCCGCTGACAAAAGCTGAACTGAAAGCCCGCAAGAAGCAGGAAAAGATAGACGCTAAGTTCAAAAAAGAAATGGCTAAGCGCGGATTCTAAAATCGACAAAAACGCCGGACTGCGGTCCGGCGTTTAATATAGCAAATCTAAAGAAATGAGGTACTGCCAATGGCATACAATGATATACTCGAAGAACTCAGAGCTAAGCTCAGCGATGACCCCGACGCAAACGAAAAGCTCCTTAAAGAACAGGGAGAGAATTTCGCCAAGGAAGGCAACTACGACGGATTAAAGGCTGTGGGCGAGCTGCTTATGGACAATATGCCCGAGGAGCGCAGAAAAGAAATAGACCGCCTTACACATATCGACGGTATGCGCCTCGATGAGATATACGCAAAAATCGAGAAGTTTATTCAGGAAAATAACTACCTTGAGGCGATCCCGCTCGCCGAAAGACTCTATAAGAAGGTGACCGTCGAGTACGCTGACGGCGAAAATGCCAGATTCGTTTCGCTCCGCAATCCCTTCGAGGACAACCTCTGTCAGCTTCTCTTCAACGACGGAAAAACACTCAACCGCACGCCCTTCAACTTCACTATGTATCTCACTACATACGCTTTCCTTCTCGTTGAGACCGGCGCAAACGTTGACGCTATCCCGATACTCGAAAGAGCTATCGAATTCAACCCCATCGACGTTTCACCGCGTTTTGAGCTCGCTGAGATATACAAGCTTATCCGCAACAAGAAAAAAGTCCTCGAGCTCACACGCGATACCCTGAAAGTCGCATACTCGCCTCTTACTATTGCACGCTGCTACTCCAATATCGGATACGTGCTCACCGATTCCGGCGACTATGAGGACGCCGCTGCATTCTATGTTGCAAGCGTTATGTTCGCTCCGAATCCGGCTGTGCCCCTCGAGATGCAGCACCTCGCAAACCTCAAGGGCTCGCCGATAAGAAAGCCCTCACGCGAGAAAATGATAGAGGTGATGAAAAAGTACGATATCGAATACGGTCCCGACAAGCACGTTATCGAGGTCGCAGCTCAGCTCGCTTCCCACTACATCACTGTCAAGGACTTCCCCAACGCTTTACAGGCTCTGAAAATCGTGTACAACCTCACTCTCGATGAGGAGATAAAGAAGCTTATCCTCAAATATGACCCCGAATCAAAGATGCTCCGTCCGGAGGAAGCTCCGCAGACTGACTTTGACCCGCAGAAGGAAGAGGAAAAGAAATCCTGACAAAGCGCGTACAACGTGACATAGCAAGATGAATTCATCAAAAAGTGAAAACCCGAGAGCAAAAGCTCTCGGGTTTTTGTGCAAATACGCGAATAACCGCGCTTTGCATAAATAAAGAGTACGGAATTTGTGAATTTTTTTCATATGTTATTTTGCCAAAATGAATTGACTTTTTTATGGAATTGAGTTATAATATAAAGGAATAATTTATTCATATTCTCAGCAGGAAGAGGGTTATAGCTATGGCTAACGAAAAAAGTCTGAAAGTTCTCATCGTTGACGATGATAAAAATATATGCGATCTGCTCCGCCTTTACCTCGAAAAGGACGGCTACAGCGTCATACTTTCCCACGACGGAGAAGAGGCTGTTGTTAAATTCAACGCCCTGAAGCCTGATATGGTCCTTCTTGATATAATGCTCCCCGGTATGGACGGCTGGCAGGTTTGCAGAGAAATTCGCAAAAAATCCAACGTTCCGATAATTATGATAACCGCTAAGGGCGAAACTATCGACAAGGTCATCGGTCTTGAGCTCGGTGCTGACGATTACATAGTAAAGCCCTTCGATGCAAAGGAAGTCATCGCCCGCATCAACGCTGTTACCCGCAGAGTCGGCAATATAAACGTTGAACCCGAGATAAGAGAAGTCCGCTACGACAAGCTCTCCGTCAACATGACGAGATACGAGCTCAAGGTCAACGGCAAAAATATCGACACTCCCCCTAAGGAGCTCGAGCTTCTCTACTACCTTGCATCTAATCCTAACCGCGTTTACACCCGCGACCAGCTTCTCGATGAAGTATGGGGATTTGAATACTATGGCGATTCAAGAACTATCGACGTACACATAAAGAGACTCCGCGAAAAGCTTGAAGGTATTTCCGACAAGTGGGCTCTCAAAACAGTTTGGGGCGTCGGCTATAAATTTGAAGCAGAGGAAGAGGAATAAGCTCAGTCCGAAGCTTAGCTGTAATGCAGGGGACGGACTGGCTGTCCCCTGTTTTTATACGAGGTGATAGGATTTGGATAACAAAAAAAGCTCATACTACAAGCTCTTCCGGTTTGCACTGATAATCGTCGTTATCGTGCTCATGCTCATCGGTACCCTGCTTGTAGGGCTTTGCTCGTCGATATTCAAGCGTTCAAAGCTGAACGAGATACAGTCTGTCGGCGATATGTACATAACCTGCATATCTGAGGAATACCAGAAATACGGCGAGGGCTATTTACAGTCCGCACAGCATTTGCAGGAGCTCTTTATGGGCAATTACGATGTGAGGATATACGTCTATAACGATACAGGTACCTGTATCATCTCCGGTGACGGACCTGCAAACGCACAGACCGCTCCCCTTTCGACGAATATGCAGGAGCTCCTCGACGAGGACGACTTCCTCGACATGAGCGCCGAAATGATATCGAAAAATAAGCCGAGCCTCATTTTCGGCTCGAAAGTTTACCTGAAACAGAACTCGATGCAGTATGTGCCGATATACGTCATCGTTTACGGCAGTACCGACGAGATAAACTTCTTCACGATGAAGATAGCCGCCTTGTACCTGCTTTTTGCGATAATAGACATTTTCCTATGCTATCTGCTCCTCAAGCGCACTATCGTGAAGCATATCGAATTCGAGAACCAGTTTCTTAGAATAAGCGAGAAATTCTCGAAGGGCGACTTCTCGGAGAAGATACCTACCGACCTTCCCGGCAACCTAAAGGATATTTCCGAATGCGTTAACGCTATCGCGGCAAACGTCGAAAAAAGCGACGCGACCAGCCGTACCTTCATCGCTAACGTTTCCCACGAGCTCCGCACACCTATCACTACTATAGGCGGATTCGTCGACGGTATCCTCGACGGCACTATACCCAAGCCCCGTCAGCATGAATACCTCATTCTCGTATCAAAGGAGATACAGCGTCTTCGTATACTCATCAGCTCGATGCTGAATATGACCCGCTTTGAATCCGGTACGATGCAGCCGAATTTCCGCGAAACCAACCTCACCGACCTCGTTATTCAGGTCGTGCTCATGTTCGAGAAGAAAATCGAGGACAAACACCTCAACGTCGAGGACCTCGACAGCGGCAGACTCGTTGCCATAGTCGATGCTGACCTCATGCAGCAGGTAATATACAACCTCGTTGAGAATGCAGTCAAATTCGTAAACGAGGGCGGAACTCTATCGTTCCGCTTCGAGACGCATGACGACATCTGCATAGTCGGCGTAAGAAATACCGGAGAAGGTCTCCGCGATACCGAGATACAGCAGGTGTTCGACAGATTCTACAAGACTGATTCATCACGCGGAAAGGATACTACAGGTCTCGGTCTCGGTCTTTCAATATCGCGTAAGATAGTTCACCTCCACCACGGTCATATCGTGGTAAAGAGCGTTTACGGCGAATATACCGAGTTCCAGATACAGATACCGCTCGACCCGCGCAAAAAAGCTGAAAAGAAAGAAAAAGAGAAAAAAGAAAAACAGAGCTCGTAACAGCTCTGCCTGCAAGGAGCATTTATGGAAGACAATAACAACATCTACACCGGCGGCGGCATCGTTCCGCCGAACAATAACAGCGACAAGCCCTATGTGCCGAAGCACGAAAAGCCCGCGGAGCAGCCTCAGTACGGCGGTCAGCCTATGTATAACAGCTCTCAGCAGGGGCAGTACGGCGGTCAGCCGCGTTATGGCTCTCAGCCGCAGAACAGACAAGTCCCGCCTCCGCCGACTCAGCCGTCAGGCGGCAGACCGGTCTACGACCGCTTTATGTACGAGCCCATAGGCTTCGACGAATACGACCGCATGAGCGCTGCTGAAATTCGCGCAGAGGACGAAAAGCGCGAGCATAAACGCCGCACAGGCAGAGAAAAGGCGATACTCATCCTCTTCTTCGTGCTCGTGTTCGCAACTCTTGCGCTCGGTATCTTCGGCATCGCCGCAGACCTCATAAGAAGCGATAAGCACATCTCGACCGCAAATCCCAATCAGGTCGTGATATACCAGAATTCCAAACCCGAAGGCGCTAACGACCTCGAAAACTTTGTCGATGAAAACGGCAGATATACCACTGAGGGCGTTGCGGCTGCCGTTAAGGAGTCGATAGTTGAGATATACACCTACTCCGATGCATTCCACAACAGTTTGCAGGGTACAGGCTCGGGAGTTGTTCTCTCTGACGACGGATACATTGTTACAAATGCGCACGTCCTCCTCGAAGACGGCTACCACGACGTCCACACAACGGACGGCAAGGTCTACAGCGCAAAGGTCGTAGGCCGAGACGTCAAGACCGATATCGCCGTTATAAAAGTAAATGAAAGCCTCAAGCCCGCCGTGCTCGGCAACTCAGATGAGGTGCTCGTCGGCGAGCAGGTAGTCGCAGTCGGCAACCCTGCCGGTCTCTCAAACACGGTCACCGACGGTATCGTATCCGCGACCGGTCGTAAGATACGAAGCGACTCTACGGGCTTCGAGATGAACTGCATTCAGACCAATGCCGCTATCAGCCCCGGAAATTCGGGCGGTGCGCTCGTTAATATGTACGGTCAGGTTATCGGTATCACATCTTCCAAGTACGTGAGCAGTTCTTACGAGGGCCTCGGCTTCGCTATCACTATCAACGATGCCAAGCCCATTATCGAGGAGCTCATCAAAAACGGCTATATCGGCGGTCGTTTCCGTATCGGTATCCGCCTGATAGATATGTCCAAGCCGAGCAAGAAGGAATCTATCGAGGAGGCTCTCGGCTACGAGCTACCCGAGGACTTCGAGGGAATCTACATCTCCGAGGTAATGAAGGACTGCGATATCTCCAATACAGCTCTCAAAGCCGGTGACTTCATCACTGCTATCAACGGCAAGAACGTCAAGACCTATACCGAGCTCTACGACACGATAAGCGCTTCATACGGCGCCGGAGATACTGTTCCCGCGACCTGCGCTCACGTTGACAAGAACGGCAATGTCGACTACTACGATATCGAATTCAAGCTCATGCCCGATACATCAGGCAATTATTGATCGTCCATAAGAGACGCCGGACGCTTTGAATTTACTCCGGCTATACCTCCTGCTGCTCCCGCAATTACGAGCAGCAGGAGCTTTTTTATGTCCGCGGGAGCACCGTTTACAGCAAGTCCGGCGGCAGAAACAGCACAGTACAGCAGAGCTCCGCAGATACAGCCGTCGATAAGTCCGCGTCTGCGGCGGTATCTGCCGTAGAGCCTGCCGCTGAAATATCCGGCGCAGACGAGCGCAGCGACAGCGAATACCTTCGCGAACTGCATACTCCCGATAAGCCAGTACGATACTCCCGCAAGGATAAGCCCTGCCGCCGCGAAACAGACTCCGCCCCACAGAAGCGCTGCGGCAAAGCTCAGGAAAGTGTTCGACCATAGGCTTTTCCGGTATCTCCGCATAAAAAATCCCCCCTCATAGCCAATTCTATGCAGGGGGGATTTTCATTATTCTTCTGTATCGTTCTTCTTTTTCTTCTTTGTCTTCTTGCCCTCGGTCTCATCAACGAGTCCGGCAGAAGCAAGAGGACTTGCGTTCTTCTTCGGTGAAGCTGCCTTTGCACGCTCGATAGCTGAGATATTCTCGGCAATTGCCCAGTTCTTGAGTCTGAGCTTGTTGCGCTCGCCGCCTGTTTCGATAACAACGTTGTCGTCACCAACGCGGACTATCATACCGATGATTCCACCTGTTGTTACGATCTCATCGCCGACCTGAAGGCTGTTCTGCATATCCTTCATTTCCTGTTCCTTCTTCTTCTGAGGACGGATAGCCATGAAGTAGAGGATTGCGAACATTCCCACAAGCGGGATAACAAGTGTGAAGAGAGGATTTGCAGCCTTGTTTCCGGAATCTGCTCCGCCGGAAGCTGCCTCTTCGGCAAATGCATTCATAGCGCCATAGCTGAGGGCTGTTGCGGCTGACACAGCAGAGGCAATAATGCTTGCGATCTTTCTTTTCATAATTATACTCCTTTATTTCTTGTATTTCATACATGGTTTATTATACCACATACTTTCTGAGATTGCAAGCGTTTTTTGCCGATTTTCGGAGCATATGTGAAAAAATCCTCCTGCTTGCCCTGTGAGGGAGATGTATCGTACATATAATATTATCAGATAAAAAAACAGCTGCCGGATATTTTCCGGCAGCTGTATGTTTATTAATTAGTCAACGAGCTTGATTATAGCCATCTCAGCAGCGTCACCGCGGCGGGGACCGATCTTAACGATCTGTGTGTAACCACCGTTTCTGTCTGCATACTTGGGCGCGATCTCGTCAAAAAGCTTCTTTGCAACAGCTTCCTTTGTTACGTAAGCCATTACCTGACGCTTGGAGTGCAGATCTTCGTTCTTACCGATAGTAATCATCTTTTCTGCAACAGCACGAACTTCCTTAGCTCTTGTAACAGTCGTTTCGATCTGACCGTTTTCGAGAAGGAAAGTTAC
>JAEEGL017131536.1_pt1 | contig 13280 bp, 7 predicted proteins | sample 9134231 | NCBI WGS metagenome assembly JAEEGL01 (sample SAMN16246548, study PRJNA631951) | gut metagenome | biome: gut microbiome; feature: rumen; material: fiber-attached | host: Bos | place: Iran: Karaj | collected 2018-10 | reverse complement strand
CAGATGAGGGACGAATATCTGAAGTGCGGAATGTATATCTGCCCTTCTGTTGTTGAAAATTCCCCTAATTCCATCGTGGAAGCATCCCTTCTGGAGACTCCCGTTATCGCTGCACGTGTGGGAGGTATTCCCGATATCATCGAAGACAAGAAAGAATGTCTTCTCTATGAGTGCAATGCAAGAAAGCCCCTCGATGAAGTGGCTTCTAACTTACGTGAGTGCATAGAGGCAGTAAAGTGTGACCCTGAAGCTGCTTACGGAAGAGCAAAAGCAGCCAGGACCAGGATGCTTAAAGAGCATGACCCCGTCACTGTTGCAAAGGGCATTCTTAAGATCTATGAAGAGATAAATTCTTCCCGCGAAACCGAGTGAACATGAAGATAGTTTTTGTGTCCAATTACATAAATCATCACCAGATCCCCTTTAGCGAAGCCATGATAAAACTCATGGGTGAGAAAGGGGAATTTGTGTTTATTCAGACCGAAAAAATGGAAGAGGAGAGAACTGCCATGGGGTGGGATGGGGACAATATCCCTTCCTATGTGCTATGCTCCCACGGTGATGAAAAAGCCCATGATGAGGCTTTAAAGAAGATAATGGATGCAGATGTTGCCCTTATCGGATGGGTCACTGACATGAGCCTTGTGATGCCCCGTTTGAAGAGCGGAGCCCTTACCTTCAGGGTCAGTGAAAGACTATATAAAAAGAGTCAGCTTTATGCATACAACCCCAGAGGCCTCATCGCAAAATACAAGGAGCATACCGCCTTCAGGAATAATCCGGTTTACCTCTTGTGCGCCGGTGCATATGTCTGCAGCGATTACGGTTTTTTCCATGCATATCCCGAGAAGATGTTCAAATGGGGATATTTCCCGGAATTTAGGGATTACGGTAACGATGATCCCATGGAGAAAAAATCCAAACCCGGTGAGAAGGTAAGGCTTCTCTGGGCGGGGCGTTTCATTGACTGGAAGCATGCGGAGAATGCACTTCTTGTGGCCAATGCCCTTAAGGAAGAGGAGATCCCCTTCCACATGGATATCATCGGAACAGGCGAGATGGAAGAAGAATTGAAACAGATCGCCACGGAAAAAAGACTTATGGACAGCGTTACCTTTACCGGCCCCATGGCTCCCGGAAAGGTGCGTGAATACATGGAAAAAGCTGATATCTTCATCTCCACCAGCGACCGCGAGGAGGGGTGGGGCGCCGTCATAAACGAAGCCATGAACAGTGCATGCCTGTGCGTGGTACCTGCTGAAGCGGGAGCTGTTCCCTATCTTATGAAAAACGGAAAAAACGGATATGTCTTCAGATCGGGAGATACGGACGAACTGATCTCATCCGTGGTACAGGCCGCAAGATATCCCGATATCAGAAAAGAAATGGGCATGAAAGCCTATGAGACCATAAAGTTTGAGTGGAATGCGCACGTTGCGGCAGAACGCCTTCTTGAACTCATGGGAGTCCTTATGGAAGCCTGGGGCATAGAAGAGGGAAAGCACGGAATGCCCACCGGGAATCCCGGCCACAACCTGGACATCCCTCAGGTAGCAGGGCCCTGCAGTCCCCAGCCCGTGTTTGATGAGGAAGTCATAACTGAGAACGCGTTGAAGTGAGTCAGGTGAGTCAGGGGGACGGTTCTACTGACTCATTTTAGTACGTGTACAGCTCTCTTCCCGTTATCTCTTCGTAAGCTTCCACTATCTCATTGAGCGGTACCGCCCAGTCTCTTTCGGGAGCGATGGAATATGCAAAGGCCATGCAAATGAGCCTTCCGTTCTTGTCGAACACCGCAGATCCGGAATCTCCCCTGGCAAGTATCAGCGCCATTTCAGTCTGGATGTGGGGATCGAAATAATCGAATCCCTGGTATCTTTCTATCAGCACACCGCTGGAGGTGTGATCTACATTTCCGTTATTATCAAGCTTGGCAAGTCCCAGGACTATCTCTTCATCCAGTTTATCCCAGTAGGGCATATCAATATGAACCGTGGAGATCTGTGAATCAAAGTCTTCCGGAAGATCGGAAAGCTTCACGGTTATGACAGCTACGTCATATCCTTCGCTGTAACCTATTATCTCTCCGTTTACGGTTTCTCCGCCGTAGAAGGTTATCTCCGCTTCTTCGTTTTCGTTGACCACATGTCTGTTGGTTATGATCCACACCTTGTCCATTGCGATCTCTGCAATGAACCCGGAACCGGTGGTAATGGCTCCGTTTCTTTCGTAGATCCTTACATTTACGATGGTATTCAGCCTGTCTGCCACAGTCTCTGAGATGTCGTCATAATCTCTGATGCCGCAATCGTAGACGTTCATGGCTCCCAGGATATTTGAATCGAATCTTGAGATCTCACTGTCCCCGATAAGCTGCTGAATACTTACGGGATCGTCCACATAAACGGGAACCGTAACTTCGGTTGTAAATCCGCAGGAATCCGTTACCGAAAAAGTAACCGATGTCTCACCTGTCTCATGGATAAGATCCGGCAGATCTTTTGAAACCGTGATGTCTCCCGTAAGATCCCCGTCCATCTCATCCGTGGCCCTTGCTAAGGACAGAAGAGAACCCGTGGCATTGGTGGTAAGATATATGTCCTTTATCTCACCCATTACGGGAGGAGTATCCACCACGTATTCAACATCACACCGTGAGGAATTACCGGATGAATCAAAGGCATAGAGTGTTGCGGTAAAACTTCCGGATTCCTTAAGATCGAGGCGGTCGTTACCGGTTTCCGGATCGAAGACCACTGTGATATCCCTGTCCGCATCCTTGATGTTTTTTATCATCTCGGAAGGAGTTATACAAGAGCCTTCCACAAAATACAGCAGGTCTTTTGCCGGCACGATCACCGGAGCTGTGGTGTCTTCTATATTGATCGTATAATCATATGTCCTGAAAAAATAATCGATGTGAACATCGTACTCGCCCGGAGCCAGGGCATCGATGTCTGAAAAATCCGGCTTAGCCAGTTTATAGGCAAGAGGTCCGGCATTAAGATAGGATTCGAGATTTAAGTCGATCCTGTCCCCCAGCTCGTAGTCGAATTCATCGCAGGTCTTTGATGCATGGAGTAAAAAGACAGCGAGACCTGTGAGTATAACAAATACAGATATGACCCCAATAAGCACAGGCCATATCTGTCTGTTTCCTTCTACATTTTTAAATCTGTCCGTCATTTACGTATGGTCTTTAAAATATCTTGCCAGGTGCTGGGCTATCCTGTATCTTCCGCCTTCATTGTAGTGCACAGTGTCCTTGAGAAGATATACATAGATCTCCCCCAGGGTAAAATCAAAATCCGTTGCCAGATTAAGGAAAGTACATCCCGATTCAAGAGCCGCTTCCCTGGTGATCTCTCTGTAGGTCTGAAGATCCGCACCGAATTCTGAAAGAGTCTCTGTTCCGAAAGTATATAATCCGGTATATCCCGCGCCGAGAACTATGATCTTTGACTCGGGATAGGCGTTCTTTAATCTGGAGGTCATCTCATTTATGGATTCCCTGTATTTGACCGTATCCATGCCTGCGAAATAATCGTTGAGTCCAAACTCCAAAATAAAAATCGCATCTTTTCCGTTCGTACCCTTAAGGTCAGCCGCCGCAAGCCTGTAGGAATTGTAACTGTACAGCCCGGGGTCTCCGCCCACGATACGGTCGAAGGTCTCGGTATCGGTGCTTCCCGTAAGATAATCAAATGCGGTGCTTATGGGAAAGTCGGGATCCGTCATGTTAACTGCAGGAACTCCGCCCTGACCCAGATTATAGGTCTTGGCTCCCGTCATCTCCGCAAAAAATGAAGAAATTGCGGTCTCGTCGCGGTAATTTCCGAATACGGAATCTCCGATGAAAAATACTTTTTTTCCGGAGAGATCTGCATATGTTTCAAGGGTATCGCTGTAACCTGCGGCGGTCTCTATGACATGATCCAGTCTCTCTTCTACGGCATTTTCGGTGAGGAGATAGTTAAGGGAAAGCTCCGTAACGTTTCTTGATACGAGAGTATCACTTACTCTTCCTCTTAGGGGAGCATCGGTATGACCCCCTCTGATGCCTGTTGAATAGAGAACCCATTCTTCCACGGGATAGTAGTAGACCGCGATATTGGTACATTCCGCAAATTTCTGAACCGTAAGGATATAGGAGCGCTTCACAGCTTCCAGTTCATCGGGAGTGTAGCTGTTCCATTTTTCCGCATGGTCTTCGGGAAGATTGATGGTAAAAAAGCATCCCTGATGGGCATTTGCAAGTTCCGTTACGAAGGAGATGTTCTTAATGAAAAGTTCTTCGCTTGAACAGGACTGAAGGAAGATGGCGTAAGGATCAAGACCTATGATGACATGCTTGGGATAATCCTTGTCCCCGATCATATCGGAAAGACTAAGCATTGTGTCTCCCAGGATCCTTACGGAACCGCGGACATTTTTTATCATCAGGGTATCGTCACCGAAGAGGTCTGCAAAAACAGAATCCGATACATTGGATCCGAACATGTATGCGATGATGTCATCATCCGTGAATTTTTCCGGAAGGGGCAGCCGGCCCGCTTTCTGCACATGGCAGATGCCGGAATATTTTACGACCTCTGCACCGAGGAGTTTGCCGGGCCTGAGCACCTTCATCCACAGGACAAAAATAATACCGTCCAGTAACAAGGCGGTTAAGATTATCACTGCAACGGTGTATATAATTTTGGCTGTTCTTTTGCCAATCAGGTTATTTTTCATGGTCTGTTATGGTATAATGGTTCTAAGTGTGGGTCCAATACATAATAACACTAAAACAGCTGTAAAAATATCATTTTTGGAGAGATTATGGATAATATTGCTGTGCTCATTCCCTGCTATAACGAGGCCCAGACCATAGCCAAGGTTATAGGGGATGTTAAGAGGGTTCTGCCCGAGGCAGTCATATACGTTTACAACAATAATTCCACCGACGATACCGCCAAGATCGCGGAAGAGTGCGGAGCTGTTGTAAGGAATGAATACAAGCAGGGCAAGGGTAATGTTATAAGGAGAATGTTCAGGGAGATCAACGCCAGATGCTACCTTATGATAGACGGAGACGACACCTATCCCCTCGAGAGCGCTCCCGAGATGGTGAAGCTTGTTCTTGAGAAAAATTCCGACATGGTAGTGGGAGACAGGCTTTCCTCCACATATTTTACGGAAAATAAGAGGCCCTTCCATAATTTCGGAAATTCCCTCATGAGATGGGGCATCAATTCCCTTTTCAGAGCAGATATCAGAGACATCATGACCGGATACCGTGCCATGAGCTATGACTTCGTCAAGACCTTCCCTGTTTTTTCTAAGGGATTCGAGATAGAGACGGAGATGACCATTCATGCGGTCAATTATGATCTCCAGGTGGACAATGTGGTGGTCGAGTACCGTGACAGACCCCAGGGAAGCGAGAGTAAACTGAACACCCTTCCGGACGGCTTCAAGGTCATCCGCAAGATGTTCTCTCTTTACAGAAACTACAAGCCCATGGAATTTTTCGGGCTCATTGCTACGATCCTGATGCTCTTAAGCCTGGTCTTCATGGTACCCATCATCGGCGATTATGCATCCACAGGACTGGTTCCCAGATTCCCCACCCTCATTACCTGCGGCTTTGTCTTCATGGCAGGACTTTTGTCCCTCTTTACGGGGATGATCCTCAAGGTGGTGGATTCCAAGGACCGTAAGGATTTCGAGTACAGACTCATGCGTATCCACGACAGACTCGTGAGTTTAAAATAAATCAAAAGGCATTATTCATGGAAAAGATAAGTTTTATAATCCCCTGTTACCGCTCCGAAAAAACTCTTCCTTCGGTGATCGAAGAGATAAAGACCACCATGGAGGGATTAAAGAGCCGCTACGAATATGATATTTTTCTCGTTAATGATTTTTCTCCCGACGGCACCGCTGCGGTAATCGAGAAGCTCTGTGAGGAAAATGACTTCATCAGGGGCATATCATTTGCAAGAAATTTCGGACAGCATGCCGCCCTTATGGCAGGCTTAAGATATTCCGACGGAGACATCTGCGTATGTCTCGATGACGACGGACAGACCCCCGCCTCCCAGGTGGACAGGCTCCTTAACAAGATCGAGGAAGGATATGATGCCGTCTATGCAAGGTATGACCACAAGAAGCATTCCGGCTTCAGGAACTTCGGAAGCAGGGTCAATGACATGATGCTCCGTGTCATGCTGAACAAGCCCCGTGAGCTTTTCATATCCAGTTATTTTGCCGTAAGGCGTTTTATCGTTAATGACATGATCCGCTACGAGAATTCCTACCCCTATGTCATAGGACTGGTTCTCCGCTCCGCGGGTAAGATAACCAACGTGGACATCGATCACAGATCCCGTATGGAGGGTTCCAGCGGCTATACCCTGAAAAAACTCCTTAATCTGTGGTTCAACGGCTTCACCGCTTTCTCAGTTAAGCCCCTTCGTATCGCTACAGTCATCGGAGGCATCAGCGCAGTGGTGGGAATGCTTTATGGACTTTTTGTCATTATAAGAAGACTCTTTGTTCCTGCGGCTGTAATGGGATATGCGGCTACCATGAGTGCCATAGTCTTCTTTGGCGGAATGATACTTTTAACTCTCGGACTCATAGGAGAATACATCGGAAGGATGTATATCAGCATGAACAATTCTCCCCAGTATGTGATCCGGGATAAATGGAATCTTGATAAATGAAACAGACTCTAAAGAAGCACTCTAACATCATATGCATTATCGTTCTGGGGCTTCTTCCTTTATTTTCACTTTTAGTCAATAAGATAATAAACCCGGTTTCACCGTCACTTCTGACCAGCGAATGGAACGATGAGCTCTTTTACTTCAAGCAGGTTGAGGCCATCATCCATTACGGGTTTCCTTTAGGGTATTACGGCTTCAACGAAAGCCATGCCCTTTCATTGAGTTTTGCTGCCTGGTCCCCTGTCCTCGTATGGCCCTGGGTGATCCTTGGTAAGATCTTAGGATGGACCATGAAGTCCGTCTTCGTTTACAATCTCCTGATCTATATCCTGGCCCTGGTCCTTTTCGGGGTATTCGTAAAACCTTCGGTAAAACAGACCGCGGTGATCTCACTTTGGTATCTGGCATTTTTCTTAAACGTAAGATACATCTATTCCTGCATGCCCGAAGTCATTTGCTTTGCCCACATGATCATCTACTGGGGACTGGTCCTCGGATACTTTAAAGACAGGAAAAAAGGATATCTCTACACAAGCATCGTTCTGGGATCCCTTATGACTTTCATGAGACCCTACCTTATCCTGTTCCTTGTTTTCTCTCTTATGATCCTGTTCTTTGGGGCACAGAAGGGTAAGAGACTTGTTAAGGGTATCGTGGCATTTATGATCCTGGGTATCACGGCTTTCATCTATTACCTTCTGAACCATTATCTGTCGGCGGAATATCTGATGCCTTTCTTCTATACGGATTTCATCACCACCTTCTTCACCGACGGATTCGGACCCGGAGTCCACAATCTCTTCGGAACCCTTTATTACAAGGGAAGGGATTTCATCCAGTTTATGAAGGATGCTTTCTATATCGACAGGGCGGCGGGGATCTTCTTCTGCATCTTCGTATTCAAGATGGTTTTGGAGACAGTGCAGAGCATCTTTGAATACAGAGTGGCTAAAAAATCTGCGCAAACCGGCGCAGCTCCCAAGACCGCTGCAAAGCCCATTCTTACCGGCGGTTTTTATTCCCGCCTCTACATGCTCTTTGCGGACTTTGCCTTCCTCATGGCACTGCTCCTTATGTATAAGCTCACCGAAGGAAGCAAGCACCTTCTGACCTTCATCATGGCAGGAGTCTTGGTAATGATCATGGAAGAAAAACGCGGATGGATCTATGGGATCATCATGAGCGTCTGCGTCTTTTACTTCGGTGCTTTCCACTGCACTGACAATTTCTACGACTTTGGCATCCCCAGGGTAACGGATGAGTCCGAGGCAAGATACACATACTGGCAGCAGGCCTTTGAAGAAGGCATCGAACTTGACTTAAACGACGTCCCTTCATACAAAAATGCCATCATCTGGGAATTTGCTGATGAAGTCGACGGAATACAGAACATTACCGACTGGCAGATGCTCTATGCCCTTCCCGTAGGATGCGGCATCAGCTGCTGCTGGGAATATACCGATGAGAATTTCGATTCCATTCAGTGCAGATATATCTCCGCTCCTACGGGAGGAGATATCGAGAACATGTGCATCGATGCCGGCTACATATGTGTCGGCCGCGATGACAGACTTTGTGTTTACGCAAGATACTGATATATGAGCTTTGTTCATCTACATACCCATACCCAGTACTCGCTCCTTGACGGGTGTAACCGCATCAGGGATTACGTGGCACGGGTTAAAGAGCTTGGGATGAATGCGGCGGCCATTACCGATCACGGTGTCATGTACGGCGTGATCGATTTTTATGATGAATGCATCCGTCAGGGCATCAAGCCCATTATCGGATGTGAAGTCTATGTTTCCCCGGGTTCAAGATTCGACAAGACCAACCGTGACGACAGGTATTATCACCTGGTGCTCCTTGCGGAAAACAATACGGGTTACCAGAATCTCTTGAAGCTTGTAAGCCGCGGTTTTACCGAAGGATATTATTACAAGCCCAGGGTTGATAAGGAACTTCTGCGTGAGTTTCATGATGGCCTCATTGCATCCAGCGCATGTCTTAACGGTGAAGTGGCTTCCCACATCGTCCATGGGGACAGGGAAGGCGCGGTTAAGGCGGCTCTTGAATACAGGGAGATCTTCGGCGACGGGAATTTTTTCCTGGAGCTCCAGGATCACGGTATTGCGGAGCAGACTCTGGTAAATACCGAGCTTCTGACCATTTCGAAAAATCACAACATTCCCCTGATATGTACCAATGACTGTCACTACACATATGCATCCGATACCGATGCACATGATGTACTTTTGTGCCTTCAGACAGGATCCAGACTTTCCGATGAAGACCGCATGCGCTACAAACCCGGGGAATTCTACGTCCGTTCCGAAGAGGAGATGAGGGATCTTTTCAGATATGCTCCCGAAGCTCTTGAGAACACGCAAAGGATCGCCGACAGATGTAACGTCACCATCGAATTCGATGTGACCAGGCTCCCTGAATATAACGTACCCGATGGCTTTACCGATGAGTCCTATTTAAGACATCTTTGCAGCGAGGGACTTAAGTGGAGATACGGTGACGAAGCAGGAAATATTCCGGAAGATCTGAAGGATTCCTTCGGAAGAAACCTCCGGGAAAAAATGGATTATGAGCTTGGTGTCATCCGTGACATGGGCTATATCGAGTATTTCCTCATTGTCTGGGATTTCATCAATTATGCAAGAAGTCATGGTATAAGTGTGGGTCCCGGAAGAGGAAGCGCTGCGGGAAGCATTGTTTCCTACTGTCTCGGCATCACGGACATTGATCCCGTAAAATATGACCTTGTCTTTGAGCGTTTTCTTAATCCCGAGCGTGTATCCATGCCCGATATCGATGTGGACTTTGCTCCCGAAAGACGTCAGGAGATGTTTGAATATGTCTCGAAAAAATACGGCAAAAACAACGTAGTCCAGATCGTAACCTTCGGAACCCTTGCTGCCCGTGGTGTTGTAAGGGATGTGGCAAGAGTCATGGATCTTCCCTATTCCTTCGGTTCCCAGATCTCCAGGATGATCCCCGCAGAGCCCAAGATCACTCTTGATATTGCCCTGGCTTCCGTTCCCGAATTAAAGACCGCATATGAAACCGATGAAGATGTCAGACGTGTCATAGACATGGCAAAGAAACTGGAGGGTCTTCCCAGACATTCCTCCACCCATGCAGCAGGCGTTGTCATCTGCCGTGATGAAGCGGACAGATACGTTCCCTTATCTCTTGGAACCGAAGATAATATCCAGTCCCAGTACACCAAGGAACCTCTTGAAAAACTGGGTCTTCTTAAGATGGACTTCCTGGGTCTTCGAAATCTTACGGTCATCGATGACTGTAAGGAATATATCCGTGAGTCCACCGGTGAAGAGATAGATTTTTACAGTATGGAATTTAATGACAGGAAGGTCTTCAAATCCCTCTGGGAAGGAAATACCGACGGTATCTTCCAGCTTGAATCCAGGGGAATGAGAGCTTTCATGAGAGTGCTTAAGCCTGAGTCATTGGATGATGTCATCGCAGGCATCGCACTTTTCCGTCCCGGTCCCATGAAGTCCATAGATGACTTCATCAGGGTCAAGGAAGACAGGAGTACGGTACGATACCTTTGCCCGGAACTTGAACCCATTCTCGGTGCTACCAACGGATGCATCGTTTACCAGGAACAGGTAATGGAGATAGTCCGTAAGCTTGCGGGATATTCCGTTGGCCGAAGCGATATCGTGCGCGCAGCCATGAGTAAGAAAAAAGCAAAGCTCATGGAGTACGAGCGTGACATCTTCATAAACGGAAATGCTAAGGAGATAGAAGAAAAGCGGGCTCAGGGCGTGGCTGAAAGCGATCTTCCCGCTTTTGTTCCCGGATGTATCGCAAACGGAATTCCTAAAAATATCGCAGAAGAGATCTACAACAGGCTCATGGAATTTGCCAGCTACGGCTTCAACAAATCCCATGCTGTGTGCTACGCATATCTTGCCTATGAGACGGCATATCTTAAGGCATATTACCCCAGGGAATTCATGGCATCCCTTATGTCATCGGAGATCGGAAACATTGCAAAGCTTTCCGGCTATATGGTTGCCACAAGACAGCTGGGTATTAAGATCCTTCCTCCCGACATCAATAAGAGCGGACTGTTTTTCGTGCCTGAAGGAGAGGGCATAAGATTTCCCCTGACTGCCATAAAAGGTATAGGTTACCCTGTTGTGGCCGCCATCGAGAACATGCGCGAAGAGGGCGGAGAATTCAGGGAATATGAGGATTTCTTAAGAAGAGTTGCCGGAAGCCAGGTGACGAAGCATGCAGTGGAAGCCCTGATAAAAGCAGGCGCCCTGAGAAGTCTCGGAGCAAGCATCAGGCTTTGCCTTGAGACCTTCGACGGCATCATGGATTCATTTCTTAACAGTAAACGCGGTCAGATCGAGGGCCAGATGTCCTTCTTTGATATGGAGGAAATGGACGAGACCGATGTCATCGGGAAATTACCCGAGGTTGAAGAATATGATAACGAGACAAGGCTTCTTCTTGAAAAAGAAGTCCTGGGCATCTATGTAAGCGGCCATCCTTTGGACGGTTACATGGATCTGATCGAAAAATACATCACCGCAGACTCTACCGCTTTTGCTGCTGCCACGGAGGATGAGGAAGAGGCGGAAGCTGAGGCAAATTCGGAAAACGAAGAAAAGAGTCTTGGGAACGGAGACTATATAACCGTTGCGGGTATCGCAAAGGGTGTGACTCCCCGTGCCACGAAAAACGGAGACATGATGGCGATCATGACTCTTGAGGATATGGCCGGAGATATAAGCTGTGTGGTATTTCCCAAGACCTACGATAAATACAGCGAGTTGATAAGGGAAGACGAGAAGCTCTTCATAAGAGGAAGATTCGATGACACCGACGACCGCGGTGCCAAGATAATAGCCATGGACATGGTGACCTTCGATGAGGCGGCACAGCCGGGCTTCAGGGGATTCGTGCGCAAGAATAATTCACGTCCTGCACAGACTGCCGCACCTTCCATTACGCCCCCGGTTCAGCCTTCCGCCACCATTCCGACCCATGGCCTCTTTATCAGATTCGATAATTTAAGGGCCTGCGATGATGGCATGGCCCTTTTAAACGAAACTCTCAATACTTTTCCGGGAGAAGATCCCTGCATCCTGTTCATTAAGGACAGGAAGCTTTTGAAGACCCTGGATACGAAGACCGGGATCTGTGACGATCTTCTGACAAGCCTTTATGTTCTCTTCGGAAAAGAAAATGTTGCCGTGAAATGATCAGTTTTTCGGAGGTTCTTCGGAAAATCTGATGACCGCAAAACCTTCGATCATTTCAACGGACCCTTCTTCGGGCCATATGCCCATTTCACTGAACTGCTTGCAGTTTACGATGTTTAAGTATTCCTGATCAAAAACGTATCCTGCATTTACTCCCAGGAAATCCTTGAAATAATATTCCCTGCACTTTGTCATTCCGAAGACGTTCCACCAGAAGATGGGACCTCCTTCTTTTTCCGCATATCTGAATATCTTAGGATTGTTTGACTCCAGTACTTCGTAAGAGGGCAGTCCGCCGATTATGATCCTGGTCTCCCCTTCCTTAAATCCTTCCAGTTCATATACTCTTTCGAGAGCCAGGGTAAACTGCTGCTCGTAATGATCGTAAACCAGCTTGTACATTTTTTCCGTGGAATTGGCGGAGATCACATTTCCTATGAAGATAAAAACAATTGCGACATAGGCGGGGTATTTTAAGACCGAATTGATGAGTCCGCTTCCGAGGTATCCGTGAAGGATGAACAGCAGCACGAAGATCAGAACATACTGATAGCGGAGGATATCCCTCATTCCGTTATCCGGCATGATCACAAGAAGCAGGTTCATGGCAATGGGAAGCAGGGCTGTGATAACTGCAAACAGCAACGCGTTTATATATCTTTTTTCCCTGATCAGCTTAACTAAAGTCAGCGCGATCAGGACCGCAAGGATCACAAACACTACGGTATAGAGCCTGTTTCTTGAAAGTATGTCGTTGTTAAAATAGGAAAAGAACCACACATAGGAATATTTAAGGGAAAAGCCTAAATTATCTATGGCGGACTTAAATGAAAATCCTTCAACCCTGCCGTCCGCACCCACGTGGTGAAGGTTCATCATCCATCTTGAGAAGGGCATGTTGATAAGGCATGCTGCGATTCCCGATGCTCCGCAGAGAAGGAGATTGATGAGGCTTACAGATATCTTTTTTTCATTAAGGATATCGTGGATAAAAAGAATGCAGGCAAGGGCGGATACGGCTCCGATGTATGACTGGTAGGAACCCATCATTATAAGGAAACAGAGAATGCCTGCAATGATACCCGGGATCTTCCTTGTCCTTATGAATGCACATCCTGCGGTGACCGCCAGGAAGGATACGGAATAAGCAAGAGCCATGTAGAAAAATGCGAAATGGTGAAGTATAACGGGAAAACTTACCATCATGGATGTCAGGAGTATCTGGGGAAGGGGCTCCGTCAGATTTATGATCCTGCAGATGATGATGGCGGAGACCCCGATCATAAGGCAGTAGAAGATCACGATGAGT
>JAEEGL016997662.1_pt1 | contig 13280 bp, 9 predicted proteins | sample 9134231 | NCBI WGS metagenome assembly JAEEGL01 (sample SAMN16246548, study PRJNA631951) | gut metagenome | biome: gut microbiome; feature: rumen; material: fiber-attached | host: Bos | place: Iran: Karaj | collected 2018-10 | reverse complement strand
GACCTTCTTTCACACGTTGCTCTTAACCTTGGTTTGCGTTTCGCAATCCGTGAAGGTGGTAGAACAGTTGGTGCTGGTCAGGTTACTGAAATTATTGAATAGTACAATAGCTCGAAAGGGGTTGGGAAACCAATCCCTTTATATAGGGGTATAGCTCAGTTGGTAGAGTAGTGGTCTCCAAAACCATTGGTCGAGGGTTCGAGTCCTTCTGCCCCTGCAAATAAAGAAATTACAATGGGACTTAAAACATACGTAAAGGAATCTTACAACGAATTGGTTCACAAAACAACGTGGCCATCGTGGCCGGAACTGCAATCCAGCGCTATCGTCGTATTGGTTGCAACCTTTATCATAGCACTCATAGTTTTAGTAATGGATTTCTCATTCTCATTAATAATGAAGGATGGTATTTATCATCTCTTACGCTAAACCTTTTATAAGAAATGGCTGAAGTTACAGGAAAAAAATGGTACGTCGTTAAGGCGATGAGCGGCAAAGAGAAAAAAGTCCAAGAAAGAATTATGTATGAAATATCACGTAATCATTTGGAGGACTACGTTTCGCAGGTGCTTATTCCAACTGAGAAAATAGTACAGGCGAAAAACGGTAAAAAAATTAGTAAAGAAAGAAATTACCTTCCTGGTTATGTTCTAATCGAAGCTGTATTGGAAGCTAACGTGGATGGTACAAAAATTAATATTGCGGGAACCATAAACAACATAGACGGAGTTATAGGATTCTTAACGGCTGAACGTCATGGTGGTGCACCAATGCCTTTGCGGTTGAACGAAGTCAACCGAATATTAGGCAAAGTCGACGAACTTGCCGAAAGTGAAGATGAAACTATGATTCCTTTCGTTGTTGGCGAAGTTGTGAAAGTTATCGATGGCCCGTTCAATGGATTCTCTGGCTCGATTGAGAAAGTCAACGAGGAAAAGAAGAAATTGTCCGTTGAGGTTAAGGTCTTCGGTAGAAAAACACTACTCGAATTAGGATTTATGCAAGTTGAAAAAGAATCTTAATAAATAATAAAGCGTTATGGCAAAAGAAGTATCAGGTTTAATCAAATTACAGATTAAAGGCGGTGCTGCAAATCCTTCACCTCCAGTAGGACCAGCTCTTGGTGCGAAAGGTGTGAACATTATGGAATTCTGTAAGCAGTTCAACGCCAAAACACAGGATCAAGCAGGAAAAGTTCTTCCTGTAATCATTACTGTTTATTCTGACAAATCATTCACCTTTGTTGTGAAAACTCCACCTGTAGCAGTACAATTGTTGGAGGCAGCAAAAATCAAGAGTGGTTCTGCAGAACCAAACAGAAAAAAAGTTGCGAGTGTAACTTGGGATCAAGTAAAAGCTATCGCTGAATCGAAACTTCCAGATTTGAACTGCTTCACAGTTGCTTCAGGTATGGAAATGGTTGCAGGTACAGCACGTAGCATGGGTATAACAGTTGAAGGTGAAAAACCGACACTCTAAAACATTGAAACGATGAAGCTTACAAAAAATAGAAAAATCGCTCTCGAAAAAGTAGAGAAAGGTAAAGCGTATGCCATTGATGAAGCAGCTAAGTTGGTGAAAGAAGTAACCACAACTAAATTCGACGCTTCGGTTGATATGGATATTCGTTTGGGTGTTGATCCTAAGAAAGCAAACCAAATGGTACGTGGTGTTGTTACACTTCCTCACGGAACAGGTAAACAAGTACGCGTATTGGTACTTTGCACCCCCGACAAAGAAAAAGAAGCTCAAGAAGCAGGTGCTGATTACTATGGACTTGACGAATACGTTGAAAAAATCAAAGGTGGTTGGACCGACGTTGACGTTATCATCACTATGCCTACAATTATGGCTAAAATCGGTGCTCTTGGTAAAGTTCTTGGACCTCGTGGTTTGATGCCAAACCCTAAAAGTGGAACAGTTACTATGGATATCGCAAAAGCGGTTTCTGAAGTAAAAGCTGGTAAAATCGACTTCAAGGTTGACAAATTCGGTATCATCCACGCTTCAATAGGAAAAGTTTCCTTCGCACCTGAGGCAATTGTTGACAATGCTAAGGAATTCGTTAACATGGTCAATAAATTGAAACCAGTTTCGGCAAAAGGAACATACGTAAAAAGCATCTATATTTCTTCTACTATGAGTCCTGGAATTCAAGTAGATACAAAATCATTAATGTAATTGTAAAGCGAGAATTGTTATGGATATAGCACAGAAAAGAGATATAGTTGAAAATATCGTTAGCAAAATCAACGAAAACGGACACTTCTACATTGCCGACATCGAAGCGTTGAACGCTGAAGACACCTCGGCTCTCCGTAGAAAATGTTTTGAAAATGGAATCGAAATCGTTGTAGTAAAAAATACTCTGTTAAAGAAAGCCTTAGAACAAGTTGAAGGCGACTTCGAAGAACTTTACGGCGTTTTGAAAGGCACATCATCTGTTTTATTCTGTAAAACAGCAAATGTTCCTGCAAAGATGATTAAAGAACTTCGCAAGGCTGGCAAAGAAAAACCAGTTTTGAAAGGTGCTTACGCTGAACAATGCATCTACATTGGCGATGACCAACTCGATACATTGGCAACAATCAAATCTAAGACAGAACTTATCGGAGAAATCATTACTCTCCTTCAATCTCCAATGCAACAAGTTATTTCTTCTTTGGAATCAGGAAAGAATACGCTTGCGGGCATAGTAAAAACATTATCAGAAAAAGAATAAATAATAATAACGTAATAGTAACAATTTAAATTAAACAAGTCATGGCAGATTTAAAAGCATTAGCAGAAGAATTAGTAAATCTTAGCGTAAAAGACGTTAAAGAATTGGCTGACATTCTTAAAGAAGAATACGGTATCGAACCAGCAGCTGCAGCAGTAGCAGTAGCAGCAGCTCCAGCAGCAGGCGGAGCAGCAGCAGCTGAAGAAAAATCAGAATTCGACGTAATCTTAAAATCAGCTGGCGCAGCTAAACTTCAAGTTGTAAAAGTAGTGAAAGAACTTACTGGTCTTGGACTTAAAGAAGCAAAAGACATTTGCGACCAAGCTCCTAAGGCAGTGAAAGAAAAAGTTTCTAAAGACGAAGCTGAAAAAATTAAAGCACAATTAGAAGAAGCTGGAGCTGAAGTTGAACTTAAATAAGATTGCATAATCTTATAAAATCCCAGGGTTTTAGTCACAAAAAGTGACTAAAACCTTTTATCGTACAAATAAGTTCAATATTTCAACTTTTCGCAATGAAGACAAAGGAAAGAGTTAACTTCTCGTCAATAAAGAATAAATTAGACTATCCTGATTTCTTAGAGATTCAGTTGAAGTCTTTTAATGAGTTCTTCAAAGTAGATTCAACACAAGAAGAACGCAAAACCGAAGGTTTAAGTGAAGTTTTCAATGAAAATTTCCCAATCGCTGATACCCGAAACAATTTCGTGTTAGAATTTCTTGACTATCAACTTGATCCGCCAAGATATTCCATCGAAGAATGTTTGGATAGAGGTTTAACATTCAGTATTCCTCTGAAAGCGAAATTAAAGTTATATTGTACAGATCCCGAACACGAGGATTTTGAGACAGTAGTCCAAGATGTGTATCTTGGAACAATCCCATTTATGACACCAAGAGGTACATTTGTCATTAATGGAGCTGAACGTGTTGTTGTATCTCAGTTGCACCGCTCTCCGGGTGTGTTCTTCGGACAAAGCATCCACACAAACGGAACGAAGTTGTACTCTGCAAGAATTATCCCGTTCAAGGGTTCTTGGATTGAGTTCGCAACCGACATCAATGGTGTGATGTACGCATACATCGACCGTAAGAAAAAATTACCAGTAACAACGCTTCTCCGTGCAATCGGTTTCGAAAGCGACAAGGACATCCTTGAAATTTTCGATCTTGCCGAGGAAGTGAAAGTAAGCAAAGCTGGCTTGAAAAAAGTTGAAGGCCGCAAATTGGCAGCGAGAGTCCTGAAATCATGGATTGAAGACTTCGTTGACGAAGATACTGGTGAGGTTGTTTCTATTGAAAGAAATGAAATTATCGTAGAACGCGAGGTTGTCATAGAAAAAGAACATATTGATATGATTCTTGAATCTGGACAAAAAACAATCCTTCTCCATAAAGAGGATTTGAACGTTTCCGACTACGATATTATCTATAATACATTACAAAAAGATCCTTGTAACTCGGAAAAAGAGGCAATTTATTACATCTACCGCCAGTTGCGTAACGCTGAACCACCTGATGAGGCTACCGCACGCGATATTATTGAAAAATTGTTCTTCTCCGACAAGAGATATGATTTGGGTGAAGTTGGTCGCTATAGAATCAACACTAAGTTGTACAGCAACCTTGACCCAAGCGTAGAAAAAGAAACGACAAGAGTCTTGACAAGAAAAGATATTATTGAGATTATCAAATATCTTATCCAACTTATCAACTCGAAAGCCGATGTTGACGATATCGACCACTTGAGCAACCGTCGTGTGAGAACAGTGGGCGAACAACTTCGCAACCAATTCGGCGTTGGTCTTGCTCGTATGGCAAGAACTATTCGTGAAAGAATGAATGTACGCGATAACGAGGTTTTCACTCCTGTTGATTTGATCAACTCAAAAACTTTGTCTTCGGTGATTAACTCGTTCTTCGGAACAAACCAACTTTCGCAATTCATGGATCAAACCAACCCACTTGGCGAAATGACGCACAAACGTCGTCTTTCGGCTCTTGGTCCTGGCGGTCTTTCGCGTGAAAGAGCTGGTTTCGAGGTTCGTGACGTTCACTACACGCACTATGGTCGTCTCTGTCCTATTGAAACACCTGAAGGTCCAAACATCGGTTTGATTTCTTCATTGTGTGTGTTTGCAAAGGTTAACGACCTTGGTTTCATCGAAACTCCATACAGAAAAGTTGAAAACGGTAAGGTTGATTTGTCTGCTGAAGGCTTGGTTTACTTGAGCGCTGAAGAGGAAGACGGAAAAACTATCGCACAGGCCGATACCCCGTTGAAGAGTAATGGCGAATTCGCTACAAACAGAATCAAAGCTCGTTTGGAGGCTGATTTCCCTATCGCTTCTCCTGAAGACATTTCATTGATGGAAGTTGCTCCTAACCAAATCGCTTCTATTGCTGCTTCGTTGATTCCGTTCTTGGAACACGATGATGCGAACCGTGCGTTGATGGGTTCTAACATGATGCGCCAGTCTGTTCCTCTATTGCGGGCTGAAGCTCCTATTGTTGGTACTGGCATTGAACGTCAGGTTATCCACGATTCACGTGTTCAAGTAATGGCTGAAGGCAATGGCGTGGTTGAATATGTTGATGCGCGCGAAATTCACGTTCGCTACGATAGAACTGAAGAAGAAGAGTTTGTTAGCTTCAACGACAGTCTTGTTGTATATCCAATAATCAAGTTCCGTAAAACGAACCAAAATACTTGCATCAACCTTCGTCCAATTGTAGTGAAAGGCGAACGCGTTGAAAAAGGTCAGTGTTTGACAGAGGGATATTCAACACAGAACGGCGAATTGGCAATCGGACGTAACTTGAAAGTTGCATTCATGCCTTGGAAGGGTTACAACTTCGAGGATGCTATCGTGATTTCGGAACGTGTGGTACGTGAAGATATAATGACATCAATCCACATTGATGAACATATTTTGGAAGTTCGCGATACAAAACGTGGTTTGGAGGAATTCACTTCCGATATTCCAAACGTAGGTGAAGATGCAATTAAAAATCTTGACGAACACGGACTTATCCGTATTGGTGCAAGCATCAAACCGGGCGATATTCTTATTGGTAAAATCACACCAAAAGGTGAATCCGATCCTTCTCCAGAAGAAAAACTGCTCCGTGCAATCTTCGGCGACAAAGCCGGCGATGTGAAAGACGCTTCGTTGAAAGCACGTCCATCTTTATATGGTACGGTAATCGACAAGAAATTGTTCACCCGTACGGTAAAAGATAGAAAGGCAAAAGCTAACGAAAAGCCTATCATCGAAGGTTATAAAGCTGAATATGAGGCATCTTGCAAGAAAATCAAAGATATTCTTATCCAGAAATTGTTCAAACTTGTAGAAGGTAAGACTTCGCAAGGCGTTAAGGATTATGCAGGTAACGTAATAATTCCAAAAGGTTCTAAGTTTACGCAGAAATCGCTTAACGAAATCGAAGATTACACAAATGTTGTTACTGAAAAATGGACAACAGACAATTCTAAGAATGATTTGATTTCTGTTTTGCTTCATAACTATTGCAGAAAACATAAAGAAATCGAAGGAGAATACAAACGTAAGGAATATGCTCTTTCTGTCGGCGATGAACTTCCATCAGGAATTATGCAACTTGCGAAGGTTTACATTGCTCAAAAACGTAAGCTGAAAGTGGGTGATAAGATGGCAGGTCGTCACGGTAACAAAGGTATCGTTTCGCGTATTGTTCGCGACGAGGATATGCCGTTCTTGGCTGATGGTAGCATAGTGGATATCGTTTTGAACCCTCTTGGTGTGCCTTCTCGTATGAACATCGGACAGATTTACGAAACTGTTCTTGGTTGGGCTGGAAAAGAACTTGGTATTAATTTCGCAACTCCAATCTTCGACGGTGCTTCGCTCGATGACATTACAGAATATACACGCAAAGCTGGTGTTCCTGACTTCGGTAAAACATATTTGTTCGACGGTGGTACAGGCGAACGTTTCGACCAACCTGCTACAGTCGGTGTTATCTATATGTTGAAATTAGGTCACTTGATTGATGATAAAATGCACGCTCGTTCAATTGGTCCATACTCATTGATTACGCAACAGCCTCTTGGTGGTAAAGCACAATTCGGAGGTCAACGTTTCGGAGAAATGGAAGTTTGGGCAATCGAAGCCTTCGGTGCATCGAACGTACTGCAAGAAATTCTAACGGTGAAATCAGACGATGTGTATGGCCGTGCGAGAGCTTACGAAGCTATCGTAAAAGGCGAGCCTCTACCAACCCCTGGTTTGCCGGAGTCTTTCAACGTATTGTTGCATGAATTACGAGGATTGAGCCTTAACATTGATTTTGAATAAGCAATAGCATTAATAAACCTTAAAGTTCCAAGAAAATGGCTTTTAGAAAAGATAATAATCCAAAAGTAAAAAATAACTTTTCAAAGATTAGTATAAGCCTCGCGTCTCCAGAAGATATTTTGGATCGTTCAAGCGGTGAAGTATTGAAACCAGAGACCATCAACTACAGAACATACAAACCTGAACGTGATGGTTTGTTCTGCGAAAGAATTTTTGGTCCTGTGAAAGACTACGAATGCCACTGCGGTAAATACAAACGAATCCGTTACAAAGGTATCATTTGCGATAGATGCGGTGTGGAAGTGACAGAAAAGAAAGTGCGTCGTGAAAGAAGCGGACACATCAACTTGATTGTTCCTGTTGCCCACATTTGGTATTTCCGTTCTTTGCCGAACAAAATTGGTTACCTTCTTGGTCTTCCTACCAAAAAACTTGACTCAATTATCTATTACGAACGATATATTGTTGTGCAAGCTGGTATAAAGAAAGCCGATGGTGTAAACGACTTGGATTTCTTGACCGAAGAAGAATATCTTAACATTACGGAAACTCTTCCAAAGGAAAACGACGCTCTTGAAAACACCGATCCGAACAAGTTCATCGCTATGATGGGTGCCGAAGCGTTGGAAGAATTGTTGAAACGATTGAACCTTGACGAACTTTCGTATCAATTGAGAGACCAGGCAAGCAAGGAAACTTCGCAACAAAGAAAGAACGAAGCGTTGAAACGTTTGCAGGTTATTGAAGCTTTCCGTGAATCGAAAGGCAAAAACAAACCTGAATGGATGATTTTGAAGTGTATTCCTGTAATACCGCCAGAACTCCGTCCACTTGTGCCTCTTGATGGCGGTCGTTTCGCAACGTCTGACTTGAACGACTTATATCGTCGTGTAATCATCAGAAACAACCGTTTGAAACGATTGATTGAAATCAAAGCTCCTGAAGTGATTCTACGTAACGAAAAACGTATGTTGCAGGAAGCTGTTGATTCATTGTTCGACAACTCAAGAAAAACAAACGCTGCAAAAACTGAAGCAAACCGTTCGTTGAAATCATTGAGCGACAGCTTGAAAGGTAAACAAGGACGTTTCCGTCAGAATTTGCTTGGTAAACGTGTTGACTACTCGGCTCGTTCGGTAATCGTTGTTGGTCCTACACTCAAACTTCACGAGTGCGGTATTCCAAAAGATATGGCTGCTGAACTTTACAAACCGTTCATTATCAGAAAATTGATAGAAAGAGGTATTGTAAAAACCGTGAAGTCTGCAAAGAAAATTGTTGATAGAAAAGATGCTGTAATTTGGGATATTCTTGAAAATGTAATGAAAGGTCACCCAGTTCTATTGAACCGTGCTCCGACATTGCACCGTCTTGGTATCCAAGCATTCCAGCCAAGAATGATTGAAGGAAAGGCTATCCAACTTCACCCACTTGCATGTACGGCATTCAACGCCGACTTCGATGGTGACCAGATGGCTGTTCACTTGCCTCTTGGTAATGCGGCAGTTCTTGAAGCTCAAATCCTTATGTTGTCGTCACACAACATTTTGAACCCAGCAAACGGTGCTCCTATCAAGGTGCCTTCGCAAGATATGGTCCTTGGTTTGTACTACATCACCAAAGGTATGCCGGGTGCAAAAGGTGAAGGTTCATACTTCTATTCTCCTGAAGAAGCAATTATTGCTTACAATGAGAAAAAAGCTGATCTTCACGCATTTGTGAGAGTTCCAAGAAAACTTTGGAGATTCGCCGACGAGGAAAAGGATATTTTGAAACAGTACAAAGACGAAAACGATAAGAAAAAATGGATTCTCACCACTATCGGTAGAATTATGTTCAACGAAATCGTGCCTGAAGAAGGTGGATTCATCAACAAATTGTTGACTAAGAAATCGTTGCGCGACATCATCACCGATGTGTTGAAAGTTGCTGGTACTCCAAAAACAGCCGACTTCCTCGACAATGTTAAGAATATGGGTTACCGTATGGCATTCGAGGGTTGCTTGTCATTCAAATTGGATGACGTCGTGATTCCAGACGAAAAAACGTCGCTTGTACAAAAAGGTTACGACGATGTTGAGGAAGTAATGAATAACTACAATATGGGTTTCATTACCAACAACGAACGTTACAACCAAATCATTGATATTTGGACACATACAAACGCCGACTTGACAAACAAAGTGATGGATCGTTTGAAAAACGACCAAGCTGGTTTCAACTCGGTATATATGATGCTTGACTCCGGTGCCCGTGGTTCTAAGGAGCAGATTCGTCAGCTGTGCGGTATGCGTGGTTTGATGGCGAAACCTCAGAAATCAGGTGCTACAGGAAATGAAATTATCGAAAACCCAATCTTGTCGAACTTTAAGGAAGGTTTGTCTGTCCTTGAATACTTCATCTCAACCCACGGTGCTCGTAAAGGTTTGGCCGATACCGCTTTGAAGACCGCCGATGCTGGTTACTTGACAAGACGTTTGGTTGATGTGTCACACGATGTGATTATTACTCAGGAAGACTGTGGTACTCTCCGTGGTTTGATTGCTACGGCAGTTAAAAACAACGACGAAGTTGTTGAATCGTTGTACGACAGAATTCTTGGTAGAACCTGCGTTCACGATGTATATCACCCACAAACGGGCGAACTTATTGTGAAAGCTGGCGAGGAAATCACTGAAGATATTGCACAAGCTATTGAGGATTCTCCAATTGAACAAGTTGAAATCCGTTCGGTATTGACTTGTGAATCACGCAAGGGTGTTTGCGCGAAATGTTACGGTCGAAATCTTGCTACTGCAAGAATGGTTCAAAAAGGTGAGGTTGTGGGCGTTATCGCTGCACAGTCAATCGGTGAACCTGGTACTCAGTTGACACTTCGTACATTCCACGTGGGTGGTACCGCATCGAACATTGCAGCTGAATCTTCGTTGGTTTCTAAATACGATGGTATTGTTGAAATCGAAGAATTGAGAACAATCGAAGCTGAAGAGGACAATGGCGAAAAAGTTGACATTGTAATTGGTCGATTGGCTGAATTGAAGATTGTTGACAAGAACACAGGTAGTGTTCTTACCACACAAAACGTTCAATATGGTTCTAAGTTGATGGTTAAAAACCACGCAGAAGTAACCAAAGGCACACTCATTTGTACGTGGGACCCTTACAACGCTTCAATCATTTCGGAATCTGCTGGTAAGATTGCTTTTGAAAATGTAACAAAAGACGTTACTTACAAGGCTGAAGCCGATGAACAAACAGGTTTCGAGGAAAAAGTGATTATAGAATCAAAGGATAGAACTAAGAACCCAATCATCAAGATTCTTGACAAGAAGGGCGAAGTTCTCCACACATACAACTTGCCTGTGGGCGCACACATCACTGTGAACGAAAACGACAAGGTGAAAGTTGGTCAAATCCTTGTGAAGATTCCACGTGCTATTGGAAAATCTGGTGATATCACCGGTGGTCTTCCACGTGTTACTGAATTGTTCGAAGCCCGTAATCCGTCGAACCCTGCAATTGTTTCGGAAATCGATGGTGAAGTTACATTCGGAAAAATTAAGAGAGGTAACCGCGAAATCAGCGTTAAGGCAAAATCGGGAGAAGAAAAGAAATATCTTATTCCATTGTCAAAACAAATTCTTGTTCAAGAAAACGACTACGTTAAAGCTGGAACAAGCTTGTCAGACGGTTCTATCACTCCATCCGACATTCTTGCGATTATGGGTCCAACCGCAGTTCAGGAATACATTGTGAACGAAGTTCAGGCCGTATATCGTCTGCAAGGTGTGAAAATCAACGATAAACACTTCGAAGTTATCGTTCGTCAAATGATGAGAAAAGTTCAAATCGAAGACCAAGGCGATAGCAAATTCCTTGAAGGCGAAATCGTTGACCGTTGGGAATTTATGGACGAAAACGATAGAATCTACGAAAAGAAAGTTGTTACCGACGCTGGCGATTCTGAGGAATTGAAACCTGGTCAAATCATTACCGTTCGTCAATTGCGTGATGTAAACTCACAATTGAAACGTAAGGATATGAAACTTGTTGAAGTCCGTGATGCACATCCTGCTACAGCAAGCCAGATTCTTCAAGGTATCACACGAGCTTCTCTTCAAACTCACAGTTGGATTTCGGCATCTTCGTTCCAGGAAACTACAAAAGTTTTGAACGAAGCCGCAATCAATGCGAAAGTTGATGATTTGGAAGGTTTGAAGGAAAATGTGATTATCGGTCACAAGATTCCAGCCGGAACAGGTTTGAACGAATACGAAAATCTGATAGTTGGATCCGCTAAGGAATTCGCAAAATTGAAAGAACGCGATTAAACGAATCAACAGTTCATACAAAGAAAGGGAAATTCATAGCGAATTTCCCTTTCTTTTTTACATATTGAGCGTATGTGCCGCTATTGTTGACGAAGTTTAGTTTTTAAAATGCATAGGCAACACCTAAACCGATTCGATGGTTAAATAGGTACGAGAAATGCATGGATTTCCTACAAAGTTCGGGTGCTAATCGATTTTGACAAAATTCATATGAGAAATATGCTGACAGATTCGAAAACGCATATTCCACCTGCAAACCTTGCATAGCAACATTAATACCATTTATAACTATATCGGCATGATCTTTTGCCCATAAGTCAGACGAAACGTAGATACTTTTCCAATCCCATCCAATCTGCATATATGTGCAAAGCGAAAGGTTTCGTGTAATTCGAAAATCATTGTCAAATCTCAAATATATGGCATTGGATATAATTTGAAATGCATCAGAGGACGTATTCTTATTCTTGGAACTATTAAACTCCAATTTGTCTGCATTATGCCTATAATGTGCGTTAAAATGTTGATACCCAACACCTATGCCAAAATTATTCTTGAATTTGCGTACATAACGGACATTGGCTACTGGGCTAATGCTCTCCACGTTTGACACAATGCTGCCAAAATCTGCGCTTATCTTGTTTTTCCACATTATTGGCACCTTTTCGTTATTTTCTTGCCCTAATAAGCATACACTAATCAAGAGCGATAGTATAATTGCTATTGTATATTTTCTATTCATAATCTTTATTTTTTAAAATTTGAAACGTAGTCCTAAACTCAAACTTCGGTATTCCAGCGAGTGTTCGTCAATCATATAAAAATGGTTAATTTTTATATCACCTATTTTTGGAAGACAGTATTCATATTGGAAATATACGGCAAATGCGGAATAGTACCATTCTAACTGAAATCCTCTGGAATATACAAATTCGTGGTCTTTTTGAAATAAATGGTATTTTTCTTCTCTGCCTTCATTAATAATTCCAAAAGTTCCCCCATCGTAACTTTTCCAATCCGTACCAAATTGGCAAAAAGAAAGCAAAGAAAAATGTCGAGAAATTGGCAATTCATAATCTATTCGGAACAATGCATTGTGCGCGCAAATCGTGGCGTTTGGAGATTCTGTGTTGATAGGCCAATAACCGCTAAAATCAAAATCGTATTTGTAATACTGATACACTGCTCCAATTCCCAAGCCATTCCAGACATTTCGTCGATAGCATAGATTTACGTTGTAGCTATACATATAGCGATTCCGGCTCCCTATTATTCCATAATCAGCAGAAACCGAATTTTTCCGAGTTTTTTCGTCCTGTTCTTGGGCGAAACTGCTAAATCCTGTGAGGGAGAGCAGCAATACTGCTATAAATAATTTTCTCATAATCATTTTGGTTTTTACGAATGCAATCCTGTTAGTTTACAATATGTAATTCTTGTTTTCTTATATAGTCCGAAAAATATGAAAAAACTGCATGACATTTTTATTTTTTATAGTAAAAACAAAAAAGACAACCCATTTTTGGATTTTCTTAGAAACATAGAGGGAATTTTATTGTTTAATAATCGTACTTCTCTCTAAATTATTCACTACCAACACATACGTGCCTTTGGGCAACATTGAAACATTCACATCTGCCGATTGCCCTACATTTTGTTGCAGCAAAAGTCTTCCTTGTAAGTCGAAAATTTTGATTTCGTTGTTGTCGGTTGGTAAGGTTAGGGTTAAATAGTCTTTTACAGGGTTGGGAAAAATGGAAACTTGATGAAACTCAGTTAGTTCATTCAAAAAAGTAAGATTATGCATTTGTGGATTTTGCCATATAAAATCTGCATAGTTGCTATATTTAATGTATCGACCATCGTAAGGATAGAATCTATGATCGTATTG
>JAEEGL016908585.1_pt1 | contig 13280 bp, 6 predicted proteins | sample 9134231 | NCBI WGS metagenome assembly JAEEGL01 (sample SAMN16246548, study PRJNA631951) | gut metagenome | biome: gut microbiome; feature: rumen; material: fiber-attached | host: Bos | place: Iran: Karaj | collected 2018-10 | reverse complement strand
CGCATATCCGAGATCTCATCCAGAGAAGATTTCAGCAGATGGAGGATGATCCTGATTTGGATTATTCACCGGGATTTGCTTTTGACGGAGCAGATGCCAGTGCTTTGGCAGGGATGGCTCAAAATCTTCTTACGATGGCGGATAATCTTCCGGAAGAAGATCCGAAATTTGATCAAATGCTGGAAGCCATTATGGAGAAGCAGAAACAGGAGAATAACAAGATTATTCTCTTTAGTACTTTCCGGTATACACTGTACTACTTGAAGAGAAAATTGCTTGATGCAGGACTCAGAGTAGAACAAGTTGATGGTAGCGTCAAGGATTCCGTGAGGCAAGAATATCGAGCGAGATTTGAGATGCCTAAGGAAGATAAGGATGCTATTGATATTCTGCTCTTTACAGAAGTTGGCTCCGAAGGTCTGGATTATCAGTTCTGTGATATGATGATCAACTATGATCTGCCTTGGAATCCTATGAGAATTGAGCAGCGCATAGGACGTATTGATCGTCGCGGACAGCAAAGTGAGGCTGTTGGGATCTATAACATGATCACGAACGGCACCGTGGACGCAGATATCTATTATAGATGTTTGATGCGAATCGGTATATTTGAAAGCAGTATCGGAGAATGTGATGAGATTCTTGGCGATATTGCCACACAGCTTGATCGTATTGGTATGGATACGTCTCTTACAGAAGAAGAACGTAAGATCAAACTGGAGCAAATGGCGGATAATGAGGTCCGAAGGCTTCAGGAGCTGAACAAGCTGGAAGAGGAAGAAAAAGAATTCTTCGGCTTCGACTTATCTGAATACATGACATCTCAGGAAATCCATAATGCCGAGAATCCATGGCTGACGCAAAAGAGTCTTCAGATTCTTATCGAGCAGTACTTAGTTCGAAGGCTTGGACAGGGAAGCTATATCCTTGGTGAGGGTGATGCGAAGCAATTAAGGCTCTCTGCTGTAGCAAGAGCAGAATTGCGAGAAGATTTCCGAAAACTACCAAGCGGAAGAAATGCTGTCCGTCAGACGTGGGATGTTTACCTGAAGGGAAAGGCTCCGATTCATCCGATTACATTCGATTCAGAAACAGCAGAAAAGAAGAGGGATGCTTTCTTTATTACTGCCTTGCATCCGTTGGCAAAGCAGGCGGCAGCATATTTTGCATCGAATGAGCAGGCATACATAAGACTTCAGTATGCGACAGAGGATCTTCCGGCTGGAAGTTTTCATTTCTCTGTATATGCATGGAGTTATGTAGGAATCAATCCTCACTTTAAGCTTGTAGTTGTCTGTGATGATGATGTGATTGCAGCAGAACTGCCGGATATTTTGCAGGAATCACAAAGCGGAGCGGCAGCGGTAAAGATGCAGCCGTCTGATTGGGATGCCTTGGAAAAGAAACAAGTTAAATTGTGGATGGATGAGAAAGCAGCTGAGATCAAGGAAGCAGAGAATACATCCACATTCAAGATAGAGAGTTTATCAAATAATTTTAGAAACAGAAAGAGATCTCTTGAACAGAAGATTTTGGATACCAGCAGTGAAAGCATCCGAAGAATGTATACTAGTGAGCTGGAATCTGCTACAGAGAACTATGAACTGAAGGTTGAAGAAATCAGGAAAAAGGTTGTACAGACGGATATCCATACTACGCTGATTGCGAACGGAATCCTTGATGTTGTTAACTAACGATACACGTTTTGGAGGTGTCGGAAATGGCTAAGACGGCGATTGCTGATCAGGTATTACAGCGGCAGGATAAGGATGGTATGCTTCGGCGTGCGCTGGAGAGAATTATTCAGCTCTATACGGATAAATCTCATTTCGTATATGAGCTTCTTCAGAATGCGGAGGATGCGGGAGCATCGAGAATAAAATTTGAGCAGTATGCGGATAGGCTTGTGGTTCTGCATGATGGTCATCCTTTTTCTATGGATAACTTGCAGGGACTCTGCGATATAGGTAAGTCGGATAAGACAGATGATCTTAACCAAATTGGTGAGTTTGGTGTCGGATTCAAATCTGTATTTGGCATATGTGAGACAGTGCGCTTATATAGCCATCCCAGCAAGGCGGACCAGAACGCGGGGTATCATCAATTCGCAGTTGAGATTAAAGACTTTACCCATCCGATTGATATCGATGACCAGGAAGTGGATTCTGGATATACTACCAAATTTGTATTTCCGTACAGTGTGGGCTTTACCTTCTCTGGCTTTACAACCGTAGAGAAGCTTAACGAAGTATTATCTAAGAGACTGCAGAATCTTGGTATTACAACACTGTTGTTTATGAAGAACCTGCAGTCAATTGATTATAAAATAGATCTTCCTAAGCTTAAGACAAACGGTTCATATTTGCTGGAAAAGATTACTGTCAATGATCATTGCTCTCTGGTTTCCGCTATCGGTGAAACAGGAACGAAGAAGGAAAACGAAGAGATATCTTATCTTGTGTTTTCACGAACGGTAACAGGAATTCAAGCTGGAAGAACAATTGACATAGCGTTCGCCGTTACGGTGGATGATAAAGGAGAGTACACTTTTACGCCGGCTAAGACGCCTTATATTTCTGTGTATTTTCCAACTGAGACGGAAAGTAAGCTGAAGTTTATTGTACAGGGACCATATCGTACTACACCTAACAGAAGTAGTGTTCCGGCAGATGATAAGGATAATATTGATTTGGCTGAACAGACTGCAGCATTGCTGCGAGACAGCGTGATAGAACTTAGGGACTCTGGCAAACTGAATTTCAGTTTCCTCAATATTCTTCCGGTGGACAGCGAGGTTTTTTATAGTGCACCGCTGTTTGAATGTATGTTTTCAGAGACGGAAGATATGATGACTGAAGAGGCTCTGCTGTTATGTAAGGATGGTTCATATGCTACAGCTGATTCCGTCAAGATTGCCAGAGGTTCTGATTTTGCGGAGGTTTTATCTGATGAATTGTTGACGGAGTTGTTGGATGATGGAACAGAGTATCATTGGCTGCCTACATTCCTTACAGAGACCAATAAGACATACAAGACATTATATGAATTCCTGACAGACGTTCTAGATATCGAGGTAATCAGACCGGAGAATCTTAGGAATGCATTTAATAATAATCGTGCATTCCTTCCCAGAAGAGATGATGAGTGGCTGGTGAAGTTTTATAATATGTATGATTCCGTTGGAGGTGCATTCGAGAAGAAAAGAGGCGGTTCCAATATGCTGACCGCTGAGATTATAAAGACATCCAAGGGTACATTCATTGCACCATACCGAAAGAGTGATGGCACGGAACAGAATGCTTTCTATTTTCGTGGATATGAGAATGCCTCTTATTTACCAAATATATTTTTGCCAAGTTCTAATACGACCGGGATGGATGATATTGCTTTTGTAGATGAGACCATGCTGCAAAAGTGTAGGCATTTCTTTACAGAGATTCTGAACCTTCAGAAGCCTAATGAATATGAATTCTTCATTCGTGATTTCAAGAGAAGATATGAAGGCGGTCTGGTTATATCAGAAGATCAGCATATTACGGATTTAAAAAGGTTGCTGCACTATCGTGGTAACAGCGATTATCGTGATGAGGTCAATGCTCTGCTGAAAAAGTATATGAGGATTAGATGCATCAAAGATGGTAAAAAAGTCTATGTAAATCCGAGTAGGGAAAAGGTGTTCTTTTCTGTTAATTCTGAAGGCATGAGCATAGAGCAATATTACGCGCATATTATCAGTTATCCTTATGTGGATGTGGATTTCTATAAGATTGAGGATGTAGATATAGAGATGCTAAAGTCTCTCGGCATATCAGAACAAATTGCGACAGGGCTGGATAAGACAAACGGTGAATACTATACCGGTAATCCTGGAAGACAGCCGGAATGGACCACCTATCAGAGCTTTCGCTGGAAATTGAGTCTGGATGAATTAGATGCAGTGCTTGAATATATTTCGAGTCATCCGAAGGCTGCGGATTCAATGGCTAAGTCGAGTTTCATATTCAGATTTTTACAGAATCATGAAAATATGTTGACTGGTACCGTGTATGTTGGCGGAAGTGTACCCAATATACCGAATACTTTTTCTGAGATTGTTACAAAGCTTCGTCAGGATGGACCAAAGTATCAGTATTATGGGATGAAGTGGAATGGTAAGTGGCTGTTCACAGAATGTGGAGAACTGGTATCACAAAAAGAAATAACAAAGCGGGATTTGCATCCACAGTTGTATGGTGATGTAAGATCAGAATCCAATCTTTACGAGATTCTAGGCTTCGCGAAAAGCGAAGAAGATCAGCTGGAAGAGGCGGCAAAGGATTACGATCAGCTGGATGATGAGACAAAGGAGCAGTTCTTTGAGATTGAGTTGAGACGTAGATATGGTATATCTATTACCGATCTTGAAGAGAACTACGGCTCTGGGTGTGTTACAAGTGTAACCTCTCCGGCATATACTCAGCAGGAGACTTTTGAATTTCCATCAGCAAAAGTAAAGAACTGGGATTCTTTGCGAAAGCACGCTGCAGAAGTGCTGGTGTTTGCAAGTCCTGTCAAATATGAATATAAGGTCAGAAAAATCCGAGTTAGCAAACCTGATAGTGAGATTGATGCTTATCTCAGAAGTATGTATAGAGTAGAGGGCTCTTATAAGTATGCTTGCCAGATGTGTCATGAGCCGGTGACAACTTTTGAAAAATGTCAGATTTCTACCGGAATGGAGAAAGAACTAGATGCTATGTATCTGTGCATGTGCCCGAATTGTGCATCTGAATATCGAAGAATGCGTTCTGATGAATATGATCTTCGAGAGTTTTTGGAAGAGATTACATATTTGGAAGAACAGGATATCAATTCACATGATCCTGTAAAGATTGATTTTGGAAGGGAGTCCATTTGGTTTACTCAAACGCACATAGCAGAAATTAGAGAACTAATGGCATTGAAGGATGCGGTTGATGAATATGTTGAGTTGCCATCAAAACAGAAAACACCTAGACCCACGAAAGAAACTGAGTTTGAAGATGTTACAAAAGAACCTGAAAAGGATCCCGATGCAGAGGAAGTTTACGCAGGAACAGATGTCTATAAAGAATACATTGGAAAACGTATTCTACATAAAACAAAGGGATATGGAATAGTTAAATCATGTGACGGAAAGTATTTGGGCATTGAATTTGAAGAAGGCCCTAACGCTGGAAAAGAATCTATTCTTTCTTTGGAAGTTTGTTTTTCTAAAGGTTTGATACAGATTGTTTAGGAGGTGGCTTATGGCAATACATATGAGCCTTAGACTTGCATGGCATAGTGATGGATGGAATGGTCATATTTGTAAGAAGCCTTACTACATATGAATGCAAGGATCTTTCGACAGTAGCTATGGAGATAATAAAGAGTCATAAATGATGTTTTAACATTAGGAATGGATAAAAAGATGACCATTGATTATGATTTATGGAAGGAAAAACATAATATATGCGTGGAGAAGATTCTTCGTATTTGCGATTATGATAAAAGTAAGGATGCTATTAAAAATGCCGTTAAATGTAATTCTTCGCTTTGTGTAATGAAAAATGCGATGCAGGATATTCGAGGTTATTTTGAACGAGATGTGAAGTCGTCGGCAGAACTATGTTTTCTTATACGCAATATAGATGTCATTGTGACGGGGATTTTAGATATAAATAATATTCAGTTTGGAATTGGTCTAAATAAACCCGAAAAAGCCATAGAAAGATGTTTTACAAATAAAGAGATTATCTGTAATTTTCGGACTTTAAGAAGCATGGTTTTAGCACATCCCGTGGATACATTCTTTACGAATGATAGTGGTGAATCGGAAACTATATATCTGGAGGATATATTGCCTTTTAATCCTAGGATTGATGGTCTTATATTAAAAAAAGAATGTGATTATGTGAAAAGGATGTGTAAACCTGAATCACACCAGTCATTTTTTGAACCGTTAACTATAGAAGAAGATATAGTTCCAGTTATTCTTACTATTATAGATTCTCTGGATCTACTTCTATCTAATATTGATAAGAAAATAGCTTCAATAGAACATAATTTCACACAACAGGATCTTGTTGTAATAAATGATTCTATTCAAGAATATATCATTAGCTTAGATAAGGAACTTGAAAATAGATATCCTTCAGCTGTGGGAAATACAGAACTTGCAGATGGGACAACGAGTCATTATTCCATTGTTTATGAATGCTTAATGTATTTCGAAGCTCATTTTAAGAAGGAGACACAGGATAAATATAATGTTTTCCTAAAATATTTACGGAATGAGTTAAAAAAAATAGAAGTAGATTTAAAAAATATGAAGTTTAACGAAGATAATTATTTTTCACTAATGTATTGCTCAGAGTTTGCTCCTTCGTTATCGTATGAGAAGCAGAAGATGGAATATTTGAGGGAAAGCAATAAAACTTCGTTTACAGACCTGCCAATTGGAAACGATACTCCATCAAATGCTTTGTGGGGAATTAGATGTTTTCGGTTATTAATGCCGTATATAAATCAGTATATTCCCGTAGATGTATCTGTATCTGATAAAGACTTATATTGCCAATATGTTGCTGCAACATATTTTTACGCTATTTCTGATAACTAAAACATATAGAAAGGAGTGTCTCGTGTACATATTTGATTTGGTTGATAATGATAATTTTTTTAAGCCATTTTGCAGCAAGAACAAATATATCTATTACGACTGCATAGTGGAACTTGTGAAGAAATCTAAAGGTCGGCCTGCACTTTATGATACAGATGCACGAGACTGTCTAAATATTTATCTGAACAACAGCCAGTTGGATTATGTTGAGGAGGCAGATGATATCAGCCAGACTGTAATTACAAGGTCCGGAAGCGATATCATGCGGTATTTTAGAGAGTGTGGGTGGTTAAGCGAAAAAGAATTAGGTCGAAATGGTGAGTATGAAACTCATGTCACACCTTACTGCCGCAGACTCATAGAATATCTGCAAGAACTTACAGATAAAAACAACGAGGGAGCACTCTCAAATAAAATCATTGATATGTATGATATTCTTCAGTCTGCCTTCAGCAACGAGTCTATCCGTTCTGATAGGCCTTATGTCAATGTCCTTAAACCGTTGATTGATGATATGGAGGATCTGAAAAGTGAGCTTTTTGATCTGAAAGAGAATATTGGGAAGATAATGATATTTGCACTTGATGTTCAGAATATGAATAGTTTTGGAACTTTCATGTTGAAAGACGATCTCTTGCAGAAGTTTTTTAATGATTATTTTTATATTAAAAATAATGGTTTGATTGCTATAACAATTGGCAGAATTCTTGAAGCGTTACGCAAACTCAATAGCGAGGAGTGGATGAAGAAAATCTGTGATAACTATGTTCAGGTAAAGGAGGTTTCTGAGTCGGAAGCAAAAGAGTTTGTAAGGAATAGCCTTGTTGACATACGAACATTTATAGATGTTGAATATCAGGACTATATTGACCAGATAGAAGAACAAATTAACAGCTATTACAGTTTAGCACACGCGAAGATTACAATGTTTTTGAAAAGCGGGCTGAATATAGAGTTGGCATTGGATGAGTTTCTAAGGAATATTAAGGACTTAGATGCTGCAACCCAGAGAGATGTGTTTGATAATCTGAATGGATGCTTAAATATATGTTCGCAAAAATATATTTCCATGAAATCATTCCCGGCTAGGAGAAAGAAGAAGGAAGCGGAGCAACCGGGAATAGAAGTCACAAATATTAGTGATGAAGAATTGGAACATATGACGAATAGCATTCTTCAAACTAGGAATCAATATTCTGTAAAAGAGGTTTCTGCTTATTTTGATAACAAATTTAAGCACAGAGAAAAAATATGTTTACAGAATGAAGTCATACTGAGTCGGTATGATGCGATGATGTATGCTGCGGCTGTTACGATGACAAACAATACAGGATTTGAGTATGACGTGGAGATACTTGATGATGTAGTGGATTTCGGGTTCGTCAAAATAAGTAATATGAAGATTACACCACGAAAGGAGGTGCGCCATTGAACAAATATGATTACCTTGAGGAAATGAATGAGAGTGAGCAGATTCTTTTCAAGAAGAGTATTCGAAAACTTCTTGAATCTACATTTATTGTAAAGGATAAAGACGAGAAACTTTATCAATTTGTGGCAAGAGCCTCCAACAGAATCAACATTTCAGAGTATCTGCGATTGATTGGATATAACCTGGAGGTTAATGATGAACAGGGTGTTGCCATCCTTTTTCAGGACGAGACAGATGATGAGAATGTCGGACTCAAGAGGACGAACCTGCAAACATTTGACGGGACACAGATGAAAACTCTGTTGGTGCTTTGGCAAGTGTATCTTTCAAAGTGTACTTACGAACAAGAGGTATATGTTTCTGTTGGTGAGATTATTGACAGGCTAAAATATTATGGAATTAGTCAGGACATGAATCAAACGTCTTTCAAAGAGACTTTGCTGATGTTCAGAAAGTTTAACTTGATTGATTTTAAGGGAAATGTGTTCGTGGAGGATATGTTAATTCGTCTTTATCCTTCTTTAAGTTTTTGTATGGATATCAGTCAGTTGAAGGAAGTCATTAGGGACTATATATCAGATCCGGATGAACTTATCGAGACTACTGAATCCGTTACGGAGGAAGGCTGATGGAAAAAATAGTATTAAAAAATATCTACTTGCTTAATTGGTATGGCTTTGTTGGAGTGACTATACCGGTTGATGAGGATCTGACGTTTATAACAGGAGAGAACGAATCTGGTAAGTCAACGATACTAGATGCGTTTAAATATGCATTCATTGGCGATACAGAGTTTAATAAATCCTCCGGAGCAGCCAAAAGAGATTTGAAATCATATACAAGATGTCTGGTTGATCCTACAAAAAACACCTATGCGAGACCGGCAGAAAAGTATCCTACAGTTTATACACATATTGCTCTGGAGTTTCGGGATGAGCTTAATAAGAAGAATATGGTTCTTGGCGTAGTGATAGAAACATCCCCGGGAAATGATGTTACTTCTATACGATACAGAGTCGAAGATATATTGTTGAAAGATATAGAGTTTACTTACACGGATGGAAGCAAAACGGTTCCTTATAGTGCAAGGAAACTTTGTGAAAAGTATCATGTCCCTCAAATGCAGGTATCAGAAGGACTTGAGGATTTTATGAATGCTGTGGGATTGCGTCTAAGCAAGAATTATCGTGATGATTATAAGCGAAAACTTCGCAACATGATGACATATAGAGCAGAATCTCGGATTCCAGAATTTATGAAAAAATTTGTTTTGGAAGATAAGCCTGTGGACTTTAAAAAACTGAAGGAATCCAAGAAAAACATAGAACAGCAGAACGAGGATCTTAAGAATATAAGGGAAGAATTATCCATTTTGGATAATATTTTAAGGTATTTAAATGAATATGAGAACATAACCGCCAGATTATTACTGGATGATGTAAAAGATGTTTACGAGCAAATACTTGTTTCACAGCACATCAAAGGCGATAAGAAAAAGAAACTTGAAAAAAATAATCTCAGAATAAGTGAAATTGAGTGTCTTTTACCAGGTAAAGAGGCAGAAAAACAGGAAAGATTTACGGAACTTACAGATGCACAACAGCGCCTTAAGGAAATTGATGGTCAAAAGGCAATAGAGGATGAGGAACAAAAAAAGAACAGACTGGAGCAGGATCTTGGAAACGTTTCAAAAGAACAGGATAAACTTCACGGATTTCAGTGTGTGGTTAACGGTATATTGGAAAAACAGTATTTTGGAGAGGACGAAATTGATGAGGCAATCCTGTCGAATCTTGAAGGGAGAGAGTATGATGTTTCATCTAAGAAGTATGCGGTTTCTGTATTAAAGGAGAAACTGGAGTTATATGCTCAAAAGCTTGATAAAGAAAGGGGAGCGTTTGAGTATCAGTTAAAGACCTGTGATGACATCATCTTATCATTAAATAAAAGATTACAGGGGCTGAATAAAAACCAGATCAATTATTCTAATGTAGGTGAACAGGCGGCGCTGATTAGGGAGATTAATAAGGAGTTTGAAAGACTTCATATTGATTCAACCGCTAAAATGGCTTGCGAATTTGTTTTGGATATTGAGGAAGAGTGGCAGGATGCAATTGAAAGTTTTTTAAACCGTCATAGATATGCAATTATTGTTGAGCCGGAGTACTTTGAAATAGCAGACGGAATATTGAGCAAATCGAATCACAAGCATGTTGAATTGGTTCGTACGAAGGCCCTGTATGCATGGGAACAAGAGGTTTATGATGACGCAGTAATTCATAAACTCCATATAAATAATCCAACTGCAAAAAAGTACTTTGAATTCTGGCTGGGAAGAATCCATGCGGTTGATAATAATCAAGTTGCAGATTATGACAGCGCTCTCTCGAAAGAAGGTAAAATCAGCAGAAACATGGCAGTATCTTATCTTGATTTCAGTAAGCTGCGCGAATATTGTCTGGGATTAAGTGCCATTGAAAAAACAAGAAAAATAGTAGCGGTTGAACTAGAAGAGGAACAGAAAAAAGAGAAGGAACTTTTAGAACTGATCAATAAGAATGATATTATCCGCCATGATTTAAGCGAGTACCTTAAGGCTTTTAAAGACTACGAATATGATGCTGCGTACAGATTGCTCGATCTTCAAAGGGAAATTTCAGAAATCAGTAAGAAAATACAGGAACTTCAGGCAGCACTGAAAGATAATATGGAGTATATTACTCTTTCAATGAGAGTAAGTGAAGCGGAATCAAATTATAAGCAGATAGAAGATCAAATTAAAGGTTTAAATGAAGAATTAACGAGACTAGATGTCGATAATAAGCATTTAAACGAAAATTTGAAAAATTTGGATGAATCTCTGCAAGAGAAAGAAGCAAATATAGACAGGATGAGAGAGGAACATCCGGAACAGATTGGTACTGCACTTGAAGAGTGTAGGAGATACAACTATCTGACAATTAAGGATAACAAAAGGGCTTCTGAAACACACGCTAGAGATGACAGAAGAAAGCGAGAATTGGAAGGAACAAGTATACCCACAGAGCAACGGAAATATAATTCCAGGAAGAATCCTACGGAATACCTTCCTATAGGTATCGAAAGTGAGTCTGAATACCAAAAGAGAAGGCAGAAGATTCAGATAGACGATCTGGATAAACTTCAGACAAAAATGAAAGAGCAAACCAGGAAATACGAATCTATTTTTAAAAATGATTTTTGCACAAAAGTATATCAGGCTGCGCAGGATGCTTTACATATAACAAGCGAGATTAATAAAGAACTTCGTAAACTTTCTTTTTCCACAAAATATGAATTTGATATACATCTGATAAGTGATGGATCCGATTTTGCAAAGATACTGGAATTCTCGGAATATCTGGAGAAAACAAATTCGAAAGATATTTTCCAGATGACACTTCCAGGATTACTTGGTTATTCATCATCTGAAATGGATGATATGGAAAAAAGTATTATTGAGATTATCAACAGGCTTTCGTCTAAAGCAGATGAGGACGAAGAGATTCTGAGATTTTCAGATTACAGAAATTATTTGCAGTACGAGATAAAAATAAGTAACGAGGATATTCCGGATGGAAAATTGTCCAAACAGATAGGATACAACTCCGGAGCTGCAACGCAGATTCCATACTTGTTGATTCTTGCAGCGTCACTTTCCATGTTTTACAATCAACGGGAAAACTGTGCAAGACTTGCTTTTATCGATGAGCCATTTGAAAAAATGTCCGATGACAACATAAAGAAAATGCTGGAATTCTTCAAACAGCAGAAGTTTCAGGTCATTCTTTGTGCACCGAGTAACAAGATGGATTCAATTGGGACAGAGTGTAATACAATTGTTCCGGTTTTGAAGATGAGAAATGATTGTATGATGATTGGAAAGGTTCAGTTCAATGGCAATACTTGATTATAAGGCTGAGATTCTATCAAAACTTATAGAAAAATACAATAAGCGAGATCTGAAATATTCGGGAAAAGAGATCAATCGGGAGATTTCTATTAAACCTAAAGAAGTTTATTCACTTTATGCAACCGCCTCAGCTGAAACACAGAAGGAGAAGTTGCTAAACGAAGCTGCAGAGACATTGGAACAGAATGGATTTGTTAGCATTCGAAGAGTAAAATTCAGTGACGACATCATAAAGATTATATTAAATCAAGAAGCGTTAGAAGACATTAATAAGTACCTTGTAGATAACTATCATATATCCTCAAGAAATGATACGGTTTCGAATGTTCTTGCTCTAATTCAGAAATACAGAGGGTATGGAATATTAACAGATTATTACTGCAATAAACTTGAAAACTTTGTTGGTAGCAAGATCTCTGATGTTAATTTGAAGAGAGAGGAAAATAATTTTAAAGTACTGGATTTTATTCAAAAAAACTCGAGGGATTACTACGTTCGAGAGGTGTCGATGTTGGTTTTTGGTTCTTCGAAAGAGTTAGAAGAACCCTCTTTCTATGAGAATATTTGTACAATTATAAGAGAGGCTATTGGTAAAGAAAAGGATGACTATACGCTGAATGATGAAATACTGAGAGACTTCCATATCCACAATATTGATCAAGAAATTTTGATAAAAGGCAATGTTACGATTTCGTTTTCCGGACATAAGATATTTATTGGTGATTTTATTAATGGTCTTGCAATTCCATCGTCGGAAATCTTTAGAATTGATCATATCGATGTTGTAACGAATAAAGTATTGACTATAGAGAATAAAACTCCCTTTTACCGGTTTTCTGATAAGGAATACGCAGTTGTTTATCTTGGCGGCTTTGCTAACAGGTATCAGGTTGAGTTTCTCAAAAAGATTCATCAGTATGATCCTTCAGTCAGTTTTTATCATTTTGGAGATATTGACATGGGAGGATTGTTTATCCATCAGCATTTGTGCAATAGCACAGGGCTTCATTTTGAACTCTTTCACATGGGATGTAAGGATTTGATGGCGGAAGAAAATAAGACTTGTTTACAGCCGTTGACGGAGTTTGACAGAGAACGAGCTAGAAGTTTGATTTCTGTTTCCGAATATAGAGATGTGGTTGAAATGATGATGAAAAACAACGTTAAACTCGAACAAGAAATTGTTTGTCTTAATTTATGTTAGACGTGGATGAGATGGAGGATACTTAAGAAAAATGATTGAATGGAGTAAGGAAAAACCGAATGTATTTATATCATATTCTTGGGATGATGAT
>JAEEGL016623159.1_pt1 | contig 13280 bp, 7 predicted proteins | sample 9134231 | NCBI WGS metagenome assembly JAEEGL01 (sample SAMN16246548, study PRJNA631951) | gut metagenome | biome: gut microbiome; feature: rumen; material: fiber-attached | host: Bos | place: Iran: Karaj | collected 2018-10 | reverse complement strand
GAGACAATTTCCGAAGCGATTCACAGCTTCCAATGGAAAGATACATACCAAACCACATTATTTTAAATGCCAATACATTGCTTGAGCTTTCAGATTTCCCTTACTTCAAGCAGGAGGCAGGCAAATCCTTAGCCAATTCTATAATGATTGGACAGGCTTTATCTGGTGCACTTTTCAATACACCATTTGCCTTCAAAGAGGATAGCAGTCTGACCTTCAGAAATATTTACGATTTTGGCTACACAGTGCTGGGTCCACTTCTTACCAGATTTACCGAGTGGATTGTGGATGAAAACAAAAAGAATCACCAGAGACTTTTACTTCTTGCAAGAGAAGGCTACATGCTTGAAAAGCTCATCAAGACCTACTGTGCAGGAATGGAAATACAAGAGCCGGATATGGTTTACTTCCTTACCTCACGCCGTGCCTGCACCGTGGCAGCTCTCGAAAATGAAGAGGATATCAGGGAGCTTGCATCACAGAAATACCGCGGAACCTTCAGCAATTTTCTAAGTGAGCGTTTTGGCGTAGCCCTTCATCCAAATGATGAGGACATCCACTTGGATTATGATGATCTTCCAGAAGAGTTCTTTGAAAAGCTCTTAGAATACAAGGACGAGATTCTAGCCCGTGCAAAGCAGGAAAAGAATGCATACATGGTTTACATCCGTGAAGCTTTAGTTGGTGCCAGCGATGTAGCTGTTGTAGATGTAGGCTTCTCGGGAACCGTTCAGTATTTCCTTATGAAGCTTACAGGCCGTGACATCGAGGGTCATTACCTTGCCCTTCATTCCAACAAGCCGGTTAGAATCGGCGGTAAGGCAGATGCCATTTTTGAAATTACAGATCCTACTCTTATACCTCAGAGCAAGATACTTACATATCAGCTATTCTTAGAAAATGCTTTAGCAGCGCCTTACGGACAGCTGACACATTTCACCATGGAGGATGGCAAGCCTATGCCACACTTCAAGGATGACGATTACCTCAGCGATGATGTCAAACGTCTCCAGCGAGGAATTCTTGACTACACAGCTCATTATGCCAGTGTATCAAAATATCTTAGTGATGATGTTCGTGTGGAGCCAGCGGTTGTGGAAGATTTATTCCACGACATCATTGCAAATCACACTTTGACAGAGGACATCGCTACTGCTCTTGTAGTTGAGGATAGTTACTGCCGAGACGGCGTTCAGAAATTTGATATTACAACCGGTACATGGAAGGTAGATTAGTTTGAGAGATACATTTAATGTGGTATTCATTCGATACCATCTAACTAAAAAAAATACGCTTTTGTTCCAGGGATTCTATCCCTTTGATAACCCAAAAGGCTACGAACTTGTAGCAGAATTAAACGGTCAGCCTTATGATATGCGCATCACCATCAATGAAGGCAACGAGGTTCGACGCAGATATATCGCAGCCCACAAAAGTGTTTCAAAAGAATATGTCGGTGAGATAGATTTACCAACAGATTTATCAAAGGTTAAAAGCCTAAAGCTTATCTGTGTCTTAGGCGAAAATGGTACTTCAAATCAGGTGCGCTCAGTAGTATACAAAGCATCAGGTAAAGACCTTCAGAAGCTTAAAAAGGAATACGAGTACAACCTTGAGCGTGCAGCAGTATCTGACGACAAGATTCAGATTTTAGGCTGGGCTATAGGCAATGTGCCAGAGGAATTCCACCTTTATGATGGCAATACCGAAATCCCTATTACTGTAAAGCGTATGTTCCGTAAAGACGTATATGGAGTTTATCCAGAACTTACAGAAAAATGTGATTCAGGACTTGAGATTGTTTTCCCTAAAGGAAACTACAAAAAGCTTAGACTTACCATCACAGCAGAAGGTCAGACCTACGACTGCAAGGTAGATACAGCCCATGTGCTTACAGGTGGAAATCTCCTTCCTAAGAAGAGCCTGTGGGAGCGTATCGAGCTTTACAGACAGGACAACGGACTTAGCTCAACTATCAAGCATGCCATCGACAAGCTAAAGGATTCAGAAGCACCAAAGTACACCTACATGGACTTCCTCACCAGCTTTGGTCCTACAGAGGTAGAGCTACAGCGTCAGAGGGATGAGCAGTTCGACTACAATCCTCTCATGAGTATAGTAGTTCCAATGTATCAGACTCCTGAGAAATTCCTTGTTGAGCTTATTGATTCTATCATCGCTCAGACCTACACCAACTGGGAGCTTTGTCTTGCAGATGGTAGCCCTGATGACAGCCTTGGTACATTCATTTCAAATAAATATGGAAATGATAGTCGTGTGAAATATACTCATCTTGAGGCAAACCTTGGCATTTCAGATAACACCAACGCAGCAATAGCATTAGCCAAAGGCGATTTCATAGTTCTTTCAGACCATGATGACACTCTCGCACCAAACGCTATGTACGAGTGTGTTGCTGCTATAAATAAGGATCGCAGCATAGATGTTATCTATACTGACGAGGACAAGATTTCAATGGACTCAAAGGAATACTTTGAGCCAGTATTCAAGCCAGATTACAACTTAGACTTACTTTGTTCAGTTAACTATATCTGTCATCTTTTCATATTCAGAAGAGACATCTACGAAAAGGTAGGTGCCTTCAACAAAGAATACGACGGAGCCCAGGATCATGATTTCATTCTTCGCTGCTGCGAGGCTGCAGGCAATATGTATCATGTACCAAAGGCCTTATATCACTGGAGAAGCCATGCCGCTTCAACTGCCATGTCAGCAGAAAGCAAGCTCTATGCCTTTGATGCAGGAGCCCGCGCAGTTCAGGCTCATTATGACAGACTTGGCATCCCTGCAAAGGTTGAGCAGGACACTTTCTATGGTTGCTACCGCACCATTTATAACTGGGGCAAACAGCCAAAGGTCTCCATCATCATCCCTAACAAGGATCACACAGATGATTTGGATAAATGTATCAAATCAATAGACGCCAAATCATCCTATAAAAATATTGAGTTTGTTATCGTTGAAAACAACTCAACAGAGCCAGAGCCCTTCGAGTACTACAAATCAATCGAAGGCCGTGAGGATGTAAAGATTGTAAGATATGAGACCCCAGGCTTTAACTTCTCAGCCATTAACAACCTTGGAGCAAAATATGCTACAGGTGATATGTTCCTTCTACTTAACAATGATACAGAAATCATCAACGAGGACTGTATCAAGGAATTAGTGGATGTGTGCCTACGTCCAGAAGTAGGTATCTGTGGAGCGCTTCTCTATTATCCAGACAACACAGTGCAGCATGCAGGTGTTGTAATGGGAATCGGTGGTATCGCAGGTCATACCTTTGTAGGTCTTGAGCGCAGTGAACCAGGCTACATGTTCAGAGCTGTTACCACTCAGGATTTATCTGCCGTTACAGCAGCATGTCTCATGGTTCGTAAAGACGTATTTGAGCAGGTGGGTGGTCTTACAGAAGACCTGGCAGTAGCCTTCAACGATGTAGATTTCTGCATGAAGGTTCGCGATGCAGGCTACCTTATAGTCTACAATCCACACGCAGAGCTTTATCATTACGAGTCCAAATCCCGTGGCTATGAGGACACAGGAGAAAAGGTAGCTCGCTTCAATTCCGAAGTAGAAAAGCTTGAAAAGAGATGGCCAGATATTTTAGAAAAAGGTGATCCATACTACAATCCAAACCTATCAATTCTTGATGGTTGGTATAGACTAAAAGAAGAATAAAAAAGGCTTCCCCTTGAGGGGAAGCTGTCACCGTAGAGGTGACTGATGAGGTGTATCCTTCCCCGAATCGGGGAAGGATATTTTTTATGAAATCCGTAATAAGTAAAACGGAAAATTACTAAAGAACAATACGAATGAAAAAGAAAGTACTATTAAATATATCAGCTGATTATAAATAAGTCTGCGTCCATAGGTAGCTAAGTCATATTTGATTGTTATTTCGCCATTTTCAGGATTAAATCCTGTTTCAGTAATAAGTCCTTCGGATACATTGACAGCAGCAAAGCTAAATACAGCGATGAATGGTATGTAATGACCTGCAATAAAAAGACCAAAATGTAATGTGACTAAATGTATACCTATTCCGTTGGCCATTTGATAGATGAATGCTATACAAACTGCCATCCATCCAGCGACAGTATGTAAAGCCAATGATTTGGCAAACTTTCTGACCGAAGGGAAAATAAACAATACTGGTACGCACCATAGTATTTCAAAAGCTACAATTGTGATTGTCATATGTTCAACTAGCTCAGCATTTAAGAGTTCTACAGAATGTTGCAATGTATGATGTGGGGCAAAATAAACTGCTAAAATATAAATAGGAAGGGAAACGATGAATTGTTTTGGAATGGCGGATTTTACTGATTGTTCCTTTATAATTGTGGAAATCAGTATAATCAAAAACATACTAACACACATAATGGCTGAAGTAGGCTTTGTCATTATGGTGCCACTGATGCCAATTGCCAGTAGTATAAAAGTTAGAATATCTCTTTTACCTTCGCAATATCTTGCCAGGCTCAGAAATACAATTGTGCTTGAAAATGCTGCAATAGATTCAGTCCTTTGAATGGACAATGTGTATGTAATAAGGGGAAAACCAGTGAGAGAAGCAAGATACAAAAGGTGCAACCAAGGCCTTAGTTTAGTGATTCTGGACCAGCCCATGTATTGCATGACTATTAGCCCTAATAGATAGATGGACATATTAAAATAGGCTTCGGGAAGAGAGACCTGTAAATCAGAAGTGTGAGATATGAAAAGCGCACTGACAAATATTGAGTATATAAGGGAGACTACATAAAGGACGTTTATATATGTAAGACGCCCCTTTATGTGTATCCCAAAATAGAATGTGATAATTGCCAAAGCAATAAAACACAAAATTAACACTAATCCTAAATGCTGCATAACTCAAAATCCCTCGTACGTTAATATTCTTTTGCTTAACGCTGTGCTTCCAGAGCACTAAAGTAAGATAAAACAGAACTTAAAAATGAATCTATTTCTAAATCCTCAAGATATCTTATTTCACCATCCTCTGTGCTTATCAAATAAGAAGCATCATAAAAAATGTTATCATATTCTGTGGATGCATCTTTATCAAAAAGACTGCTTCCGAGGAAATAGTTTTCAGTGTTAATATCTAAAAAATCAAGAAGTGTAGGTGTCATGCAAAGGGAATTGCGACCGTTTGCATCGATTTTTTCAGCTTCAATTCCATCATAGTAAATGAAAAGTGGAATAGCATCCAAATCCGTACATTCTCTTTTGTGATTAGGAAAAGCGTCTGTAAAATCCTGATCTGCGTAAGTGGCATGGTCAGTGGTGAAAATAAGGATTGTATCCTCAGCCATCGGTGACGCCTTAAATTCCTTTAAAAATTCACCAAACTGTCTATCAAGATTATAAAATTTGTTCAGCTCCTGGTCAGAACCGTCACCAAACACATCATCAGTAGAGTCAAAGGATACGTGAGTGCCAAAGGTGTAGATGCTAAGCAAAAATGGTGATTCCTGTTCATGAAGATCATTGGCTGAATCCATCAAAAGGTCGTAGGCTTCCACATCAGTCATGCCTTCAGCAAAACCAGATACATGGTCTTTATCCATAATAACCTGATCAAAACCCAAATTATCGCAATAAGCAACGAAATCATCGTTGAAAGGCTCTACATTAATGAAGTTTGTAGAATATCCATGTTCTTTGAGAGTACCATGAAGGGAAACCAGATTATTTCCCTGAGCATCGTCATTGAGTTTAAATCCACTGAAAAGCTGACCCTGCACACCACGAAGGGTTGGGAATGTGTGGTTGTAATAATTATCAAAGGATATACATTCTTTTTCAAATTCCTGAAGGTTTGACATCACTTTTCTTTCATCACTGATGATGTTGTAGGAAAGCCCTTCTGTAAAAATCAAAATGATATTTGGATTTTCAGGTAATGCCTCAGCTTTTGAAAACCCATCGGATAACTCATCATGGTAAAAGGTGGAGAGTGCTACTTCTGGATTATCAGCTGCACGCTTAACCTGTTGATATCTGATTTCATCTGCAAAAATAGTAGCAAAGCTTTGAACTGGACTAAAACGCTTGTAATCTCTGTAAATAAAAATTTCTGAGATAAATAGAAGAGCTAAAACTGCAAATAAATATTTTTTATTTACCTTTTTTATCATGTTACATCCAGGGAGAAATACTACAGCAAGAACAATGAAGCTGCCTAAAGCATAAGTGATAGCTTTGCCACCCAAATCAGCAAGGAATTTCACATTTTTTAGCATCGTTAATGTGGTAAAGCTGTTACCAAAGTAAAGCACAGTCATCTGCCCGGTATAGATAAAGTAAAGAATGTTGCTGACAATACCAAGAGGTTTATTTTTATCAACCAGAAAATTATATATTAGAAAAACACTTAATAGCTCTATAAGTCCAACTGTTATGTAGGTGACATTTTTAGTGGTAGAGTATGTCAATACAGTGATAACAGCTGCCAGCACAAATTTTATAATGGTGTAAATCGTATATCTGAAGGATTTATCCTTTATTTTAGAACTCAATATTACTACTCCTTTTTAAATCATAGTGACTATATTAACATAAAACCTCGAATTATACATTAATTTGTATGTGTTATGGGTATATGTTAAAATTACAACGTTAATACTTGATATATAAGGACATTGATTAATGGAGAATAAAAATACGTTGGACTTCATGTCACAGGGGAAGGACAACAATCTTAATCTGGTGAGATTATTCGCAGCATTGATGGTTGTCTATATGCATTCATTTGCATTATGCGAGGGCAAGCTTGAGTCGGATTTGATGTACACCCTGACTTTCCACAAGGCATTATCAGGCCAGGTAGGGGTGGACATTTTTTTTGTTATAAGTGGATTTTTGATTTATAGAAGCTATGACAGAAGCAATAATATAGGAAAATATCTTAGAGCGCGATTCCTTAGAATCTGGCCACTTTTGGCATTGTTCATCTTATCGACAGCCTTTGTAATCGGACCTGCCATAAGCACACTTTCACCTAAAGAATATTTTTCACAGGATATAAAAGGGTATCTTTTAAACCTTGTTTTTTACCATAACAACACCACACTTCCAGGGGTTTTTGAACATCATATCAATCACAGCGTAAACGGAAGTATATGGACATTACAATACGAAGTTCTGTGTTACATATTGGTACTTTTTTTGGTTCCAATTCTCAGAAAATATAAAAAAATGATTTTTCCGCTAATAGCCTTATCTGCAGCGGTTTATTTGTTTTTCACATACGCATGGACAGAGGAAAGATTTTTCGTTTTATCTACAATTATTTTGGTAAATTTAGGACGCCTCTCCTTACAATTTGAGATGGGTATCCTGTTTTATATATTCAGAGACAAAATTATATTGTCCTGGAAATGGTTTTCTGCAGCGGTTATTGGGATTGTTGCAGCATCCTATTTTATTGATTATGAAATAGCCTTTGCTGCCTTTGGTTCCTATATAGTTTTGTATCTGGGCTTCAATTATTACGGAGCATCAAGGCTTTACAACAAAGTGGGGGATATTTCTTATGGAGTTTACGTCCTTTCATTTTTGGTGCAGCAGCTTGTGCTTGATTGGCTTGGCGTTGTGCCTTACGGATATCGGGCACCAAATATGAACTCCTACATCAACTTTATTATTTCCACAGCGATAGTTATACCACTTGCATTTATCAGCTGGCATTGCTTTGAAAAGCATATACTTAAATTAAAATAATTTCCAGGCGGAGTAAAAATGAGCGAAATCAAAGAATATAAAGAACCTACCAATAAAATAGAAAAGGGTCTTATGTACCTGCAGCATTACGGAATAAAGCAGACTGTTGCCAAATCCTTCAGAAAAGCCATCGGCCATGACCAAGAGCACTACAGCTATCGCAAATTCCTTAAGGCACATCCTACTACAGCAGAGGAATTAGATAAGCAGCGTCATACCGTATTTACGTACAATCCTGTCATCAGCATAGTTATTCCCTTGTACAATACACCTGAACGTTTTTTGACAGAGCTGATTCAGTCCTTCGAGAAACAGACTTATACTCACTGGCAGCTTTGCCTTGGTGATGGCAGTCCTAAGGAAGGTTTAAAGGACATTATCCTGAATGCCACAGATGGAAAATGGGATGACAGAATCGTCTATAAAAAGCTTGAAGGAAACACAGGCATTGCAGGCAACACTAATGAGGCAATGAAACTTGCTACAGGTGATTTTATCGGCTTCACAGATCATGATGACTTAATCACTGAGGATGCCATGTTCTACATAGCAAAGGCCTTAAATGAGGACAACACCATCGAGGCGCTGTACTCTGACGAGGATAAAATTAACATGGACTCCAAAGAATATTTTCTACCTCATTTCAAGTCAGATTTTAATATAGATTTACTTTGTTCTCACAATTACATCACACACCTTTTTGTGGCAAGAGCAGATTTGGTAAAGGCTTCAGGTGGAATCAAATCCGAATTCGACGGGGCACAGGATCACGACTTTGATTTAAGAATATTAGAGCAGTGCACCAATATTTACCATATTCCAAGAGTACTCTATCATTGGCGCACACACCCTGCATCTACTGCCGATCATCCAGAGGCAAAGATGTACGCATACGAAAACGGTCGTCGAGCTGTTGAGGAGCACTACAGGAGAATCGGTGTACCAGCCAGAGTTGAACTTGATACACATTTAGGATATTACCGCACAGTATATGAGTGGCCAGACACTACACTTTTATCTGTTGTAATTCCAAATATGAATCATTTATCGGATATAAGAGATTGCATCGACAGCATCACAGATATAAACGTATATACCAATTTAGAATTTGTTATTGTAGAAAATAATTCAACGGACAAGGCTTTATTTGATTACTACAGAGAGCTTGAATTAAGAAATGATATCAATGTTCGCATTGTTGATTTCACAAAAGCGTTTCCAGAGTCTAAGGGCAGCTTCAACTTTTCAGCGCTGGTAAATTATGGAGTGAGCCAGGCAAAGGGAGAGTACATCCTTCTTCTCAACAACGATACCAGAATGATTAACGACAAAGCTATCACAGAGATGATGGGCTTTATTCGAAGAGAAGATGTTGGCGCAGTCGGGGCCAGACTCTACTATGGAAACAACACTGTTCAACATGCAGGCCTCATCATAGGTTTAGGAGGAGTAGCCAATTCTCAGTTCCTTGGCAGTGGCCGTGAGCAGGTGGGATATTTTTATCGCAGCACCTGTGTTCAGGATTTGTCGGCGGTTACCGGCGCCTGCCTACTCACCAAAAAGTCAGTATGGGATGAAGTGGGAGGCTTTGATGAACAGCTTGCTGTGGCTTTTAACGATGTGGATTATTGTCTCAAGCTTAGAAGCAAGGACAAGCTAGTGGTATACACTCCATTTTCAGAGTGGTATCATTTGGAGTCAAAAAGCCGTGGACTTGACCACGAGGATCCATCTAAAAAACGCAGAATGGATGAAGAGACAGAATACTTTATGTCTAAATGGAAGGATTATTATGAGGCAGGCGACCCATATTACAATCCTAATCTTTCCCTGAAGAAATTTGATTACAGTTTTGGAAGGGAATAATATCTGTTTCAAGAACATTGAGGTCAGTTTTATCCATAGCAAATGAAACAAAAGTAATTTATAATAGAGTAAATACACACTATATAATGTATAGGGAGAATCCAGTTGTACAAGAAGAAGAAACGCTCGTGGGTAAAGCACCTTGATTTTATTCTGCTTGATATGCTTGCAGCAGAGCTGGCACTCTTTTTGGCTATCTTTGTCAGATATGAAGGAGCCATCATTTTCATCAGCAGATTTGAGCATTACACTCTATATCAGAATTTAGCATTTATTTTGCCATTTCTGGATTTAACTGGTGTACTTTTTACAGAAACCTACACGGGTATTTTACGAAGAACAAAATATCAGGAGATACCTGCTACCATTTGGCATTCCCTTTTGAATTTTTTGGGAGTCTTGATTTACATGTATTTAATGAGGACTTCATTCCTCTATTCAAGACTTGCCATTGGTCTGTTTGCATTTTTCATGGTAGTTGTATCCTACATAATCAGATGTGGATGGAAGAGGGTTATTCGTCAAAGAATGCTTAAGGATGTCAATAAGACATCCCTTATTGTTGTGGCTGAATCAGGCACTGTTGAGACCTGCCTTTCTGAAATTGCACATAGCCCTTACATGGAATTCAAGGTTAAGGGCGTTTGTGTGGTAGATGTGGATATGACAGGCCAGGAGATAGGCGGAGTTCCTGTAGTGGCTTCTTCTGATACTTTATTTGAATATCTTAGAACCAACGTTGTTGATGAAGTATTTCTCGATGGCAATACCAGAGCCAGCGAGGAAACTTTAGCAGGGCGACTGGTCGAGCAGGGGCTTACAGTTCATGTATCCCTAATTCACACAGACAATCTCATGCCAAACAGAATAATGGAGACTTACGGCCGCTATATCGTTCTTACTACAAGTATGCATATAGCCAGCAACCGCCAGGCCTTCATCAAAAGAGTAATAGATATCATTGGCTCTATCGTAGGGCTTGTCATAGCATTCATTGCATTTATTATTTTTGCGCCAATTATCAAAATGCAGTCCAAGGGACCGGTTTTTTTCAGCCAAACCAGGATTGGTAGAAACGGTAGAGAGTTCAAGTTCTATAAGTTCAGAACTATGTACATTGATGCAGAAGAGCGTAAGAAAGAACTTATGGCTCAAAATGAAATCAAAGGAAATATGTTCAAAATGGAAAACGACCCAAGAATTATTCCTATTGGTCACTTCCTTAGAAAATATTCCATTGATGAGCTTCCTCAGTTCTGGAACGTGTTGAAGGGGGATATGTCACTTGTTGGTACCCGCCCACCTTTACCTGACGAATATGAAAATTATGCACTTCATCATAAGGCCAGACTTTCAATCAAACCAGGGCTTACCGGCATGTGGCAGGTCAGTGGTCGCAGTGATATAACCGATTTTGAGGATGTTGTTGCACTCGACACAGAGTATATTCAGGACTGGTCACTTTTATTGGATCTAAAGATTCTTCTGAAAACGGTTGCTGTAGTTTTTGGCGGAAAGGGGTCGAAATAAATGGTACAGGCTTATTTTACCCTGATTGTCTGGGCTATTGACACTGACATGGATCAGTTCAAGGATATGCTTGAGTCCATTGACGAGCAGGAATATCGAGACTTTGAGTTATATATTTTAGACAACAATCCAACCAATGATATCCAGGTGGTAATAAAAGAATTTTTCCCTGATATTGTGGATAAGGTTCACTATCGCAGGTTAAAAAAGAAACAGGGAGCAGCCTACGCCTACAACATCGGCGCCCATTTTGCAGAAGGAAATCAGCTGGTATATGTAGGACAGCATGATCGTCTAAGCTTCAGTACCCTTAGTGCGCTGAATGATAAGCTGACGGAAATTCAAGAAGAAAATGGGGATAGTGAAGAAGCATCTTGCATTATTTATTCAGACCACGATGAGCTTATTGGTCTTGATAGGCGTAATCCTCACTTTAAACCTGACTTTAATAAAGAATTGTTCCTACAGACAAACTACATAGGAGATTTTATTTGCATTAGCAAATCTTTATACAAAAGACTTGGAACATTTCAGGAAAAAGCTCAGAATGCATACATTTATGAATATATTCTGCGCGCGGCGTTTAAAAAGGAAAAAATCTATCATATTCCATCACTTTTATATCATAAGCGTGTGATAGATAAACCTATGAATAAGGAGCAGCGCGCAGCAGCCAATTTTTCATGTAAGGAACATCTCGCGCTTGCAATTCATTACCTGAGACAATCAGGTGTAATTTGCGAGGGACGAGTGGATCAGTCTCTGAAAAAATGGCACATTGATTATGATGAAAGTTCTTTCCGACGCTTCGGTGGTGACTACATGTTCTTGAGAGATGAAAAGGTGCGACTTTTCACCAGAAACAATGCAAAGAAAATGTATGCTGTCCTAAGTCAGCCTGATGTTGCGGTAGTTGGTGTACGCTTTTTAGGACGTGGCTTCACCTATGATAACGCAGGATATATTTTTGATGAAAATGGTAACATCTACCCGGCATTTCATGGTCAGAGAATTTTCAGAGATACCTATGAGGGGCTTGGAAGTATGCCAAGAGATGTGGCTTTTGTTGACGCAGGATGCTGCATGATTGATGCAAAGGTTTATAGGATACTTCACGGATTTGATACAAGACTATCTGGCAATGACGCCATGTTTGACTTTTGCATTCGAGCCAGAAAAAGAGGTTATCGCACAGTAGTGCTGCCTCAATGTATAGCTATAGATAGAAATAGACCATCAGCAAATGCAGAAAATGAAGAAGAGCAAGTATCAGCTAACAATACTCTCTTGGAAAAACATGGTGCAATAATAAAAAAAGGTGATGGTTTTTATAATAGAAATCTTCCTATGGGAAATGAAAACTATATCCTGCCAGGAACGGAAAGTGATAGTTGATTTCCAGTCATGAAATTGTAAAAAATATATGAAGAAATTTTTACGATTTCTTGACAATTATAGAACCCTTAGAGTAGACTAATCACTAGCTATTGCCTAAAACCTTTAAGGCAATAATTTTACTTTGAGAATGGAGTAATATTAATAATGGATGAATATAGAAATCGCGGTAGCCGCGGTACTCGTGGCACTGGAAGTGGTCGTAATACACGCAGTGGCCATAGTAATAGCCGAAACTATAATAGCAGAGGCTCAGAGTTAAACGTTGAGTTCTACGATTTAGATGACATGCCGAGAGGCCGCTATTACGATGACGAGGAGGACTACGCACCTAGGAGACGTTCTTCAGATGAACCACCTAGAAGACGTTCAACCTCAAGACCAGCAGGTTCAAGACCTTCAGGATCCAGATCCGGCAGCTCAAGACCATCGGGCTCCAGACCATCAGGCCAGCGCCCTTCAAGCTCTAGGTCGTCTTCACAGCACCGCCGCCCATCATCAGGGCCTAGACGAAGCAGCAAGGCTCAAAAGAAAAAGCAGGCACGCCGCACCATACTTGTGGTTGAGATAGTAATCGTAATCATACTTGCCTTGGTATTCTTCCTCTGGAGCAAATTCGGCAAGGTTAACTGGGACAACATTCAGATGGACGAAATCGAAGTCAATAATCTTGATGAGGGCACAACAGAAGTCCTTAGCAACTACACCACACTTGCTTTATTCGGTGTTGATAACCG
>JAEEGL012585376.1_pt1 | contig 13280 bp, 9 predicted proteins | sample 9134231 | NCBI WGS metagenome assembly JAEEGL01 (sample SAMN16246548, study PRJNA631951) | gut metagenome | biome: gut microbiome; feature: rumen; material: fiber-attached | host: Bos | place: Iran: Karaj | collected 2018-10 | reverse complement strand
CGGGGCGCTCTTCACCAACCTCACCCGCGATCATATCGACTATCATAAGACCTTCGATAACTACCGCGACACGAAGAAGCGGCTCTTTGATAACCTCAAGAAAACCGCCTTCGCCGTCACCAATAAAGATGACAAGAACGGCCTCGTCATGACGCAGAACTGCAAGGCAGCCGTACACACCTACTCTACCCGTTCGCTGGCTGATTACAAGGCGCAGATCCTCGAAGAAGGTTTCGACGGGATGATGCTGAACTTCAACGGCAAAGAGGTGTTCGTGCCCCTCGTAGGACGCTTCAACGTGAGCAATCTGCTCTGTATCTACGGTGCGGCGCTCAACCTTGGTTTTGATGAGTTGGATGTACTGCGCGTATTGAGCACGCTCACGCCGGTGAACGGTCGTTTTGAGACGATCCGCAGCCCCAAGGGTTGGACGGCGATTGTCGATTACGCCCACACGCCGGACGCCGTGGATAATGTGATCCAGACCATCCGTGAGATCAAGAAAGAAGGTGCCAAACTGATCACGGTCGTAGGCTGCGGAGGCAACCGCGACAAGGGCAAACGACCCATGATGGCGAAGATCGCCAAACAGGGCAGTGAGCAACTCATCCTGACCTCCGATAACCCCCGCGACGAAGAGCCCGCTGACATCCTCAACGACATGAAAGCCGGGCTGACAGAGGAAGAACTGCGCAGCACCCTCGTCATCGAGGATCGTGCGGCGGCTATCCAGACTGCCTGCACGCTCGCGCAGAAAGACGACGTCATCCTTGTCGCCGGCAAAGGACACGAAGACTACCAGATCATCAAGGGCGTCAAGCACCATTTTGACGACCATGAAATGGTCAAGAAATACCTCTAAACATCGCGCAGCGATATAAACTGCACGAAGTGCAATAAACTATATAAACAATGATTTATCATTTTTTCTATCATTTCAATGAGATCTTAGGTGCGCGTTTGTTCACCTATATCTCTTTCCGCGCCATCACGGCGGGCATCATCGCCCTCGTCACGAGCATCTGGTTCGGGAACTGGTTCATCGATTACATGAAGCGTCATAACATCTCCGAGACGCAACGCGACGAGAAAACCGACCCCTTCAATGTGGGTAAGAAAGGCGTGCCTACTATGGGCGGACTCATCGTCATCGCAGCCATCCTGCTACCGTGTCTGCTGCTCGGTAAATTGACCAATGTCTATATGATCCTGATGCTCGTCACAACCCTGCTCATGGGTGCGCTGGGCTTCGCGGACGACTATATCAAGACCTTCCGCAAGAACAAAGACGGTCTGAACGGTTGGATCAAGATAGCCGGTCAGATCACCCTCGGTCTCATCGTCGGACTGACGCTGCGTTTCTGTCCTGCCGTCAGTATGAACGAGGTGGTCACGAGTCATATCGAGAACAACGTAGTGGTGGTAGAGAAGAGTCCGGAGATCAAATCGACCCAGACGACCATCCCCTTCGTCAAGCATCATAACTTCAACTACGCCGACCTCTTTTCGTGGACCGGCGAGAACAATAAATACCGCTTCGGTTGGATCTTCTTCGTGCTGCTGACGGTTTTCGTCGTAGCGGCGGTGAGCAACGGAGCGAACCTCAACGACGGCATGGACGGTATGTGTGCCGGAAACTCCGCGATCATGGCGATCGCCCTACTCATCCTCGCCTACACCTCCGGTAGTGTCGTGTGGGCAGAGTATTTCGACGTGATGTACATCCCCGGCTCCGAAGAACTGGTAGTCTTCCTCGCGTCCTTCGTCGGCGCGCTGGTGGGTTATCTCTGGTTCAACGGCTTCCCCGCTCAGGTCTTCCTCGGTGACACCGGCAGCCTCACCGTCGGCGGTATCATCGGCGTCTGCGCGATGATCATCCATAAGGAGCTGCTCGTGCCGGTTCTCTGCGGCGTGTTCCTCATGGAGAGCGTCAGTGTGATTCTGCAGACGCAGGTCTATAAATGGAACAAGAAACGCGGACAGCACGTGCGGGTATGGAAACGTACGCCTCTGCACGATCATTTCCGCACCTCGGTAGATCAGGTGCTCAAGAATGACCCCACCTGTTCGATCTTCTTCAAAGGCAGCAAGAACTTGCACCACGAGTCCAAGATCGTACTCCGTTTCTGCATCGTGACCCTGATTCTTGCTGCCATCACCATCCTAACTTTGAAAATCAGATAAACCGTATAAACATCGCGTAGCGATATAAACTTTTAAACAACAATGCGTAGAATTGTTATCTTAGGCGCCGGCGAAAGTGGCTCAGGAGCAGCCATCTTAGCCAAAGAGAAAGGTTTTGAGGTCTTCGTCTCCGACTGCGGGACGATCACCGAGCCCTACCGTGCCTTACTCAACCAGAACGGTATCGCATGGGAAGACGGGCAGCACACCGAGGACCTTATCCTGAATGCCGACGAGGTAGTGAAGTCGCCGGGTATTCCGTTGACTGCCCCTCTGATCCAGAAACTCCAAGCGCAGGGTACGCCGATCATATCCGAGATCGAGTTTGCGGCGCGTTATACGAATGCCAAGATGATCTGCATCACCGGTTCAAACGGTAAAACAACGACCACTTCGCTCATCTATTATATCCTGCGTCAGGCAGGTCTGAACGTCGGTTTGGCAGGTAACATAGGCAACTCACTCGCCCTGCAGGTAGCGCGCGAGCACCATGACTATTACGTCATCGAACTCTCGTCCTTCCAACTCGATAACATGTACGATTTCAAGGCGGATATTGCCATCCTCTTGAATATCACGCCCGATCACCTCGATCGCTACGATTATAAGTTCCAGAACTATATCGACGCCAAGTTCCGTATCACGCGCAACCAGACCAAAGAGGACTCGTTCATCTACTGGGCAGAAGATCCCGTTATCGATCGTGAGATGAAGAAGATCCAGTTGGGTGCCACGCTCTTGCCTTACGGTTTCACCTGCCCCAACCCGCTGCCCGTCAGCGAGGAGGAGTTAGCCCTCAAAGGTCGGCATAACGTGCTCAACTCGATGGCTGCCACGATCGCGGCGAATGTGCTCAAGATCAAGAAAGATGTCATTCGCGAGAGTCTGATGACCTTCCAAGGCGTGGAGCACCGACTCCAATACGTTGCCACCGTCAAAGGCGTGCAGTATATCAACGACTCCAAGGCCACCAACGTCAACTCGTGCTGGTACGCGCTCGAGAGCATGAAGACGCCCGTGGTGCTCATCCTCGGCGGGAAGGACAAAGGCAATGACTACAGCGAGATCGATGAACTGGTACGCACCAAATGCCATACCCTCGTCTTCATGGGTCTCCATAACGAGAAACTGCGCGAGCATTTCGGCGGGTTTGGTTTGCAGATTATCGACACGGATAATTTGCACGATGCTGTGCAGGGAGCCTACAACGCTGCGCACGACGGCGACACCGTCCTGCTCTCACCCTGCTGCGCGTCCTTCGACCTCTTTAAGTCCTACGAAGATCGCGGCGAACAATTCATGGAAGCAGTTAAAAAATTATAAATTATAAATTATAAATTTGAAATTACATTTCAACAATATCGACAAGTCCTTCTGGGTCCTCTTTCTGATCCTGATCGGCGTAGCGATCATCGCGCTCTTCTCGGCGTCCTCAACGCTGGTCTATTCGCGCGGTTCGGTACTTGGTCCGATCGGTTCGCAGATGCTCTTTATCGTGCTCGGTCTCGCCGCAGCCTATATGATACAGTTCATCCCGACCTACTGGGTGCGTTTCGGCGGCTATGCCCTGCTGGCGATCAGTCTGCTGCTCGTCTATTCGACCATGATACCCGGCAACCCGCTTGTCGTCACGATCAACGGCGCTGCACGCTGGGTGCGTATCGGCGGCATCACCTTCCAGCCATCCGAGTTAGCCAAGCTCTCGCTCATCATCGTGGTAGCCGACCAACTCGCGCGGATACACTCCGAGGCGGATAAGCAGAAGTATTTCTACCGAACGCTCATCATCGCCGCGGCGGTCATGCTGCCCGTCATGGCGTCTAACCTCTCCACGGCGGTGCTCATCGGACTTATCGTCTTCTGTCTTTGGATCCTAGCCCGTATCCCGTGGAAATATACATTGTCCGTAGTGGGCATCGCGGTGCTGGTACTCGGACTCGGATATGCCATCGTAGAGTTCGGTTTTGTGCGACCGGGCAGAGCCATGCACGGACCTTTCAAACGTGCTACTACTTGGGTCAGCCGTATCGACCGCCATTTCACGGACGACGGAGCGGACAAATACACCCTCACGGATGAGAATATCCAAGAGGTCTATGCCTCTGTGGCGATCGCGCGAGGCGGTGCGTCGCCGCTCGGTGTACTGCCCGGTAACTCCAAAGAGCGGGACTACCTGCCCCTCGCTTTTGCGGATTATATCTTCGCCATCATCGTCGAAGAGTCCGGTATCCTCGGCGCAGCGTTCCTCATCTTTATCTACCTCGCGATCCTCTTCCGCGCCTGCAATGTATCGAGCCGGTATAACGACATGCCTGCCATGCTCATGACCATGGGTCTTGCGCTCATGATCACCTGTCAGGCACTCATCTCCATGCTCGTCGCCGTAGGACTCGGACCGGTCACCGGACAACCCCTACCCCTTATCTCGCGAGGCGGTACATCCGTGCTCATCACATCGATTTATTTCGGTATCATGATGGGCGTCAGTCGCGAACAGACAGCCCTCCGCGAGAAAGTCAACGAGACCATAGAAGAAAGCCTCGAAGATGCACCGATTGTTACGTTAGAATAAAAATCACAAATATGAGATACTTAATTTCCGGCGGCGGAACCGGTGGACACATCTTCCCCGCAGTCAGCATTGCGAATGCATTAAAAGAACTCGATCCCGAAGCGGATATCCTCTTCGTTGGTGCCCTCGGGCGCATGGAAATGGAGCGTGTCCCGCAAGCGGGTTATAAGATCGTCGGACTGCCTGTCCGGGGCTTCAACCGCGCCCAACCTTGGAAGAACGTGTCCGTGCTCATGGACTTGTATAAATCCATCCGACAAGTCAAGAAGATCATCCGTGACTTCCGTCCGGACGTAGGCGTCGGTGTAGGCGGTTATGCCTCCGGTGCAGCCATGTGGGCAGCCGCGCAAATGGGTATCCCTATCCTGCTCCAGGAGCAGAACGGCTTCGCCGGGGTCACCAATAAGATCCTCAAGGACAAAGCCGCCAAGATATGCGTCGCCTACGAAGGCATGGAGCGCTTCTTCCCCGCCGACAAGATCATCCTCACCGGCAATCCCGTGCGACAGAACCTGACCTCAGGAAAGAAATCACCAATGACAAATGACCAATTACCAATAAAGAATCTTTTGATCATCGGCGGCTCTCTCGGTGCCCGCACGATCAACGAAGCCATCCTCGCCGGACTGCCCGAACTGCAGAAAGCCGGCATCCACGTTGTCTGGCAAACCGGTAAGGTCTATTACGATAAAATCATAAACAGCGAAGCATATAAACGTGCCGTAGGCACAATAAACGGCAAAGCCGATACACCCTGGCTAGAGTGTCTGGACTTTCTATCTGACATGCCGGATCGCTATGCCAATGCCGATCTCGTCATCTCCCGTGCCGGGGCATCGTCGATCAGCGAACTGTGCCTGCTCGGCAAACCTGCCATCCTCGTGCCTTCGCCGAACGTAGCAGAGGATCATCAGACCCATAACGCCTTGGCGCTCGTCAACAAAGACGCGGCAGTCCTCGTGCGCGATGCGGATGCTGCCGAACAACTCGTGCCGACGGCCCTCGAACTCATCCGGGACGATAAGCGACTGGAGCAACTGCATACCAACGTGCTGAAACTCGCCCAAAAAGACTCTGCCCGCCGCATCGCCGAGGAAGTGATCCAATTAGCAAAAAAATAAAAGAACAGATGGAACGCAGGAACGGCTGTTTCTGTAACTCTCGCCTGCGCGCACGGGTGTTTATATATTTGGAAAAAGAACTGTTCGTGCGTTCGTGTGTTCATTATCGTGCAGCTAAGTTGCGATTGGCATTAACTTCATCGGTTGTGCGTTCACGGACGAGCCAACCTCGTGTGCGTTTGCCGGAAGAAAGTTGTTTGGACTGGTATCCGGCTTGTTTGAGCAGCATACCCAGGCGATTGAGGGGTAAAGGACGTTTGATGCTACCGAGCGTGATGAGTTTATCGGATATCTCCGCAGTGGTCATGAATTGTCCATGTCCTTCGGCCGGAATATCGAAATAGACAGAGAGGAGTTGTTCCTCATTCTCCTGCGCACGGAAGTCATCGTTGTGCTGCTCGAGTTGTTCGATGTCATTGAGATCAAACCAATATTGGAATCCTTTTTCTATTAATTCGCGTGCTTCTGCATAAATTTGTTCGTAGGGTTGGACACGGAAGTACGGATTTTCTATGCTTTCTACGTTGAACGGTAGCCAGCGCCTATTACCGGTGAGGTCGGTAAGAAACTCCTGTTTGTTTCCCGAGGCACAGAAGGAAGCGAGTCGTATACGACGTTCCTTTGTGTAGCCGTAGGCTGCGCGTTCCGAGATATCGGAGGCAGTAATAACAGATTTCATAACGTTGAGTTCTTTGACGCTCATGGAGTCGATTTCATCAAGGGCGATAAGCCCATATTCAGCGATACGGAGTCGTTCGTCTTTGTTGAGTTGTCCGTTGCCTGCCATTTTACAGCTATAGGCGCGAAGCTCAGGAGGTAGCAGGTGCTCCAGCCAGGTTGTTTTGAAGATACCTTGACGACCAATGAGCACGAGCACTTGTTGGTTAACCACTTCCTCTTTGAGCCACGATGCGACCATGGCAACGAACCATTTACGGAAGCAGTTGATCCATAGTTGTTGTTCGGCTTCTCCTCCTTCTACTTTGACTTGTTGTGCCATCCACCCTATCCAATCATACGTGTCGTTTGGATGACGATGACAGTTGAGCACATATTCACGTAACGGGTGTACATCCGGAATGCGGTGGGATTGAAGTACGGCGAGCACTTCTTTGGCGGAGACGCTAAGTCCGCTTTCTGCAGAACAATCGCAGACGATGTCATTGATGTCAGTAGTAGTGATGTCGGTCCACCGGTCGTCTGCTTGGCGAATCTGCACTTTGTTGGAGATGAGATCATGGCGCAGGCGTTCGCTCTGCACGTAGTTTTCATAGATGTAGTCACAGACTACTTGTTGTCGATTTTGCTTTTCCATAGATATAAATTTGTTAATTGTTTGCGCTATAATATACACAGCCTAAACGAGTACTGCTCCACTTTGCTACACATTGCTCCAAAAAAATGAATTAATTCGCACTATAATATAAACGACGAAACGGTGCACTGATCGCCCCGTATCACCTAAGAGCGGAGAAAAACACTTTCAGGCGTATTTTGGGGTGTCGTCAGGTTGTTCTCGGGAGATGGTCCCGTGATGGTCTTGTTATTCACTCGTTTGGGGTACAATATAATAGGCAATTTCTTTAGTGTTACGATTCTATTTCAGTAATATATACTTTGTATATATTAAAAAAATGAAAAAAAATTTTTAGGAGCAAATTTGGTCGCAAATATACTATTCTTTTTCGAGTAATCGGGAGTTACTCATGATAATCGTAAATTTTCTAAAAAAATCCACTTTCTCGAACGATTGTCATTTAATAATTTGCATATGTCAGAAATTTTTTGTAATTTTGCAGCGCAAAATTGATTACACATGGAAGACAATTCTATCAAACTTTTCGAGAGCAAGCAGATTCGTACTGCATGGGACGAAGAACAAGAGAAATGGTATTTCTCGGTGGTGGATGTGGTAGCCGCATTGACGGATAGTGCTAATCCTGCGGATTATCTAAAAAAAATGCGTCAACGAGACCCGGAACTATCCAAAGGGTGGGGACAAATTGTCACCCCCCTTACGTATAAGACTGCCGGAGGACCTCAGAAATTGAATTTCGCGGATACCGAATCTATCTTACGTATCATTCAATCTATCCCGTCTCCCAAGGCTGAACCATTCAAACGTTGGATGGCGAAAGTAGCTTCGGAGCGTCTTGACCAATTGCAGGATCCGGAGTTAAGTATACAACAGGCACTTCGGGATTATAAGCGTCTCGGCTACTCAGATAACTGGATTAATCAGCGCCTCAAGAGTATCGAGATTCGTAAGGACTTGACGGACCAATGGGATCAGCATGGCGTTAAGGATTCCCTGGAATACGCCACGCTGACTGATATTATCTATCAAGCATGGGCGGGTAAATCGGCTAAGGAATACAAGAAATTCAAAGGGCTGAAGAAGGAGAACCTGCGCGATAACATGACGAATGAAGAGTTGGTACTCAATATGTTAGCCGAACTATCCACTACCAGTATCACGCGCAGCGAGAATCCTACTAATTTAAAGGAGAATATGGATGTGGCCGCGCGCGGCGGTAAAGTAGCTCGCGTAGCTCGCGAGGAGTTGGAGGCCCAAACAGGTAAGAAAGTAGTCTCGCCTCTCAGCGCCAAGCGTTTCTTCAAAGGTCAGAAGCCAACATTGCCATTTGAGGATAAAGATAAAGAAAAAGACGAATAATCCATAAAAATTCCTCCCCTGCGGTTACCTTTTGCACAAAAATGTCATAAGAAAGTAGAGAGAATAAACGGAGAATGCCGAAAGAATAGTTCACAACTTTCACCGACCGATGAGCGGGAGAAGACCGAAATATAAAAAGAAAATATTTACATACGGAGTAAGCCGAAAATCCGATGAAGAGTAGGTATAATTAATAATATAGTGTAAGTATGGAACAGTCTAAAAATTCAGACTCGCAACAAAATGTAGAAGAACAGAATTTTGACGCTTTTTTTCAGCATCCTCTGTTTTGTACACAAGTGACATTTAACATAGATCAATTAAATTATCGCTATAAGAGATTACAAGCGATAAACACTCATGACCCATCCTTAAAACAAGAATACTTAATGGCTTTTGATGCGTTCTTGGTCGTATTTCGTGCTTTGTTTTTAGAGAGAGGTCAGAGACAATATACAATACAAAATTTCTATAGAGCAAAAGGCGATAATGAGAAGGCAGATAAAATAGATGCTTATCTTGATCTTCCGGCCTTCACATGGAAAAATGTATCTATTAGGGATATGTTGAAATTTATTGCTGATAAGTTTATCTGTCATGTTGATCCAATTAGTACTGAGGATTTAGGAACAGCAAATTTCTATATGACGCATTTAGCTAATCCTTATGACAAGAACAATTTAGAAACAATTATGACTGACTTGAATAGAATAATAAACGAGTAATGCATTACTGTTAATTTGCTATGGCATACATAGATAAATATGGCGTCGAATATAGCGACGACCAAAAAATGTTAGTTCGCTGCCCAAAAGATTTTCAGGGAGAATATGTTATCCCAGATGGTGTAACGAGCATTGAAGACTTCGCATTCTCTGATTGCACGGGTCTGACATCTGTAACTATTCCAGAGAGTGTCTGCAATATTGGAGTTCTCGCATTTGATGGATGTGAGAGTTTGCCTATAGAAGATAGCCTCCAGTATGCAGATACATATTTAGTTAAAGCATTTAATATCGATAAGCCCACATATAAAATCAAAGAAGGCACAAAATGGATCAATCAATATGCTTTTGACAAATGTGAGGAGTTAACATCAATTTTCATCCCATCCTCTGTAAGTTGTATATTGGATAATGTACTTAGTGGGCGTAGTATATGCTCAATATGTGTAGATCAGGATAATGCGACTTATAAAACTATAGATGGTGTACTTTTTAGTAAAGACGGGCAAGAGTTATTATACTATCCAGAGGGGAGAAAAGATAAGCAGTACAACATTCCGAAACATGTAATAAGCATTGGAACATGTGCTTTTGCTGATAATAAATATTTGACTACAATTATTATCTCCGAAGGTGTAAAAACAATAGGAGATTATGCGTTTTCCGGATGTCATAAAATAACTTCTCTGGCCATTCCAAACTCTGTTACGGAAATTGGAGATAGTGCATTTTTATTCTTGCCTAATGTTATTTATTCGGGAATTGCTAACGGTTCTCCTTGGGAAGCAAAAAGCATGAATGGCTATGTAGAAGATGAACTTGTCTACAAAGACTCCTCGAAAAAGGAATTGCTGGCATGTTTTCCAAGTGTAGAAGGAAATAAAATGGTCCCAAACACTGTTACCCGTATTGGAGATTGGGCTTTCTGTGATTGTGCCGGTTTAACGTCAGTGAATATTCCTAATAGTGTTACGCATATAGGGACGTGCGCTTTTAGAGGTTGCACAGGCTTGAAATCGATAGAGATTCCTGATAGTGTTACCGAAATTGCCTATAATGTTTTTGATTGCGATTTAGATCTTCCGGTGTATAATGCGCACGTATTTGCTCGTTTGCCACGTTCGTATGTTGGAGAGTATATTATTCCTGATGGCATAGAAGCTATTGCCAAGGAGGCTTTTTCTGGTTGCGAAGAATTAACTTCTATTAACATCCCTGATAGCGTCTCATGCATTGAAAGTGACGCTTTTAGAGGATGCACCGCTTTGACTTCTATAGTTATACCCAAAGATGCTTTTGGAAAAGATGGAACACCGATATCACTATCGATTATTAGTGGTTGTACTAGCCTTCGAAGAATTCTGCTACCAACTCATGTTTCAGTAGATGGAAGTTTTTGTTTTAAGGATTTGACTGAGTTGCAAGAGATAAGTATCCCAGAAGGAGTAGAAAAAATTCCCGAAAATTGTTTCCGCAATTGTAAAAACTTGAAATATTTATCTTTACCAGATTCTGTAAAAAAAATAGGTGAGTGCGCATTTTATGATTGTACTTCTCTAGAAGAAATCACATTGCCTCAACATATAAAAGAAATACCAGATTGGTGTTTCCGTGGATGTGGAAATCTGAAAAGACTCGTTATTCCCGATTCTGTAAAAAAAGTAGGACTCAAAGCACTTTCGTTCTGCAACTCGCTCACTGAATTAACCATTCCAGAAGGAGTCGAAGAAATAAATGACTATGCGATATGGCAATGTAATCATCTTAAAAGTCTTACGCTTTCTCGTTCTATACAAAAACTAGGGAAAGGTGCATTATGTGATTTGCTATCTCTCAAAGAAATTTGTATTCCTAAAGGTCAAAAGGCACGTTTCCTACAAATGGGTTTAAAAGAATATGAGGATATTATAGTAGAACGAGACAATGAGGAATTAACGATTTTACTAAATCTTGCAAAGGCTTATGAGTTTGGAATTGGTGTCTCGCAGAATATAGCACAAGCCGTGCTGATTTATACGCAAGCCGCAGCGAAAGGATGTGCAGAAGCCGCATATCGCTTAGCAGAATGGTATCAGAACGGTGAGGTATTGCCTTTGGATCTTAACAAGGCACTTGATTTGTACAAACAAGCAGCAAAATCTGGGAATAAAGACGCAGAAGAGAAAGCGCAAAAGATTCAACAAAAGATTGAGTCGGAAGAAAAGAAACAAGCAGATTATTTGGCAGAAAAGCAAAAAGAGCAAGAGACGAAAGCGGTAACGGAAGCACAAGCGATACCATATTATCTGTTCTTTGATACGGAAACTGCCGGATTACCACCGAAGGGCAAGTATGATGTGCCCGTAACAAATCCTGATTTTTGGCCGCGATTAGTCCAGTTGGCATGGATTCTAACAGACAAGGAAGGAAGAGTCCTCAATCGCAAGTCAAAGATTATATATCCTAATGGCTTTTCTATTCCGGCAAGTGCCACTGCGGTTCATCATATTACTACAGAACACGCAATGCAAGTAGGCGAACCTTTGCGAGATGTGTTAGGAGAGTTTATTAGAGATTTATTGCCGGCTGTAAAGGTGGTTGGCCACAATATTAAGTTTGACCGACATATCGTAGGAGCAGAGTTATATAGTATGGATATGGACTATCTGGCTCTGATGAACAAACCAAGTATTTGTACGATGACATCTAAGTCTATTATTGATTATTGTGCTCTCCCTCAGTTAGATCCAAACAAGAATGGTTACAAATGGCCTTCTCTACAAGAGCTATATCGCAAACTATTCAACAGAGACTTCGAGGACGCACACGATGCCCTTGCTGACATCACAGCTACCAAAGATTGCTTCCTTGAACTCAAGCGGAGAGGGATAATTAAAGAATAATTTAAACACACAATATTATGAAACACAATTTCAAAACAACGATTCTCATTGCCGCAATCGGCATGATTGTTTACGCGATTTATGTGTTGACGCACTACGCGCTCAGCGAGGTATGTCCGACGCCTTACCATTATGATTTATGGACCGATATATGCGAGCGATTGATCTTCGATATCATGCCGGTTAGTCTCATCCTTGCTGGTGTTAACTTGTGGAAATACCGTCCAGCCCCAAATGCATCCAAGTCTTTCCGAGTCTTCACGGTATGCTTATTCGTTGTATTAATTGTCACGTTGTTGTTTCCTCTCAACACCCATCGAATCATAGGAATGGCGTACTTCTTTCCGTCTATCTATTGGCGCGCGATTCTTCTAATCACAGGTATTGTCTGGCTCTTTATGCTTAGAAAGCAACCGTTAGAAGAGTCTTCTCCTACATCCTATAGGGTAATGCTAATTATAGCTATGCTGCTCCTTGCACTGCCCATAATATTTGAAACTATTTCGGGTATATCGCTGTTATGTGGTAGGGAGTACGTATTAGGGCTTCATTCCTCTGCTATTAAGTCCTGGGTAAGATACATCGCTCCCACGATTATGCTTTGTTGGTATAGCGTTGCCCTTTATAGAGCATCGAAGAACAACAAAAACAATTAGTACAATGAAACCTATTGTAACTTTTACACTAGAATACATGAACGGAAATTAAACTATATACGAGTATGACTACTCCTATTTATCCTTGCCTCGGCGCCTTAGTAGGCGACACCGTAGGTTCCCACTAAACAACAAAAAGTTCGGGGGAGTAACCCCGAAAAGTAGACAGCAGGATGTAGCGATACCGGCATACGATGCCGGGCTAATGGACGAAAAGAGCACGCTTAAGCGAGTTTAGACAATTCCAAGGAATCTTCTCTTTGCTTGCAAATCGATTATTTTTTTTGCTAAAAATCTTGCAAATTTGAAAAATTTGTAGTACCTTTGCAGCCGATTTGCAAAAAATTACACACAGATATGATAAAAGTACAATATCAAGACGGAAGTATTCAGGGTTTTGAGTGGGAAGACGAGCAAGCGAAGCATGCGTTCTGGCATACGAGTTCGCACTTGATGGCCGAGG
>JAEEGL014915574.1_pt1 | contig 13281 bp, 16 predicted proteins | sample 9134231 | NCBI WGS metagenome assembly JAEEGL01 (sample SAMN16246548, study PRJNA631951) | gut metagenome | biome: gut microbiome; feature: rumen; material: fiber-attached | host: Bos | place: Iran: Karaj | collected 2018-10 | reverse complement strand
TGAAATGAAGGCCGAGAAACAGTCCGCTCACGATGCTCAATACAGCGGTCCGTTTTCTCATGCGCTTCAGCTCTTCCCGATTTCGAAGCAGGACATAAGGCAGCAGCAAAAGCGCCGCGATCAAAACCCTGTAGAGCACCAGCACCATGGACGGCGCGTCGGAGATTCGGACGAAAGGCGCGGAAAGCGACACGCCTAAAACACCGAGCAGAATCAGCAGTTTTTTCATAATCGTACGCTCTCAAAACACCGTTATGGACTTGTTTTTTCAAAGGCCAGCCGCGGGAAATCGTCCTCTTCCACGTAGATCGTTCCGCAGTGGACGAAGCCCAGCTTGGCTAAAAGCCTCCGCATCACAGTGTTGTCACCGTGGGTGTCGATCCGCAGATGCCTGCACTGCTCGAAAGCCCAGCTGATGCAGAAGGTACCGACTCCCTTTTCCGAACCGTCCGCCGCGATTCTGTGAACCACGCCGTAGGGCCTGTCGTCCAGCCATGCGCCGTCCGTGATCCGCCTGTAGGTTGGCTCAATATCCGGCCCATGTATAAAGAAGAAGGTCCCGATCACCCGGCCATCGTCATCGACGCAGACATAGCTGTTGCCGTCCCGGATGTCGTTTCGGATCAGCTGCTCCGGCGGCCAGTTGGTCGGTCCCCACTGATCGGGATTTCCGTGCTCCGCCATAAACTTCCTCGCATGGGCATACAGCTCCATGATCCGATCCAGATCCATCACGGTCGATTTTCGTATATTCATTGCCCCGGAACGCCCTCTTTCTCCCGGTAATACCATCCGTGCTCGGCGTGATAAATCATCTGCCTGGTCATACCGCCGTCGACGCAGATGTTCTCTCCGGTCAGAAAGCCGGCTTTGTCTGAGCAGAGGAAGAGGGTCAACTCCGCGATATCCGCCGGCTTTCCGACCCGGCCTGCGGGCTGCTGAAGGGCGTCCGGTCCTGTGATCTCAGCGCCCGTGGTGTCGATCCAGCCGGGGGAGATGCTGTTGACGCGAGCCTTTCCGGCCAGACTGACTGCCATCGCGTGAGTCAGGGCGGAGATTCCGCCCTTGGCCGCGGTATAGCTTTCCGTCTGGGGCTGGCTCATGCGGTCCCGGGAGGAGGAGATGTTCACAACGGCAGCACCTGCCGCAAAATACGGCGCCAGGAGCTTTGTCAGATAGAAGGGTGCGGTGACACCCACAGCCAGGGCGTACTGAAACTCTTCATAGCTGCATTCGTTAATCCCCCGCATCAGAGGCAGGGCGTTGTTGACGAGACAATCTACATGTCCGGATTGCCCGATTACATGGGCGGCAAAACGCTCCAGCGTCTCCCGGTCGCCCACGTCTCCTACGAACCAGTTTCCTGGCTGCCGGTCGATGATGTGGACGACGGCGCCTTCCCGGCGGAAGGCCTCGGCAATCGCCCGGCCGATACCCTGCGCGCCGCCGGTGACCACGGCGACCTTATTCAGAAAGGCTTTTTCCATCGCTTGAACCTCCATGCTGATTCTTTCTACAATTTCGCAACGATCTCGGAGACCGCCACAAGGACCGCCCGGCCGCTGATGGAGATCCTTCCGTTTCCTTTCATTTCGCAGCGCAAAACGCCGCCCCTCCTGGAGGCCTGATAGGCCTCGATCTCCTTTTTCCCGAGGGCGCGGGACCAGTAATCCGCGATCTGGCAGTGGGCGGAGCCGCAGACAGGGTCCTCCGGAACCGCCACCTTGGGGCAGAAGCTCCGAGAAACACAATCGAAGTCCCTGCCCCGGGCGGTGGCGTTCTGCAGACGGCCCTCCAGCTTTCTCAGCAGATTCTGCTGGGGATTCATTTTGCGTACCTGTTCTTCGGATGCAAACACGCAGACAAGGTCCAGGCCCAGCACCGCCTTGACCGGACGGACGCCGAAGGCCAGCGCCATCTCGTCGGTCACGGGGACCTCCTTCAACTCGTAGGTCGGAAAGTCCATTTCATACAGAGCCCCGTTCCGCTGGACCGTGAGAAGGCCGCTCCGCGTATGGAATCGGACAAGCTCAGCTTCCGGTTCATAGTAGTTCAAGATGACGAAGGACGAGGCGAGGGTGGCGTGCCCGCAGAGCTCCACCTCCGTCCCCGGTGTAAACCAGCGCAGACGCCAGCCCTGAGATTCCTTGACAAGGAAAGCGGTCTCGGATAGATTGTTCTCCATCGCCAAATTCATCATGGAGGTTTCCGATGGCCATCTGTCCAGCACACAGACCGCCGCGGGATTGCCTGAAAAGGGCCGGTCCGTAAAGGCGTCAACAATATACTGTTTCATAACGTCGTCCCTGAATGCTGGGATCAGATCCGGATCAGCCGATAGCTTCTGGTGCCGAGGCCGATTTCTTCCGCGTGGATCAGTCCGGCCTCCCATTCGGCGTCCGGATGGTTCAGATGGAAGTACTCATGGTTGGGGTCTTGGGTTCCGAAGGATTTGATATGCTGATCCAGACGGCTTCCTTCGCAAACCGGCATCTGGTTGCATAGATCTACGCAGGCCTGGTCCAGAGCCACAGGATCGAAGGAGGCCAGCATCCCAACGTCCGGGATGATGGGCACATCGTTTTCCGCGTGGCAGTCGCAGAAGGGCGAGACATCACAAATCAGTGAAATATGGAAGGCCGGACGGTCCTTGACCACTGCGTAGGCATATTCGGAGATCTTCTGCGAGAGAATGCCCGTTGAGTTTTCTACGCTGGGCTCGATGGCGTCTTTGGGACAGGCGGCCAGACAGCGGCCGCAGCCGACGCATTTGCTGTGATCGATCCGGGCCTTACCGTTTTCGATCACCGGCCCTTCGTGGGCGCAGATCTGGGCGCAGGCACCGCAGCCAACGCAGCGCTCCGTCGTAACGACGGGCTTCCCCTCCCAGTGCTGCTCCATCTTGCCGGAGCGGGAGCCGCTGCCCATGCCGAGATTCTTCAGTGCGCCGCCGAAGCCCGCCGCCTCGTGGCCCTTGAAGTGGTTCAGGGAGATGACCACGTCGGCATCCATGATGGCCTGGCCGATCTTTGCCTCCTTGACAAGGGGAAGATCAATGGGAACCAGGGCCTCGTCCGTGCCCTTGAGCCCGTCGGCAATGATCACGTGGCAACCTGTTTGCAGGGGAGAAAAGCCGTTGAGATAGGCGGTATCCATGTGGTCAAGCGCGTTTTTTCTGCTGCCGACGTAGAGCGTGTTGCAGTCCGTCAGGAAAGGCTTGCCGCCAAGGGCGCGGACGTAATCTGCCACCACCTTCGCGTACTGCGGACGCAGGTGGGCCAGATTGCCAAGCTCACCGAAATGGATTTTGATGGCTGCATAATGGTCGGCAAAGTCGATCGTTTCAAAGCCTGCGCGCTTCATCAGCCGGTGCAGCTTCTGCGGCAGGGTTTCTCTTGGGGTCGCGTGGAAGTCGGTAAAGAAAACATCAGCCTGCTTCATTGTCTCATCCTCCACATGGATCGCATTTACAGGAAAACAACAGTTTCCGACAGCGGCTTTCTGTTCGCGTGGTTCGGCAGCGGGCCGGCGCCCTCCGCGGCGTAACCCAGATCCAGCACCATGAGGACTTCCTCATGTTCGGGCAGACCGAGAGACGCAGCCAGCTTGTCCGGATCGAAATAATTGAGCCAACAGCTGTCCACGCCCTCGTCGGCGGCAGCCAGGATCAGATGTGTGGCGACGATGGATGCGTCCTCCACGCCGGAGTTCCGCTTTCCGCCGGGATAGGTGAAGACGTTGTTTTTATCGAACGCCACCACCAGGACAGTCGGCGCACCGTAACGGCAGGGCGTCGCCGCGTCGATCTTCGCCAGCAGCACAGGGGATTGGATCACGTAGACCTTCTGCTCCTGGAGATTTTTTGCGGTAGGCGCAAGGCGGCCTGCCTCAAGGATCGCGTTCAGCTTTTCCGGCTCCACCTGGCGGTCGGAAAACTTTTTACAGGAATAACGGCGCTGAATGACTTCTTTGAATTCCATAGGAAAAATCTCCTTTCTGAATGATTGAATCACGGCAGTCGTGCTTCTCAGACGACGCCTTTGGCTGCGCTGCTTTGAATGTTGTTCATACGGGCGTAGCTCCCGCCGAGAGCCACCAGCTCCTCGTGGGTACCCTCTTCGGTGACGCGGCCCTCCTCGATAACCAGGATCTTGTCGGCGTTCCGGATAGTGGAGAGGCGATGGGCGATGGCAATGATGGTCCGGCTGCCTGCGATCCCGGCGATAGCCCGCTGAATCTGCTGCTCCGTTTCCACGTCCACCGAGGCCGTGGCCTCGTCCAGGATCACGATGGGTGAACGCCGCAGAATGGCCCGAGCAATGGCGACGCGCTGCTTCTGTCCGCCGGAAAGCCGCAGACCGCGTTCCCCGACCTGGGTCTCATACCCGTCCGGCATGGCAAGGATATCCTCATGGATGTTGGCAGCCTTGGCGGAGTCCATGATTTCCTCCATGGTCGCCTCAGGTACCGCATAGCCGATGTTCTCTGCGATGGTGCCGTTGAAGAGGAAGGTGTCCTGCAGCACCGGGGAGATGTTTCGACGCAGGCTTTCCAGCGTGACGCCGGAAATGTCATGCCCGTCAATGAGAATGCTGCCTTCATTGGGTTCATAAAAGCGGGAGATGAGCTGGGTCAGCGTGGTCTTACCCACGCCTGTAGGGCCCACCAGGGCCAGCATCTTTCCAGGCTTCACATGGAAAGACACGTCCCGTAGAACAGGGATCTTGTCGTCATAGGAAAAGCTCACATGCTCAAAGCGCAGATCGCCCCGGACGTTTTCCAGCGGAGCGGCGTCGGTCCGGTCTTCAATCTCGCAGGGAGCGTCCAGTACGGCCAGCACCCGTTCGGCGCCCGCCAGGGACTGCTGCATGCCTTCCAGCAGATTGGCGAGGCCCGTTACCGGGCCGTAGAACAGGCTCAGATACAGGAGGAATGCAACGATATCCGCCACGGACAGCCCCTCCCGGTAGGCCATGAGCCCGCCAAAGCCGACCACCAGAATCGTGCCGATGGAGGAGATGAACTCCACCGAGGGGTGAAAGATCGCGCTGATCTTCAGGGCGTGAAGCATGGCCCGGACGTGCTCGAAGTTTTGTTCGTTGACCCGCTCCGTCTCGTATTCCTCCCGGCCGAAGGACTGGATCTCATGGACGCCGGAGAGATTATCCTGGAGCTTGGCGTTGAGCTCGCTCATCTTCTTCTGGGAAATTCGGAAGAAGGGCCGGACCTTTTTGGAGAAGATCACGCCGGAAATCAGAATCAAGGGGATGGGGGCGCAGGTGATCAGGGCCAGCTTCGGGTTGATGGTCAGCAGCATGATCAGCACGCCCAGGAAGGTGACCAGATTCGTGATGCTCTCCGGGATCATGTGGGCGTATAGAAGTTCAAAGTCCCGGGTATCGTTGACCACCCGGCTCATCAAATCGCCGGTCTGCTTGTCGTGGAAGTAGCCCAGGTGCATCCGCTCCAGCTTGTCGTAGACCCGGGTGCGTAGGTCACCCACCAAGTACCAGGCGGCTTTGTGGGAGAGATAGCTGCTCAGAAAGCGGAACAGGACCCGCAGCAGATACAGCCCCACCAGCACCGCAGTCAGGACCCCGATCCTGTGAAGTCCCGCCTCATCCACTCCGCGTTCCACTACGCCGGTCATGGCGGAGAGGGCCTTAGGCGCGGCCAGATTCACGCCAGTCAGCGCCAGGGTGGAGAGGATTGCGATGACGTACAGGGTCTTGTACCGAATAGCCTCGCGGCTCAGGCGCCAAAGCATTTTCACGGGATCCGTCCTCCCATCTGTTCAGATTTTCTGTCGTTCAAAAGGATGACAGCGACTCAGTAGTTTTCCTTTCGGACCTCAAAATAAGCTTGCGGATGCTTGCAGACGGGGCAGATCTCCGGTGCCGCGGTCCCGACCACCACGTGGCCGCAGTTTCGGCATTCCCACATAGTCACGCCGCTTTTTTTAAAGACCGCCTTGGTCTCCACGTTCTTCAGCAGGGCGCGGTAGCGCTCCTCATGCAGCTTTTCGATGGCCGCGACGCCGCGGAACTGGGCGGCCAGCTCGGCGAAGCCCTCCTCCTCGGCCTCCCGGGCCATCCGTTCATACATGTCCGTCCATTCGGCGTTCTCCCCCTCCGCTGCGTGCAGGAGGTTTTCAGCGGTGTCTCCCAGCTCTCCCAGGGCCTTGAACCAAAGCTTCGCGTGCTCCTTCTCATTCTCCGCCGTCTGCAGGAAGAGGGCCGCGATCTGCTCGTAGCCGGCCTTTTTGGCAACGGAGGAGAAGTAAGTATACTTGTTTCTCGCCTGGGACTCGCCCGCAAAGGCCTCCCAGAGGTTTTTCTCGGTCCTGGTCCCGGCATAGGGATTCTTCTTTTTCTCCTCCAGCTTCTTAAACTTTTCCGCCGGCTGCTTGCACACCGGACATTTCTCCGGGGGCTGCTCCCCCTCGTGAACGTAGCCGCAGATCGTACATACCCATTTTGCCATTTCCGTTTCTCCTTTCAGTTTATTTGTTGTTTCGTGATTCGGGACTATTTTCAACAGTTTCTTTGTCGATTCGACGGGGAACTCCGCTGACGGCCGGCTTAAGGATCGGCAACAAGGGTCTTTGCGAAGTCTGCCGCCGCCTTCAGATCTGCTTCATTGGGTCTGCCCTTGTGGATGCCCTTGAATTCGCCTTTGCAGTGGAACTCCCTTTTGTCCATGGGAATCCCGAGCTTGTCCGCCTCGGCCTTGACCTTCTTCCAGGTGGAGTTCAACATGGCGGCTGAACCGAAATTGACGATGCGGCCAACCTTGTCTTTCGACAAAGTTTTGAGGAAAGCCCGGATCTCCGGGTCAATGGAAAACGCGTAATAGGAATTGCCAAGGAACAGGATATCGACCGGTTCTGCAACAGGGCTGCTGATGGGAAGCGCCTCCACACCGACTGCCTCCGCCACCGCTTCGGCCAGACGCTTTGTGTTCCCGGTCTTCGTGTAATACCGGACTGCGATTGTCATAACGAGTCATCTCCCTTCTGATATGTATAAAATTTTGTGATAATAGAACAATTATACAGCAGAGGCTGATTAAAAGCATTGTGCTGCCCGGGTATCGTTGACCACCCGGCTCATCAGATCGCTGGTCTGCTTGTAGTGAAAGTAGCCCAGATGCATCCTCTCCAGCTTGTAGTAGACTCCGGTGCGCAGGTCACCCACCAAGTACCAGGCGGCCTTGTGGGAGAGATATCTGCTCAGAAAGCGCAACAGGACCCGCAGCAGATACAGGCCCACCAACACCGCGGTCAGAAGACAGATCCGGCGCAGACCTGACTCGTCCACGCCAGACTCCACCACGCCGGTCATGGCGGGGAAGGCCTTCGGCGCGGCCAGATTTACCCCGGTCAGCGTCAGGGTGGAGAGGATCGCGATGACGTACAGGGTCTTGTACCGAATGCCTCGCGACTCAAATGCCAAAGCATCTTCATCGAAACGCCCTCGGCCGGATCAGGCCCGGTGGATATAGCCTGCCTTCCTGGGGGCGGCGGGTCTGCCCGCGCCGGCAGGCCAGCCGAGGATGCAGTGGCCGATGCCCTCGTAGTCGCCCTCGATGCCGAGCTCCCGGAGCAGGACCTTGCCCTCCTCGCTGTCAAATTCCTCCTTTGCCCGGTGGATCCAGCAACTGCCGACCCCCAGGGCGTGGGCTGCCAACATCAGGTTGCCCATGACCAGGCTGCCGTCGTAGAGGTAAGTGGGCACCCGGCGGTCCGCCAGGACAATGATGAGCTCCGGCGCGCCGTAGAAGGGATCGCCGTCCATGCCCATGACGGCGGCATTCATCTTCGAGAGCCTGTCCCGCAGCGCCCTGTCGGTGACGGCGATCATAACGGGAGACTGCCTGCCCATGCCGGTGGCGGCGTAGGTGCCCGCCTCCAGGATCTGCTCCAGCACGTCCTCGGGAATCAGCTCCGGCTTGTAGCTCCGGCAGCTCCGGCGCTCCTTCAGCCCTCTCAAAATCTCGTTCATATCCTTGCCCTCCTGCATCAAATTTGGAACGGATGATTGACGATGCATCCGTTGTGGTGTATAATCATTCTAAACCTTAAAGTTTGCTCTAAGTCAAGAGATTTTTTGGAGGGATGAAGTATGACGTATTCGATCCAGGAGGTCAGCGAAAAGACCGGTCTTTCGGCCCACACCCTGCGCTATTACGAGAAAGAGGGTCTGCTCCCGGGGGTGGAGCGCAGTTCCAGCGGCTTCCGTCAGTATTCCGACGCGGACCTGGAGCTGCTGGGCGGGATCTGCTGTCTCAAAAACACAGGCATGTCTCTGCGGGAGATCGCCCGGTTTATGCAGCTCACCAAGGAGGGCGACAGCACCCTGCGGCAGCGCTGCGCCCTGCTGGAGGCCCACCGCGGCAAGGTCCTGGCCCGGATGGCGGAGATGCAGTCCTATCTGGACAAGGTCACCCGGAAGCTGAACTGGTACTGCGAAAGGCTGAAGGATTACGAAACCGATCCGGACCCACGGAAAGAATAAGGCAGGAGCTTTTATGTTGCTGCTTCAGGGCGACACGGAGGCGGCAAAAGCGTTCGTTGGAAACGACGCTGAGATACTCAATAATACACTCTACAGGATCAAAAGAGCAATTGCAAATAACCCCATAGACGCAGCAACGCCTCTGAACCACATCGGCTCGGAGGCGTTTTTGTTATCTCTCTTCGGGTGAACAGGTCTTCGGGAGGATTTCAAAAAAGTTCTTACCGATCCTGCCAGAAAAGTCCCGAAAAATAATCTGGGACCGCTAAGAATTTCTTAAGAAGCACATGGCCTTCAGGTCCGAGAGGGTGGCCTAAAAACTCCGCACCGGTGGCCCTGAAAGGCCGTTTTCGTTCTCCATTGACCACAAATTACGCGGTTACCCCCATAAACCACATGGTTATCCAGCCGATTGTGTCAGCATATCATGGTGTAAATCGAAAAAGGCAGTCCAGTCGTGACCTATAACAACGAAATACAGCAGTTTTTTCAAAACAGATAAGGAAATACCAACACTTGCGTTGTATAACAGGTGAACGGGTCAGACGTACCCGACCGGAAAGTATGTTGTCCCTGCCGGGACCGGATGGAAAGGAGATTTCCCCATGAAACGGAATCTGATTAAAACGATACTCTGCCTTCTGCTGACAGTTCTGATGATCGCCGCCCTGAGCGCCTGCGGCGACTCAGGCACAGAGACGAACACCCACGACGCACCTCAAACAGAAGCCCAAACCGAACTGCGGACAGACTCGCAGGCGGAGCCCGAGCGGCTGATGACGATCCTGGATCCGGACGGAGGGCGCCTGGGCGGGATCGACGGGCGGGCCGCCTGTACCGCTGCGGACGCGGGGATCCTGTACAGCGTCTTTGCGCCGTCAGAGTATCAGCCCACGGCGACAGCGGAATATCGCTTCTTCCGCACAGCCGACCGAAAGGATCTCCTGCTGGGACGCCTGGAGGACCAGGGCTATGAGGCGGTCTATGCCCGCACGGAGTTGGACGGAGTCGTCTATACCCTGGCCGTCACCGGCAATCCCATGGACAAAACGCCGGATCCGCTCTGGCTGCTGGCGCTGGACCCCGCCGCGGAGACCATGACCAAGTACCAGGTCTCAGAGGACGGCTTCCCCTATGACGCCATGGCGTCTGTCGGCGGGAAGCTGCTGATCCTGAACCACGAAACCCTTGCAGCCCGCTGCGACAAGCTCCTGGAATTCGACCCGGCCTCCGGCGCGCTGCGGGAGCTTTTGTCCTTCCCCGACGACGGCACGGTTTCTCTGCGGGGCGTCTGCGCCGCGACGGACGGCTTCTGCCTGCTGCGGCTGCGCTTGAAGAACGGCAATCCCGCGGAGCTTCTGCTGGACCGCTATGACAACGAGGGCAGGAAGCGCTCAGAGAGATCACTGAACGAGACCCTCATCCCGGCAGCCAAGTCTGTCTCCGGGCTCGTGAACGAAGCGGACATTCTGAACGAATTCGGCATGATGGTCAGCGGCTTCTCCGTTCAGGAGGACCGGTATCTGTACTACGAGAACTTTGGCACCCTGCGGGCGGTGCTGGATCTGGATCGCGGAGAGGCCCTGCTGTCGAAGGACGACCTCTGGTGCCTGTCCAGGGGCAGCGGCAGCCCGGCGGTCTACCGCCTGGACTTTGACGGGGACAGGGAGAACCCGGAGGTCCTGGTGCTCCGGGATGGTGAATGGGCAGAAGTCTCCTTCGAGCTCAAGGACGAACACAGGATGCTGCGGGTTCTGTCCCACTCTCCCGGCGGTACCTGGCTGCTGCAGCTGTCAGACAGCGTCAACGCCTATGATGGCAGCGAGGTCCTGTATCTCCGACAGGAGCCCTGAACATTGCGAACCTGTGTCAGAACGGCACACAGCGCGAAAGGACAGCGCAAAGCCAACCGAAACAAAAGCAAAACGGCCAGAGGTGAGAAGATCCCCTAGCCGTTTGCTTAGGCTGTTTGGTTTCCCGTATTATATCATCGTCTGTAACCGGTGTTTGGTTTTTTGCCGCCTTGCTTATGGTTCGGCAGTCGTCGCCCTGTCAGAATGCCCGCAAACGTACGCGGCAATCCGCTCGGCGCCGTCCTGCGGCATGTGCTGCCGCTGGCATTCCTTGACCCGGGCCGCCGTCTTCTCGTCGTAGACCATGCGGTCTGCGAATCTGGCTGCCTCGTCAAAGTTCTCCGCCATCATGGACATCCCCAGTTCGCAGAAAAACCGTGCGTTGCGGGTCTCGACGCCGGGGATCATCATGGTATGCACCAGGGGCACGTTCACCACCGCAGCCTCCGCGCTGGAGATCCCGCCCGCCTTGGACAGGAGCACGTCCGCGGCCCTCATATACGCGCTGACCCGGTCGGTGAAGGGCACCGGCCGGACGCGGGGATCCTCGTGCCGGGCCGCGTCCAAGGCGTCCAGCAGCTCCCGGTTGCGCCCCGCCAGGACACAGAGCAGCATCTCATCGTCCGGGACCTTCAGCAGCTTCTCACACAGACCGATAGCGTCCCCGCAGCCGATGCCGCCCGTCATGATCAGGTAGATCTTCGCCTCCGCCGGAAGCTCCAGAGAAGCGCGGGCTTCGGCCTTGGTCATCTCCGAACGGAAGGAATCCGCCACCGGCATACCCGTGACGATCAACCGCTCGGCCGGGATCCCCGCCTGCTCGCACTCCGCCTTGACCCGCTCATGGGGCAGGAAATACGCGTCCAACTCCGTCTCAGCCAGGAAGGGGATGCAGGTATAGTCCGAAAGGATGCCGTAACAACGGGCCTTCAGCTCCCAGTGCTTCCGAATGAAGGTCAAAGTCTCCATGGGGAAGAGATGGGAACAAACCACAGCGTCGTAGCCGTTTTTGTTGATTAGGTCGCAGAGCTTGCGGCCGTAGTTCGTATTCATCAAATAGACCGGGGACGTGACACCCAGAGCGCTGACCTTCTCGCCGGTCCTGTACATCCAGCCGAAGAGGTTCGGCGCTTTGGTGGATATCACGTTGAGCAGCTGCTCCACGCCGATGGGTCCCGGCTCCCCGAAAAGGTGCAGCATGTCGAAGAAATCCGTCTCCACGCCCATGCGGTCCAGCTGCTGCCGCACCGCCCTGGCGCAGTGATTGTGTCCTTCTCCTGTGCTGCAGCTCAAAAGCAATACCTTCATCATAATACATTAACCGCATCTTTACGCCGGATTGAATTTGTCCTTAGGCTGCTTGCAGCGCGGGCATTTCCAGTCGGCGGGCAGGTCCTCAAAACGGACGCCACCGTGCTCGGCAGGATCGTAGACATAGCCGCAGATCGAGCAAACGTACTTGCCGGTTGCCTGCCCTTTTTCGATTTCACCAACAGGGATGCTTTCAGGCGGGTTGTTCAGATCGACCACTTTCTTTGCTTCCAGATTCTCACAGCCCAACGGCGTATGGGTTGAGAGGTAGACTGTTGGGTGGCTTGCGATAAATGCCCGCACGGCGTCCAGTGTTTTTCTGGCTGCGGGCAAATCCTCAAAGACGATGGAGAGCTTGTTCTGATACAGCGCTTCATCCGTATAGGTCACGTCGCCGTGGATCATGTAGTACAACCCGCCGTCCTCGACGATCACGATGCTGTTGCCGTTCGTGTGGCCCTTTCCGGAGATGTACCAAACACCTTCCGAGATCTTCTGGCTTTTTGCAAAGTTGGCGTAGGGGCCGTCGGTAAAGTCTACCGGCACGACATTCGGATATTGCAGCTCCTGCGCGGCGCATTCCTCCCGGGCGGCATAGATCGCCGCGTTCGGGAACAGGCGCAGCTCGCCGGTGTGGTCTCCGTGCTTGTGGGTAATCAGGATTTTAGTGACCTGCTCGGGCCGATATCCGAGCTTTTCCAGCGCATCGGCATAGGTGTTGACCCGCTTGCCCATATAGATGAGGCTCTTCTCATCCGGTACCATGTCCGGTACCTCGGCGGGCATCCCGGTGTCGACCAGTATGACCTCTTCTCCTGTGTCAATCAGATAGTTTTGAAGGCTGGAGCGGTAGCGCACAGTCGGATCGACGCCCTCCATACCCTCGCCGCCGAACGCCAGCGCCTGCGTCATGAATCCGTTTTCATAGAGTTTCACAGCTTTGATAATCATGTCAATTCCTCCCTGAAATACTCAGTAATCAAACCAATTCTCTGCTACCGGGATCTGCATTGTGAGCTTCTCGCCGGGGTATGCTTTGCGGATTTCGATCAGATTCAAAACATTGTAGCCGCGCGTTTTCAGAAACGCGATCATTCTGTCATTGTTAGGATGGACGTAGTTGTAGACCGTGCTCTCACCATAGCTCGCAGCGAGCGCTTCTGCTTTCTGAAACAGCGCCGCGCCGACGCCCTGTCTTCGGTATTCCGGAAGGACGTAGATCGACTCCACCCAGACGCAGGGCTCGTCGACCCGGCAGACCAGATAGCCGCAGTACTCATCCTCGCTGCGGGCCGCGTAGACAGGGAATCCCGCGTCGAGGTATTCCTTCAATTCCGCAGCGCCCGCTTCTGCATTGGGGCTGGCGTCAATTCCCTTGAGGGATTTCAAGGTCATGCGGAATTGCGCGACCAGCGGCGCGATTTGCGGCATGGCCGCCGTGTTGATCTCTTCCACGATAATTGGCAGAATCATTGCTTTCATGGCGCTCATTCCAAACGGATGCTGTCAAGAATCTCCCGCAGCTCTGCCTTGGCTGTCTGATCCTCTGGGTCCAGCAGATAATATGTCAGGACCACGGTGCTTCCGCCCGCATCCCGAAG
>JAEEGL014664844.1_pt1 | contig 13281 bp, 14 predicted proteins | sample 9134231 | NCBI WGS metagenome assembly JAEEGL01 (sample SAMN16246548, study PRJNA631951) | gut metagenome | biome: gut microbiome; feature: rumen; material: fiber-attached | host: Bos | place: Iran: Karaj | collected 2018-10 | reverse complement strand
GGACGATAAATTATGCGCGAAGTTAACCTGATGGCTTTATCCAAACAGAGCAATACCATGACCGAGGCATTAAGAGAGCTTCGTACAAATATCGGCTTCTGTGGTGATGATATAAAGACTATTCTTTTTACCAGCGCCCTTCCCAACGAGGGGAAGAGCACTGTGGTGGTGGATATCGCCAGATCCCTGGATGAGGCGGGAAAAAGAGTATTGATAATCGACTCGGACATGAGAAAATCGGTTCTCGTCGGAAGACTTCGGGCAAAGGCGGAAGGCGGGGAAACGATAAAGGGACTGTCCCTTTTCCTGTCCGGACAGTGCAGGCTGGAGGAGGTCCTCTATAAGACCCAGCTTAATAAAATGTACATGATCTTTTCCGGGCCCAGAGTATTAAATCCTACGGAGCTTCTGGAGAAGAAATATTTCTCCACCCTTGTACAGGCGGTAAGGGAAAAGTTCGATTACGTCCTTATTGACTGCGCCCCTCTGGGAGCGGCAATAGATGCCGCGGTGGTGGCCAGGGAGTGTGACGGCGCGGTGATCGTCGCTGCACAGGGCACGGCCACCAGCAAGATGCTGTTAAACGTAAAGCGCCAGCTTGAAAATGCCGGCGTCAGCATACTCGGCGCGGTGCTCAATAAGGTGGATATGAAGAAGGCCAACTACTACGGAAAGTACTACGGCGGATATTACGGGAAATATTATGGCAAGTACTACAGCGAGTATTACGATTCGTAGTATGAAAGTTACACCTGAATGGTAGCGTGCGAAATACTGACCCGGGGTTTGATCTTACCTGCATGAATGTCATACAGACTGCGTATATACCGGGAACGATTAATAAGTGTACCGTATATCGGACACATTGCAAAGGATAACAATATATTTTATAATAAACCAGTATGAAGAACATTAAAGCGGTTTCCGTCCTTATCATAGTGGAGATCATAGCGCTGATCGCAGTCATGACGATAATCATGATCAGGCAGATCTTCCCGAATACCGATACAGGCGTGCCAAAATATGTTCCCAGGGATATTACCTCAGAGCTTAAAACGTCGGAAGGCGGGTTTGAGCGTCCGGCTGATCTCATGGAGGAGACGAAGTCCGTTCTTCCCGAGAGCATTGCCGAGGAGGAGATCCCGGAGCATCTTCGGGGCAGGTTTTCAGAGCCGGTGATCATCAGGCTTATGTCCATGACCCCGGAGCAGAAGGCGGCTCAGCTGTTTCTGGCAGATCCGTCCGCGCTTCTTTCAGAGGGGGCGGATATAACTGCGGAAGGAGCGATCGACAGCCTGGGAAAAACACTGCTTCAGCTTCCGGTGGCTGGGATCGTATTTCCGGCTTCATTTTTTGCTCCCGATGCCGATATAAAGTCTGAGCTTCAGACCTTTTCGGAGTACAGTAAGGAAGCCTCGGGCATGGTTCCCTTCATGATGCTTGAGGACAGCGATCTTTCCATGGAGAGCCTGGGTGAAATGGGCTTTAACCTATACGGGATACCCATGGGAGAGGATTATGAAGCGGGGCTCATGGACGAAGCCGCAAAAGAAGGGCTGCTGCCTGTTTATACAGGAGAGGCGGCGGAACTTTCGGCCGATCCTGTATACAGTTCGTCGGTGTCGGTGGCGTACGCGGAGAGCGCTCAGGAGATCGCGGATAACGTAAACGGCGGAATGAGGTTTATCTACCGCACGGATAACATAAGCAGTACCTGTAAGAACCTGACGGACCTTCTTGCGGAAGGGGGGCTGTCATCACAGGAGCTTGATATAGCGGTAGGAAACATTATAGCGCTTAAGGAAGTGCTTGAGGATATGGTCAGGTAAACAGTGAAGAATCATAGAAGGATAAATATTAAAAGAGTATTTCTGCTGTCACTGCTTTTTGTTGCCGGAATGGTCAGCGCGGTAGCTGTGTTTTTCGGCTTGTACGATAAGGAAAGGGTGAGCGCAAAGGAAGAGAACACCGGGAAGGAGGCTGTAACGGAAGCCTCAGCGGTGTCCTTTAATACGGCAGGCACAGACGATACCGAAAAGTGGAAGGAGGGTATCGTAAGCTACAACGGCGGGAATTACAGATACAGGAGCAGGCTTAAGAATTATCTGATCATGGGTATCGATAACGACGGCATTGCAGAGGAGGCTGAGGACGGCCTGGGCGGCGGACAGTCTGACGCAATGTTTCTCGTTTCCCTGGATACTGAGACAAAGAGCATAAAGGTCATAGCCATCAACAGAAACACCATGGTTCCCGTGGATATATATGACGAGAACGGTGAATATCTCGGAAGAATGGATCTGCAGATCTGTCTGCAGCACGGATACGGGGACGGCATGAAGCTTTCCTGCTCAAGGAGCGTGGAGGCGGTCGAGCGTATGTTTGACAATGTCCCGATATCCGGATACATAGCCCTCAATATGGGAGGGATAGAGAGCCTTAACGATGCCATCGGCGGAGTTACTCTCACCCCCGGTCAGGACGTTGTCTATGACGGGCTCAGGATCAACAAGGGAGAGGAGATTACCCTTAACGGAAAACAGGCCTATGCCTTTCTCAGGGCCAGGGATGTAGACCAATTCGGCTCGGCGGACATGCGTCTTGAGAGGCATATGCAGTATATAACAGCCTTCCTTAGGAAGCTTATGAACGATACGGGTAAGGCGGCCGCGGTCTATGAAGCTGTCTCTGATTATATGGTGACCAGTGTGGATCCGGTAAAGCTCATCAACAGTACAAAGGATCTGAGCTTTACGGATGAGGATATGATCACCGTAGCGGGGGAAACGATCTTAAACGATGAGTATGAGGAATTTCACGTAGATCCTGAAGCCCTTAAAGAGGTCATCATGACAGTATTTTATGAAGAAGTAAAGTGAGGTTTACTATTTATCCACATATAGATGTTAATATTAAATGAAAATGATCAGGAGGTCGATTATGAGGAAAAAAATTGCAGCACTGACAATCGGAATCTTACTCGGAATATCAATGGTAATGCCTGTCATGGCTGCCTCCAGCCCGAACGCCGGGACAGTGACCAGAAGCGTTACGGCTCCCGTAACCGCAGGAAAGAGCTCAGGTTACAATCTCTCAGATTCGGAGAAGCTGCTTACCGCAACGACGCCTTTGGAGGCAGCAATGCTTGCGGGAGGCTTTATCTTTGATTCCGGTATGGTGGGCGGAAATCCCATAGCGTTGATATCCGCTGCATCGGACCCTGCTTTTATAGCAAACGTAAAGGCGGCCCTTTTAAAGGACACATCTGTCAGGGCAACGATAGCACAGTACGGAGCGGGAACAGACGGTGTCTATAACCTTTACAAGGGCTCGGTCCTCTCCGGCGCCCAGTATGTGGGAGATGCTCAGGTTACCATCAGCCTTCCCGGAGTGCCTGAAGGGTATAACGTGGTATTGATGGTCTACAGGCTCGGGAGCAAAACACCGACGATCGTAAAGCCCACAAAGCTTAAGAATGGAAAATATGTGGCAACTCTGCCTCTGCCCTGCAGCTGGTATGCCGTTACCGGCAAATAATTTCCATGGCCGTAAATGCAACATTTATGTTTCTGTAAATAGGCCGGAAATGAAGATAAGCTCAGGGATATGATCATAGACCTTGTACTCCTTCCGGGATACGAGGTCTATGTTCGTATATATAACAGGTGATATAGTCTAAAAGAAAGGATTAAGGTATTCAAAATGAAGATGAAATTAAGCTGCCTGGTTCTGCTGTCAGGTCTTTTACTTTCAGGATGTGATTACCGGGCCATGATGCCCGCTCAGACGGTGCCTGTTCAGGCAAATGCCGTCAAAGAGCGGGAGCAGATCACGGAGGAGTTTATCGGGATGCTTGAGGAGGATCCTGAGCTTAAACGTCTTGTGGAAAAATCCATACATCTGGCCGTTGTAAACAATCGTGACCCGAGAACAAACCCGGTGCGGTCGTTAGAGGATTATTACGATTTCCTTGACTGGTCGGCCACCTGTATGCCCTGGGATATTCTTGACGAAGGGGATGAGTCGGATCTCTATGGAAGGATCGATCAGAGCCTTGATTATTTTTATTATATTCTGGATCAGCCTCTGCCTGAGCTTGCGGGAAAGGGTTATTATTATCCCTGCCTTGAATTTCAGGAGCCGATCTCATCATGGTGCAGAAAATATGCTTCAAGCTGGGGAGAGTATCTGTCTACCGGGGAGAGCTGGAACGACGAATACTACGAGCTGGCCTGCGCTGATGAGGCCTTCGGAATGAAGAAGGGGTGGTATGCCGATTCAAATGTGTGGACAAGCTTTAACGACTGGTTTTCCAGGAGGCTTGTCGATGAGAACGCAAGACCGATCTCGGATGCGGACATTGTTTCCCCGGCAGACTCCAAGCCTCAGGGGATATGGGCTGTTGACGAAAATTCACAGCTGGATATGGGGGTACAGCTCAAATCGGTACGCTTCTATAACGTGGAAGAGATCATAGGAGAGGACAGTGAGTACAAAGACCGGTTTGCCAACGGGACCCTCACACATACCTTCCTGGATGTTAATGATTATCACAGATATCATTTTCCGATCGGAGGAACGATCCTCGAGGTAAGAAAGATAAACGCTGCGGACGCGGCAGGAGGGATAGTCGTCTGGGATGATAAAGAAAAAAAATACGTACTTTATGACAATGACCCGGGGTGGCAATCCCTCGAAACAAGGGACTGCGTGATCCTGGACACCGAGTACGGTCTTGTTGCGATCCTTCCGATAGCCATGTCACAGGTGAGCTCCTGTAACTGGGAGGATAGCGTCAAGGTGGGAGCAACCGTTGAAAAAGGTGATCCCATGGGATATTTCCTGTTTGGCGGAAGCGACATAGTAATGATCTTCCAGGAGGGAATAGAGCTTGAGCTTTTATCGACAGAGCATATTCTTATGGGAGAGCCCTATGCTGATATTATAAATAAATAAGAGGAGAATCAAGCCATGACTGAAGTATTGCAGGTAGTTAAGGACAATATTAATCTTGTGATCATTCTTTTCGGGATCGTACTGACGGCTTTCATCTGTGTAAACGGGTCAAAGCTGTCGTCCCACAGGAGCCGCATAGACGAAGCGTTGTCCAGAAGAAATAAAAAGTGGGGGCTCGACCCGGAGGACGGTGCGGTTATTGCCGAGGATGACATGGATGCGTCGGTCACGCCCGATACCATCAGGCAGTATGAGAAGGATTTTAACAAGTCCTGTGCAGTGCACAACGTCTGTTCCCGGCTGATACCGGTCTTTCCGCTGTTAGGTATTCTCGGAACGGTTGCGGGACTTATGCTTGAGGCAAATGCTGCGGATTTGGAAGGAATGATGGCTTCCCTTGATGTTGCATTGTCATCAACCTTTATTGCCCTTATTTTTGCCATCTTCCTTAAGATCGTGGATGCCGTCTTCCCCTCCAGGGTAATAGAGGATGTGGATGTTATGCTGGAGGATTACAGCAAAAAGCTGGACCTGGCGGATATGATCAAAAAGATCAAAAAGTATGACTGAGTGAGGGGACAGCGATGGGAAGAAAACGAAGAAATGCAGAAAACGACGTATTTATTGACCTTACGTCCCTTCTGGATGTTATATTTATCCTTCTTATGGTTGTTGTATGCAGCTACAACTACGAAAAGCAGAAAAACGAACAGGATACCCTGCTGGCGCGGGAATCAATGACGAACGCGCAGGCAGAAGCTGAGGCAGACTCAAAGGCCTATACCGATATGCTTGAAACCCAGAATGACCTGCAGAGTTACGTATGGACTGCTTCCATTGTCGTTCCCTTTGAACCCGATGAAATAACCCTGCGTCATATAAAGGTTTTAAGGGAGGGTTCCGAGATCATTTCCTTTGATCTTGTGGGTAATGATGTAGCCGACAGTATCAAGAAATTCAGGGAGACCCTGACGGACTATGTAAAGGGCCACCCGGACCGCCCGGTCATCCTTTCCCTGAATGAAAATGATGACAGTATCCTGTATCGCGATGAGATGATGATAAATGATATTCTCAATGAATTATCGGATACTTATGATAATGTATATATCAAAGGGAACATAAGAGAGGAAAAACAGTGATACCATATATACTGATCATTGCCGGCGCCTGTTCGGTATTATACGGTTTGATCGGAGTCTTAAGAATAGCTCTTTTACCTCTTGTCCGTGCTCATCAGGTGGTTTTCAAAAGGAAGGATGACTATCTTTTCTATGAGAATACAAAGGGACGGAGGTTATTAAAAAGCCAGAAGAAGTTTCTTATGAATATATACCTTACCCTTATCATCGTAGGGAGCCTTGTCATAGCAGCCGGGTTTTACGCGGGCTTTACCGATCACGGTCCGGACTTCTGGCTGTATAAAAACTTCTTTTCCATTGTGGAGGAAATACGCAGCGACAAGATAACCGAGGACGGAAAATATCTTGCTTCGGATGGAAAGGAATATAATTATTACATTTTTGTAAGAGGCTCCGAGATTTTTTTCGGGGATGAATCCTGCGCGGATACGGTGGCTCTGGAGGATAAGGTAAAGGGAGTCGATCGCAGCAATACGATAGTGATCTATGATGATTTTGCGGTATCCGCGACATATCATTCGGTGGTTGATCTGCTGGACAGCCTCGGGATAAACTATATAGAGGAAGGCAATTAATGAAAAAGAGAATCCACGTGCTTCTTTTGGCTCTGATATCCGCGTCAGTACTTGTGGGATGGGGCGGTAAGGAAGTGAAGCTCTTAAACAGCGATAAGCTGATAAAACTGGATGAGGCTATTGAGCTTGCAAAGCCCGGAGGTATGGCAGGGGATACAGAGGAGGCTTTGGGCCCGGATGAGGATACCGGGGATGAAAAGGAGCCGGAAAGCGAAAGCGGGGCGACTGATACCGATACCGAAGCCAGGGTAAGGAATATAGACATCAGGATAAGAGGAGAGCGGATCTTCTATACCTGCGGGGACGTTAACAGCGGGAATATTTCCGATACACAGCTTGAGGAGAGGATCCGCACGGATCACGCTCAGGGCGCGCAGGTTACCCTTATTGACGATTATGCGGAGGCTCATGTATACAGGAAAGCGCTTGGGATCCTTGAGGAGCTGAAAAATGAAACCGGACTGTCCTTTAAGGAAGACCGGTTTACGGGAGGTGAGTGATCGATGAAAACCCGTAAGGCTGCTTCATTATTGCTTTTCATTCCCGTGATGCTGTTTCTTTGCGGTTTTCTCTTTGATACCGTGACGGTCATGGTCGATACGGAGAAAAATCACGTATTTGAGGCCGCTTCTGCAGATGATATACTGTCCGATTTCGGAAAGGATCAGATCGCGGCAGAGAAAAGGTATAAGGATAAGTATTTTATCATTTCCGGAAAGATAGAAAGCATCTCACCAAGAGGGGATATGGTCTTGATGACCGGTTCCTCGGTCACGGATAACCGGATCATATGTGAGTGCTTCAAAGACCTCAGATCTCAGGCCCTTAAATTTTCCCCGGGATCGGGACTGGGAGTTTACGGAAAGATCACGGTCGATCTGTTTGATAAGGAGATCCATATCCAGGCGGAAAAGCTTGTTTCTTCCTTGACCGGGATTAAGAAAGGCGGGTATTACCTGGTCGACGGGAGCAGTATTGATAAAAGCCGTATGGTCACAAGAAAGCTTCGAAACGGTAATGTTACCTACAGGATACCTGCGGCATGGAAAGGGGTGGAGCATTCCATACTGGATGAGGATCTGGGAACGATGGAAGGATATCAGTTTGTTCTGAATCAGCTCCCCGGAAATACGGACACTGTGCCGGAGTCATTTTTTGTCTGCTATTTTGACAGTGAAGACAAGCTGGCCAATACTGACGATAAGAAAGAGACCAAACTGATCGCAAAAGCGATCATTGATAATATCTGCGGAGAGGGAAAGGGAAACTCCGCCAGATCCAGGGATGTTACGACATATTACGGGGCAAAGTACAACTATTTTGTCACAGAGTATACGGATGAGATGGCTGTGGGAAATAACGGGTATCATGTGGAGTTCATTTTTCAGAAAAACGGCGATGACGGGCTTGTGATGTATATGTATCTGTACAGGAATGCAAAGCATCTGTCTGATGTGATGTTCGTGACCCGATTCCTTGAGGCATACCCGGGAAGGTGACTGCGCCGTGGTTTTTGAAGATGTAGATGGAGGAAATCACTGCCTTTCTGTTACAACGCACCAACGGTGCTTATCCCGGAAATGATACATAAATGGCATAATGAGCGGACGAGAACACACATCAATTGAGAGTCGGCAGTTGTTGTGTTCACGGTAATGACCCGGTATATATTTTTACATGAGTCGTACGAGGAGGTATCAGCTGATGAGCGGAAACAGGGCTGTCTTTTTGGATAGGGACGGAGTTATAAACAAGGACAGGGGCTATATCAGCCGGATAGACGAATTTGAGTATCTGGACGGCGCGGTAAACGGGCTGAAATTGCTGAATAATATGGGATTCATGCTCATCGTTGTTACGAATCAGTCCGGGATCGCCAGAGGGTATTTTACAGAGGAGGAGTATCTGAGGCTGGATGAGTGGATGAAAGAGGATCTCATTAAGAAGGGGATAATAATAACCGCAAGCTATTACTGCCCTCATCTGCCGGATGGTGTGGTCAAAAGGTATGCGACAGAGTGTAACTGCCGGAAGCCCGGGACTGAGATGTTTTGGAAGGCTGCGCGTGAATACAGGATAGATATGGACAGAAGCTTTGCGATAGGTGATGCTGAAAGAGACCTGTCGATATGCGATGAATCCGGGGTGAAAGGGATACTGTTATCTCCGATAATAAACAACTCGCGTTACGAAATAGCCGGCAGCTGGGAAGATATTTTACGGATAATAAGGACCCATGAGCATTGAGGACACAGACTGTCAGATCCATCAATATATTAAGAGTGGTCGTAGCGCTGGCAACGATCGGCTGGATGTTTTTTATCTTTTATTTAAGCTCCGAGACCGCGGATCAGTCAACCGCGTTAAGCAACAGGATCGCTGAGGCGATCTACCGGGTCGTGATCCCGGATTTTGAGGAGCTGGATCCTGCTGAACGATCGATATACCTGGAGGCCGCGGCCGCCCCTGTAAGAAAGAGCGCCCATTTTCTGGAGTTTACCATATTGGGGGCTCTTTTGTGCTGGGATCTTATCCTGTGGACCTCTCTTAACAGAAAGGCCATATTATGCCTGGCTGTGGCTGCGGGAGCTCTTTATGCCGCCTCTGACGAATTTCATCAGCTTTTTGTGCATGAAAGATCGGGTCAGCTCAGCGATGTGCTGATCGATACGGCCGGGGTCGTTCTCGGGGCATTTCTTGTAATGTTCCTGTACAAAAGGAAAAAGGGTGGGGGTGACCGCCATTTTCATCATGACCCGTGAATGGTAACTTTTAGATATCACATGGAGACAGATTTGCTGCACAAATATACATTGAGAGAAAATCCGTAAAAGTCTAAGATTAGAATGGAAGCTCAGTTTTTGATGTGTATAGGCGCGGTAAATAAGGAAATGATCCACTTCGTAAAGAGAAGTGGATCGGATCAGACTTAAGTCTGATCTTAAGAGTATGAACCGTAAAACGGATCGTGCGCGGAGGTATGCCCGGTGGAATACAAGGAGATAATGTATACAAATATAGAGAGATACGCCTGTCTCGAGAACCTGCGCGACAAGGGGATATTAGGCCTTGGCATGGCGGTGAGCCTCGACTACGTCGGAAAGGAAAAATGTGAAAAGGGCCATTATTTCGGGCCTTTTATCCGCTACTGCTATCTGATCCATGTGGTCACGTCGGGAAAGGGTACCTACCGGGTAAAGGGGCGTACACACGAGATCAGCGCAGGCAGCGCCTTCGTGATCTTTCCGGGTGTGGAGTCGGTATATCAGGCCAGCTTCGATGATCCCTGGACCTATTACTGGATAGGGATGCACGGTTATAATGTGGAGGATTTTTTCAACGGGCTCCACGTTACCCCCGATAATCCGGTGATAGAGCTTACGGAAACACAAAAACTTCAGGATAGCATCGATATCATACTTGGGGCCAGTCAGATGACCCACGCCAACGAGCTTATCCGCCTCGGTGAGACCATCCGCTTCATGGGGCTCCTCGAGGGCCTGCGCAAGGAGAAGAAGCCGTTAAACGCTGAAAACACCTATCCGGCCAGGATCTACGTGGACTACGCCATCGATTATATCCGGGCCAATTACCGGGATGCCTTGAAGATAGGAGAGCTGGCCGACCGCATAGGGATAAACCGAAGCTATCTGACCAGGAACTTCAAGAAGGAAACGGGGATGTCTCCCCAGGAATACCTGATCAATTACAGGCTGGAGAGGGCCGCCGGGATACTGGTGAACGGAAACGATTCCATCAGCTCTGTTGCCTGGCTTGTGGGTTATTCCGACCAGATGGCCTTTTCCAAGGCATTTAAGAAAAAATACGGGATCACCCCGCAGAAATACAGAACGGAACGAAGGAAGCCCTTAGTACGGATCGACGATAAGAATCTGGATCTGACAAGGGTCAGCTTATAGGAGGCCGATCACAGTCTCCTCTCAGAAAGGAAGTGGCAGCCGGTGAACATTATTTTTCATGAAAAAACAAAACAGTTTCATCTGTATAACGAGAAGATCAGCTACATAATCGGCATCCTCCCCGGTGGAGAGCCGGGAAACCTCTATGCCGGAAAAAGGATCCATGACAAAGAGGATCTTTCCTACCTGATCTGTCTCGAGAACAGGGCAATGGTGGCGGGAGCGCAGGATAATGAGCTTTTCTCCCTTGAGCTTAACCGTCAGGAGTATCCGTTCTTCGGTACCACCGATTTCAGGACTCCGGCCTTTGAGCTTAAAGAAGGCAACGGTTCCTCCTACTGCCATTTCAGCTATGCTTCACATGAGATCTTTGACGGAAAGGAAAAGCTTCCCGGGCTTCCCGCCGTATATACCGAGGAGGACGCTGAGGCAAAGAGTTTAAGGCTTATTTTGAAGGACGAGGTCACCGGGATGGAGATCGCCCTTCTGTATACGATATTCAGGGACTATCCGGTGATAACGAGAAGCGCATCCTTCCGTAATAACGGGAAATATAACGTTTCTCTGGAACGTGCGATGAGCTTTTCCCTTGACCTGCCGGATCAGGATTATATCTGGATGCAGTTTTCCGGAGCCTGGGGAAGAGAGAAGAAGCCCATAGAGCGAAGGATCGATGAGGGGATAACCGCAGTGTCCAGCATGCGCGGCAATTCCAGCCCCAACCACAATACTTTTGTGATACTGAGAAGAGAGCATACCGACGAGTTCCAGGGAGAGGCCTTCGGTCTGTCGTTAATATACAGCGGCAATTTCCTTACCCAGGCGGAGGCGGATACCTATGGGATGCTCCGGCTGATGACTGGTATCCATCCCTCTCATTTTTCCTGGGAATTAGAGCCCGGTGAGAGCTTCCAGACTCCTGAGGCTGTTCTTGTATACACAGACAGAGGTCTCAATGATCTGAGCCAGACTCTGCACTCCCTCTACAGAAAGAGGCTGTCCCGCGGGATCTGGAAGGAAAAGGAGAGGCCGATCCTTTTAAATAACTGGGAAGCCACCGAAATGAGCTTTACCGAGGAGTCGATCCTCAGGATAGCCGAAAAGGGAAGAGAAGCCGGCGTCGAGCTGTTCGTCCTTGACGACGGGTGGTTCGGGGCCAGGAATAATGATTATGCAGGGCTCGGCGACTGGTATGTAAATACCGATAAGCTCCCTCAGGGCATAAAAGGGCTTGCGGATAAGATCCACGGAATGGGGCTTAAGTTCGGCCTCTGGTTCGAGCCGGAAATGGTGAACCCGGACAGCGATCTCTACAGAAAGAATCCTGACTGGGCACTGGCCGCGCCGGAGAGGGACAGGTCCCTGGGAAGGCATCAGATGGTGCTTGATATGTCAAAGCCCGAGGTGGTGGATTATCTATATGAGAGGATGCATTCCATAATCGCAGAAGCGTCCATCGACTATGTCAAATGGGACATGAACCGTACCATCAGCGAATGCTACAGCATAGGAAGGGAGCCGTCCGGGCAGGGCAGGGTATATCATGAATATATCCTTGGGGTATACAGCCTGTATGAGAGGCTGATCGCGGATTTCCCGGAGCTTCTGTTTGAATCCTGCGCAAGCGGCGGCAGCAGGTACGATGCGGGGATGCTCTACTACGCGCCGCAGACCTGGGGAAGCGATGATACCGATGCCGTGGAGAGGTTAAAGATCCAGTACGGCACCTCCTATGGTTATCCCATCTCATCTATCGGAGCCCATGTTTCGGTGTCTCCGAACATGCAGACCGGAAGGGTATGCTCGATCGCAACAAGGGCGGCCGTGGCCTGCTTCGGTACCTTCGGCTATGAGATGGACCTGAACAAGCTGAACGATGAGGAGTTTGAGGAGATAAAGAAGCAGATAGTCTTTATGAAAAAATACCGCGGGCTCATTCAGTCCGGAAGGTTTTACCGTCTGCTCTCTCCGATAAAGGATAATTACTGTGCATGGATGGTGGTCTCCGAGGACGGTGAACAGGCCATTGTAGCGTACTACCGGATCCTTGCCAGCTCAAATCCGCCCCACAGGAGGCTTAAGCTTACAGGGTTGTTACCCGATGCCTGCTACAGTATTGACGGGACGGATTACTACGGGAGCGAGCTTATGCAGATAGGTATAGAGATCGCCGAGACACCGCAGGAATTCTGGACACATCCGGCAGGTGATTTCGCCTCTAAACTGATCGTGCTGGACAAAAAATAGAATTTTTGTATAAGGGTCACGCGACATCGTAAAAAGACAACGGCTTGCCGTTGTCTTTTTACAAATATTATGATGAAGTATAATCCCGAGTCACGCACTTGCTGCGTGGCTGCGGGCCAAAAAAGATAATGTAGGAAAGCGCGCCGCCATCGCCTAAGGCGATTTTTAATGCGGCGCGCGACATGGTAAAAAAGACAACGGCTTGCCGTTGTCTTTTTTACCATGTCACATAAATACAAAAATCGGTAACAACCTGCCCTACCTATATCGCCTCCCGTGCGTTAGGATATAGGTGTAGCGACGACTGTAAGAAGCATCACATTTCACCGATGCTTCTGCAGCAGATCAAACCCGATAACGGGGGTTATTAAACGGGAGGAAAAACATGAAATTAAAGAAGGTATTGGCAATTTGTCTGAGTGCCGCAATGGCATTTTCCAT
>JAEEGL013850946.1_pt1 | contig 13281 bp, 12 predicted proteins | sample 9134231 | NCBI WGS metagenome assembly JAEEGL01 (sample SAMN16246548, study PRJNA631951) | gut metagenome | biome: gut microbiome; feature: rumen; material: fiber-attached | host: Bos | place: Iran: Karaj | collected 2018-10 | reverse complement strand
TTATTTAGCAAATTCATTAACATAATAGTGCTATTATCAGGCATAATACTATCTTCCTCTATCAGAGAAGTATAATTGATTTTGCAAATATTCTCGGTACCTTCATGAACATTTGATGTGACAATAGCTTTTAAATGTGAAATCTGTTTAATAAGTCTGGCCCAATGGATAGCATTTGTACAAAAAACGTAATCAAAAGGTAAAAATTCTGGAGCAAAATTAATGCTAATGGTTAAAGCATCCGAATCCGTTATAACCTTTTTTATGTCATCTGCATAATCCACGACCGTTTTTCCTGGAGCGAGAACAACAACATTTTTACCATTGAATATTTTTTTTAATTCTAACAAATAATGACTATCATCATATACTGTTGACATATAGTCTCTATAAACACGAGCAATGTTGTCATAATCATATCGTTGTCTTAAATCCTCACTAATTCCAGAAATAATATATTTTATATCCTTACTGTTTAGTCTGTATTTCTCTGTTAGATACAATATATTATTTGGGTGGGACTTATATATTCCTGCCATAAAAGCTGGAACTGAATATCCCCAAGTATTATTCTCCTTCATCGGAGTCAAAAATATATCGATAGTATCTAGAACCTTATCAAGATTGTAATTACCTCCCCTTTTTCTATTGAGATAATCAACTATTAACTCAGTATTCAGATTACCAGCACATTTACCCATTCCATTAAGTGTTGCATCTAGTATTACATTTCGATAATCTGGGGCAATTCTGGAAATCTCTTGTGAAAACGCAAAAGAAGACTGCATATTATTATGCGAATGAATATCGATACTTATGCTCTTATCGAGATTATGCTCAACCAAATCGTAAATATGTGTCAAATCATCTAAATATAGCGCTCCGTACGTATCGACTATCCCAAGTCCATATGGCTGTATTTCATTTACTTTTTCAATCAATTCTAATAATTCTTTATCAGAATATCCCGGTGTATTTACGGATTGGACAAATAACTTATACCCTTTTTCCTTGACGCTTCGTAACGCAGAAAACAACCCCTCTGAGTCTTGAGAATATTGTTTCTTTGTAAATCCTACTCGAATACCTTCTACCCCTACGCCTCTATAAGGGATCAATGAATCAAAGTCAAACATTTCGTAGTCAATGAATGCTGTAAATAATGCTTTAGAAGTGGGGTCTATGAACGCATCCATCTGTTCAATTGCTGTAAAAAAAGTAGAATTACCTTTGTAACAAACAAGGTTTTCCGATCTCAAAAATCCAAGTTCAATTATCTCAATCCCAGCTTCAGACAGATTCTTTGAAATGCTTTTCGTCACATCATCTTCAAATTTGCAATCAATTATTCTTCCACCATCACGAAGCGTGCAATCTAGAATGGATACATTATTCATTGAATTATCCCTCTTTAGTTCTTTGATATAATGCCACTGCTTTTGCAAACTCAAAATCCTCAGCTGTATCTATATCCACAGCCTCGAACTGGTCAATCACGTAAATATATGGCTTTTCACCTATCCTTTGTCCCAATTTGGTAAACACTTCTTTTCTAAAAATGAAGAAAGCACCTGTTTCCATATATATCGGATCCAAATCTTGTGTTCTAACAATATTTTTCATGTCATAATTCATGGGTTTGCCATTCATCCACATATAATCTTGAAGCTCAACTGCCGAGAATGCGGAATCATATTCTCCCGAAATGACTTTTTCCAGAGCAGCACGTATGGACGATGCTTTTGTAAAGGGTTGAGTTACATGTGTAAGAACATAAATATCAGCATCTACGTCTTTAACAAATCTATCAATAATCTCTAACCCTTTTACCAATTGGCCATCTAAAGCTTTATCCCTTTTTAAAAATTTTAAAGAATCCGGCATATAGTCTTTGATTGTTTCATCGCTACAATAAACATATTTTTCCTGAATTTCATCAACATGTGAAATAGTATCAAAAATATATGAGCACAACGGTTTACCGTCCAGCTCCATAAGGTTCTTACCTGGTAATCTCTGATTATTTAACTTAATCGGAATAAAGGATACGATTTTCTCCATGATTAACCTCTTCTGTATGAAATCATTCTGTCTTATTCACATATTTATCTGGTATATCTTCTATAGTCTCCGCATAATATTTACTCCAAGCAACATCTCTACGAACAACTCTTGCAGGTTGTCCAGCCAAAATACAGTTATTGGGAAAACTACCTTTAACAATAGATCCTGCTCCAATAACAGTCCCTCCTCCAATGGATGTGGTCGGTAATACTGTGCAATTATTACCTATCCAAACATGCTCTCCTATGTCTACATTTTTCTTTGCTTTATTTATACAATCACCTGTTTCAACATTAAAAATTAAATGTGCATCATGTGAAATAATAGATACCCCCCACGAGATGAGACATTCATTTCCTATCTTTAATGATGTTTCATAAGGCGCAAGGCATCTAAATTCCGTTCCTATATCACACCCATCGCCGATTAGTATTTTGCTATTTTTTTGTGTTGAAATATATGAATCTGACCTAATTATTACATTATCACCAATAGTTACTTCGGCTCCTTCATCACATTTAAAAAGGCCCCCATCATTATATTCAAAACCATCTCCAATAATTATCTTAGAATTATCTCGTGCAATAATTTGTTTCGAATTATAAATGTCTCCATCATTTCCCACCGTGATTTGCACATCATTTCCGACAATCAAATTTGCTTCAAAGGTCGTTCCATTTCCAATAGTAATGTGCGAATTAGAATTCATAGTTATCTTGCCGGCAATATTCCCTCCTTTTCCAATTTCCACCAGATCATCATATCCAAGGAACACAAATTCGGCATTTTCACTATACCCAATTATCCTATTTCCATGAGCATCTTCATAATAATATTCTTCTTCTGAAATTGCACAATCACAGAAGTAGCTATAATCAATGTCTCGTTCATATTTATTTTCTCTTAAACAGTTTATGATACTTTTGTATCTTCCCAAAGGAATAACTACATAGTAGTTCAGACTACTTTCGCATAATATGTCAGGAGTATAGACATTATCCAACTTCGAAAAAACTTTATTGCTATCTATCCTGCCAAATATATCTATGCCTTTGTCTTTCAACACAGCTTCAATAATATTAGCCAAATAGCTTTTATAGCCCCATATAAGTATTCTTCGGCCTTTATAATTTTGTAATGTAGTTTCGATAATTTCATCAACAACTTGTCTCATATCACTTTTCTACATGTGCGATAATGTAATCACCTAAGCCCTGTTTTTCTAGTTCCCTTCTATATGTACTATCTAGAGTTTTAGAAACGAAATCGAACTCAACATGTCCTTTAGGTTCTCGTTCAGCAACCCAAGTCACTAGATTAGATAGCCCATATCTCTGAACAAACTCTATTCGGACTTTCTTAAATCCTGCATTTTGACAGCACAGTTCAAATCCTTCTTTGCTCAAGATCCAAATATGTTGAAAACTGTATAAAAGCTTCTGCTCGTAAACATGACCCAATAGTTTTCTCATCACCGGGCAATCAGTTGGAGTTCCAATAATGCCCCTTCCCCCTTCTCCCAAAAGATCATATACATCTTTCATAAATGCAATTGGATCATCGACATGTTCTATAACATCGAATGATGTAACCACATCTATCTTTCCGTTCCATTCAGGTAAAGCGTCAGAAGCATAGGGATATGCATGATAACCTCGTTTTTTTAGGCTATTTCTATATTCAAGCGAAGGCTCTATTGCAACTATATCTGAAGAAACACCAGCCAGAAAATCCAGAAAGCCGCCGCCACCGCAGCCTATATCAGCAACTGTTTTGTTTCGAAATATTGTCGTTCCGCAATAATTGAATTTATCAAGCACTTCAAAATCATGCAAACGGTAATAATCGTCAATTAGTGCCGTCCCTTCTAGTTTGTCTCTATATTCCTTGCTCTCATAGTATGTTTCATTTTCTTTTTGACTATGATCGTGCCATATTGTTCCACATTTATCGCATTGATACATCTTATACTTAATGTTTGTATGCGTGCCAGGTGCACCATCCCTAATATAATCGTCATAAATTATATTGATATTACTGTTTCCACATATCTCACATTTCATATAATCGAACCTCTTCCTAAATCTATTTAATGAAAGCATCTTCAAAACAATGAATCAAAATCAACACGCTCAAATACTTCAAGCTTTCCGCCTCTCGTAGCATTAAATATCCTAAATCCATTTTTTCTAGAGTATTCTTCCGCTCTTTGAAATCCCAAACTCCTAGCCTCCATGTTAAAAGCGTTAGGATCCCTATCTACCAATCGTTTTTCTTCTTCAGAAAAATAATCTTTAATAAAATGATTCTCATCATTATATGGGTTAGAACTAAAGTGATGATCCACTCCCAGCAAATACATTTCCGAAAAGCCCATATATGCGGCAATTTGGATCATCAGATCATAAACAATATTCCACCCCATATAAACGCCTTTAACAATATCATCACTAAACCCGGGTTTATATGGTGCAAAAAGTTCCCCAATCAAATGTACATAGAAAGCATTATCTAAAAATTCAACTTTATGATGCTGATATGTATCGCCAAGGATAACTGTCTCAGAAATATTAGGTATATCTTTTGCACAGGAATTAATTGCCCTATGATCACACATACATAAGTAATCTGCTCTCCAATTTGTTTTGTCATAGATCTGATAGATTTTATTACATCCTATACATATTTCACCATTCTCATGGAGTTTGTTTAGGTCTTCAATTCTTAGGCTTGGCCCATTACCAATCAAAAAGCATCTCCTGCCAGAATAAATATTCTTAAATTGTTCAAGTTCATAATGTTGAAAAGCAGGAACATAACCATCAAAATCATATATATCAATTGTTGTAAACTTATGATTTTTATCATTTACCAGATCGCGAATATTATCCTCATTTCTTCGCACATTTATTACAAGGCAATCAACCAAGTCCCACATTTCATCCACGGAAACTCTTCGCAGCCCTAATCTTTTTATTATTTCCGATTGCGCGTTTCCAACAACACAGCAATCAGTAATATCTATCCTTTCATTTAATTCAATCAAAAGATACGGTAGAAATATATTATCTCCATATATTCCCACATGAGAAAAGTGTGAAAAATCATGATACGAAAGAATTTCATTATAGGATCTGCGAATTCCATTTCTTGAAATGAATGTTTGAGGCAAAACCCACCTAATACCTATAACATCAGACTCGTGAAAAACAAAATACTTCTCTATTCCATGGTTTTGGGCAGAAATCTCCATCTCCTGCCAATTATTTTCCGAGGCAATAATCAGCAACGAGTCATCAATCAAGCCGCTGGTACAATATTCAGACAATGACACTATTTTTTTATCACCCAGATATTGTCCAGCCTTATATGTGTCAACAAAACATTCTATTCTTCCCCAGCCAATGAAATCTATAGCAATATTAGCAGTACTACCTGTACCATATATAACCAATTTCATTTAAATAAACCTATTGTCTGCGTACACAGCCCTTTCCCACTCCACAAAAAGTGCATGTTTTATACCCATATCATCTAATTGCTTTTCTATTTCTCGCTTTGCATCAGGATTGTAAACCATGACTATAACCAATAAGTTCTTTATGCTCTTCAAAAAAGCAGGTGAAACACATTTCAATCCCTCATACGTCTTCCCATGACGTGTCTTATCATTATCAACAACGTATTTCATTGAAGCGTTAAAAGGTTTTAAATACTTTATGCAATTATTAAAAAAATCACCCGTTCCAAACGCCACATATTCTATCTCTTCATGTCCGGTTAGATTCTTGTTGAATTTCCTTTGTCTTATATTGATAATTTCGTTGCTTTCCATACCCAGCCACGAAATAATTCCAAACCTATTTCGAGCATGTCCATCATCTGAATAATACAATATCGTTCTTGCCGCTTCTTCATCAGAGATACCACATTCAAACTTCACCGTGTCTGGTGGTATCGAATAATTACTTGCTATTTCCAAGCCGTGAATACCAGATATAATAGGCGACGACAAAAAGCCATCCTTCCAATGATACATCCCAGCCTGAATGATACGTTTAAACAAATCATCAGAATAATGAACAAATCTCATATTTTCTGCGTACCATGTTTCTATTTTTGCAGATTTATTTGATCTTAAATAAAAGAAATAATTATCTATATTCCCATGGCAAATCTCATCGGTTACATATCCAACACTATTCTCTAAAACTATCTGTTCCCAATCGACGCTATTATCTGTAAATGTTATGCCAAACGACCAGTCATTAGCTTCAAGGCGTGTGTACCACATATCAAGCGAAAAGCAGTTAATAGTATTGTTTATGGAATAATTCTCGACCTCATGCATCAACCCAACTATTTTGGGAATTGGTAACAGCATATAGGTATCATCTGCGTCAATATTCCAAAAATATGTATACTCAAACTCTTTAGAATGTATAAATGTTGTTAAGTGTGCATATGCAGCATTTTTCCATCTTGGAACGCATATTCTCTTGACAATTTTCTGCGCCAAAGATGATTTTATGCTTTTTATTATATTTACATATTCTGAAAACTCTAATGTTGTTATCTTTTCAGCAAGTAAATCGTTATCACATATAACGAAAATATCATAGCCCAATGTAATAGATATATTTATCCACCGGCGAAGATTATCCAATGCCCATTTTTCAGTTCTATTAACCTTTAAGTAAATTGCTTTTTTTCCCATTTTCAATCCTCAAATCGTCATTAAAGTGGTTTATTATTTTAGACATCATTGTGGAATTATCATCATTTGAAATAATCGCATATATTCTTTAGAGTAGCTTCATCAACGGCTTCACATTCGATTTCCAGTGTATTATCATCTCCCACTTTTATAAGGCTATAAAAGTCCTTTACTTTTATCAGATCAAACACTTCCTTAGAGAAGAAAACAACTTTTTTTGCTTTGTTCCCTATTAAAAAATCGCATAAGCCGTTTCGCGTGCCAATAAAATATCCTGCCATTTCTACAACAGCCGGAAAGTCTTCGATATCAATGTGTAGCGGTAGAGTATCATGAATCGGAATTTCGTATTCACCACCAATATTAGTGCATACTATATATCCCATTTCTATCAGTTTTTCAGCTATTTTGTCCCATTCAAACAATGATAATTGCTTAACCGTATTTGCATAAGGAGACAAAATCACCGTTTTCCCTGCGCTTAAACCATTTTTTTCAAAAAATGTTCTGACATCATTATCATATACAGCCGGCATTGATATGTCCGGTTTATAGTCACCTAAATTAAACAGTTCTCTATAATGCTCCATCCATGTTATTTTCTTGAGTGTAAGCATTCTACTCCAAATCCTATAGTGCACAAAACCCGTATGGAGTAAAAAAACATTTAAATCATCAAATCCAAACACTGAAGCAAATAATAATAGGTCGTCCAAATCTGTTGCTGACAACAATATGGAATTATTTATTCCAGAATACTGTGCAAGCCTTAATAAAGTTCTTGTACCAAATATGAATACAGTATCAGTTTGTTTTTTATAATCGCCCAAATAGAAATTCATCAAATAGACATCGCCAATCGATTTTGCAGGATTAATATATAGTTTGCATTCATACCCATATTGTTCCCGTAGCGCTTCATATACTTTTCTTCCACGTTTCAGGCCTTCAATTCTATCATCAAACTCTTCTTCCTCAGAACCATACGCCCTGTTCTGCAGTAAAGCAACGCAATAGAAATCAACTCCCTCAACAAAGCCCATTTCAATCATTTGCTCTTTTATGCTACTGTAATATGCTGAAAAAATTAAATATTTAACCGTTTTATGTTTTTCTAAATACAGTGGTGCATATTTAATCTTGAATTCGTGAAAGTCTGTTCCATCCTTTACTTTTGAATTATCAATAACATCTATTGGTGAATAGCCTCTATAGCTAAGTGTATCGTAAAGAAGTTCTCCGCAATAACCAGCTCCAAATATAACGAACTCCTCATTCAAAACTCCTCGTTTTTCAAGTTCAAAAACTCCCTGGAACAACCGCTTTTCTATCTCTGACATCGCTACTCTCCATCTATCAAATTTCTTCACGATATTTCACATCAAGGCCATGTAGAACAAACAACCTGCTGCTAAGCACAAATAATATTATTTTTACTTTATTACGCCACGATGTTTTTTTACATTTTAGATAGTTTCCAATTTCTTTTGTCACATGATTGTAGGCTTTTTTACTAGCCGGATCATCATGCGCGTAACAAGCCGCAACATATCTACTAATTGCCAGAGGGACCTTTCTCGCCACAACAACATCAAATAAATATCTATCGTTCTGATCTATTAAAAATTTTTTTATATCATCATACAAGTCCAATTCATCCAAAACTCGAATGTTGAATTTTTGCATTGTAATGCTTAAATGATTCCTTCTATAGAAGTATAACTTCCTATTTGTGACAATTACTTTTTTGGAATTATAGTATGCTTTTAAAGCAAAGGGCTGATCCTCATACAGTTTGCCCTTAGGGAATTTGAGATTTTGAATCACTTCGCGCTTAAACAATTTATTCCACGCGACCGTCATACAGACATCGGTTTGATAATCATTAGATGAAAACATTTTTCTTGCTGCATCGCGACCACTGTACTCTATTACGGTTTCAGTATCTTGCTTATAAATTTTGTCACTCCAAATAAGAGATCTAGCATATGAGCATACACTTATATCTGCATCATTGCGCTGAGCTAGTCCATATAATACTTCAATATAATCATTCGTCACCCAATCATCCGAGTCCACAAAAGCTATATAGTCACCTTTCGCTGCAGCCATACCGCTATTTCTCGCCTCAGCCAATCCCATATTAGACTGCTGATGTACTATCTTCACCCTGCTATCTCGCTTAACAAAATCATTAGCTATAGTTATGCTATCATCTGGTGAACAATCGTCCACGCAAATAATTTCTATCATTTTATAACTTTGTTTTATTAAGCTTTCCAAGCATTGTGTCAAATATTTTTCTGTCTTATAGATTGGCACAATAACGCTAATGAGATTATTGCTCATAAATAATCTCCTCTAAGCTGTATACTTTTGTTTCCATTTCTTTTTCAATCAATTTTTTTAATCTATCATCTCTCGTGAAAGTTGTTAGCAATATAATTTCGGGTTTTTCATTCTCTTTTGCTTCCTCTAGCGTATACACCGGAATTATCATTCTCTTATCACATGCATTCTTGTCCATTCCATACAAAACATTTATCGAAGTATTCAAGAGTAAATCATCGACAATCCTCTCACCGAGCTCTCCCATCCCATATACTGCTATAGAAGCAGGATTTAGTTTTTGTATCATATCCCTCAAAGGATGTCTTTCAACATCGATTAGAATCATTTGATACGCCAACTCATTTATTCCGAGAATTCTTTCATAATCTTTCTTTAGAATATCGTAGACTCTATTCTGGCCAATCACCATCAAGTATAAATATATGCAAAGCACGCTTAAGAAAATGCAAGCCAACACCAGTGCTTTAATCATATGGTATTTCCTCCTCCGAGAAGCCAAAAATTCCATACTTTATTATATCTTCCGTTGTAATCCCATGATTTTCCATCGAATCATTCTCGATTCTTCCCTGTGGTTGATTTAAACTCACAAATACAAGTATATTATGAAATGAAATCATTGAATAATACGATGTTATGCATTTCATTTCTTCATCGTTAATTTTCAATATTTTTGTGTATAATGATCCACAGAGATAATCCAATTCATTTGACATTGCATAGACATTGCTTATATTTCTTTTTTCAGCATATAAACCAATATATTTTTCAGCGCTTTTTACCAATTTCTTATCCGGATATATTACAACCAAATCATTTTCCTTTATATCAAAGTCCCTCTTAAACTTCAGCCATAAAGTTCGTCCGCGTTGAATATCCTTGATTTTTGAATCAAACACAACGTCATCCATAACGACTCCTCTTTGTATCCTATAAGTCAATTTCTTTGTTAGATTGTTTTCCTACTAATTTCTCCACAATCTCAGAAACTATTCGCTCATCATCCCATCCGCTATAATCCAGTTCGGCGATATCAGTTTCACATAGCCCCATTTTTTTTAGCCCAAAATATGAAATCCTTGTCGCATTAAATGCATCCTCGTACAAAATTACTTTCCTGCATTTTGCCGAGCTGATCACATCACATAACCCGCTTCTTATTCCTATAAAATATCCAGCCAATTCAACAAATGGTATTGCTTGACAATATGAAAAAAAGACTTTCGTGCTTCCTTCAATGGGCTTTTCTTGATCGTTACTACAATTTGTATATACATTGAAGCCTTTGTTTTGCAAGGTTTTAACAATCTTGGCCCATACTTGTTCAGATATATCTGAGATGAATGAGCCTGCATATGGAGCTATAATGACAGATTTTCCTTCCTCTAACCCGGCAATATTAAAAGCCTCTCTTACAGAATCTATTTCATCTTGCATTGGCAATGTGATTTTAGGTCTAGATTCAAATTCAAATACGTCATATAAGAACATTTCTGCAAAACTTATTTGTGGATAATGATCTGCATATAGATACTTTTTTGTTCTCCACCCCCAGTATAACAATGGCTTTAATACTGTGTTTTCACCGCAAAACTCCCAGAAATGCAATAACTCATCACTCTGTTCTTTTGTGATAGAGATGACATTTAAGTTTTCAAATAGTTCTGCAACCCTTTTACAAGCATTCCCTATGACCAATAGGATAAAATCGCTTATCCTATTATTTTCAAGATACCTTGGAAGATAAGCGCAGGCCATATATACATCTCCAGTTCCCGGATATGGGCACAGAAACAACCTATCTAAATTTGGATTCTCTATAATCATCCTCTCATAAAGCTCATAACCTTTTTCTATTATCTCTTTTGCGTTATCAACTGATAAATCATCATCTGAATATTTATTAGCATCATCGTCAATTGGTATTCTTAGAATATTCGCACTACAAAAACCTAATTCTTCCAACTGATTTTTCATTTCTAGAAAATATTTGGAACAAATTATGATAAGAACTCTATCATCTACAGACAAGTCTACAGGAAAAAGCACAGGAACTCCCAGGCACATTTTTCCATTTCCGGCTTTTCCAGGATTGTTATCAATAAACCCGGCCAATTTGCAATCGTGAGCTAGTAACTCATCTCTGATATCTCTCGACTGAACAATGCATCCGAATATATATATATCTTTATTTAGCAGTAGTGAGGCATTGTCTGCTATAGTACTTTTAATAATTTTTAAATCAGATTCTGTTGAAAGCATTTTATCCTCTATACGTAAATCGCATCTCTTATGTAGTCTTCCAAGGTAATTCCCACTTTTCCAACTATGCCCTTGTTGCCGAATGGCATGCTCAACGATATTACAACTATATTCTTTGTGAACTGAATCATTCTATAAAACCTCAGCAATGCATTCAGCTCATCTTTTCCTTTTTGTACAACAATCCTTCTATCATCACATGGCGCAAGTTGCGTATCACTACAACAAATAATTATTTCTCTATCGAGATTCTTCCTATCTGTATACTCCCTCAATAATTCTATAGACTTTGAAACCAAGCATTTATCCGTACTTTCCACTATCACAACTACATCTGATTCTGTGACTTTGTATTTTCGCTTGAGATCATTCCAAATTACTCTTCCACTCATCGCTTCAGAAATCTTTATTTGTAAATCCATTATCACCACCCACGCAGCATTACGCTGATTTATCCATTATTTCCCATTTAGTCTCACACCTATTCCACCGCCCGGATGGTTTACTCTGAAATCATCCAATGTAATTCCCATACGCTTACCGACCTCAATGGCTATACCTTGAAGAACAATCAAATATACAGTTGTAGAATTGTTCGGAACTATATCCCATTCATCGCCTTCATTGATGAGATGCATGATGAATTTCTTTTCCACAACTTTTGATGCCTTTCCATCACCATAAAACGACATCAGCCATGTATTTGTTCCGCGCTTATTCAGATGGACACCAAGATCTACCGTCTCACTTGTATTTCCACCTTTTGTCAGAAGAAAGACTATATCCTTCTTTCCAACCATTCCAAGATCACCGTGAACAGCTGTATTTGTATGAAGGAAACGGGCATCAATGCCAAGAGAGTTCAATGTACCAACGAACTTTTCACAGATAGGGACGTTCTTACCCAATCCGCTGGCGATGATCTTTCCACCGTTCTTCAGAGTATCAACACATTCCTCTATGATCTGTTCATATAACTTTTCATCAATAGATTCTAGTGAGTCTTCAATTGTATTGATCACATCTTTGTAATAAGCAATCATAGTACTTCCTCCAGATAATATAGTCCGTTATAAAACGATCCGCATATTGAGTCGTAGTCCTGCCATGCATATGTTGTGAGAGATAGCCAGATAACGGCGTGAAGGAGCTTTATCTCCTCTTTATCCACACCAGTCATCGCAAAGAAGTCTTCCTCCATGTCCTCCCAGTGATTAGAATCGATCTGAAGTTTTATGCCCTCTTCCGGGCTCTCACCAATTACCAGGCGAAATCTCTTAAGATTAAACTGATCATAATTTCCCACAATTGAATAATAGAGTTTTGCCCAATCAGATCTAACATCTCCAAAAAGTTCAGAAAATCCGAAATAACCTCTTGGATCTATAAGGACCGGGCTATTATCCTCCCTGACCATAAGATTTGAAAATGTACAATCTCCATGGATAAAAGCAAAGTTTTCGCAATTTGTCTTTAACTTTTCTATTTTTCTTTGAAGTTCATTTTTATAGTAGTAGACGTTTCTGCATCTTCTTCCGTTTATAAGGATTTCTTTATCCCTGGCATACGGAACCAGATCCTGTATCAGGGACAATCTATCCATGGTCTTATTGAAATATGCTTCTTCTATGCTGAATGTATCAGCTGCAACTTTCTCACTTTCATGCAGAGACTTAAGTGCATTGACAAGTGAGCTTAATATTGACTTCTTTGTCTCATATTCAAAGTCGCACTCATATATGTTTCTACCATTGATAAACTCCATTTTGAGTGGATTAGTCTCATAAATCTTAGGCAGTTCCGGGATATTTAAAAGCCGCGCTTTCTCATACCATGCAGTTTCTCTCTTTGCAAGCTTCTCACCCTGAGCGTCAATCGGTTCTTTT
>JAEEGL013672379.1_pt1 | contig 13281 bp, 9 predicted proteins | sample 9134231 | NCBI WGS metagenome assembly JAEEGL01 (sample SAMN16246548, study PRJNA631951) | gut metagenome | biome: gut microbiome; feature: rumen; material: fiber-attached | host: Bos | place: Iran: Karaj | collected 2018-10 | reverse complement strand
TCCCCGATTTGCGGTTTTTCCGATTGTAGGCTATAATAGGCTTAGCCCGAGGTTGATACCTTTAGTATTTTTTGAACCTACATTTACCTTTAAACGGGATTCCTACATCTCATGACGGCTGTCATGCCCCCGCTTCGTGCGCCAGGGGAAGGCAAAAGCCATGATGCGGTTACCCACCTGGCTTAGGCTAGGCGTCAAAAGGCGAGGGGTCTACTTAGGGTCTTATTGCGTTTTTATGACGAATTATGATTGAACTGTTTGCAAAAGCAAGAAGATTTGCCATAACGATGCGGCAGCTCGATATCAATGCCTACTCAGCCAGCGCGGCTTTTTTTCTGTTTATCTCGCTGGTTCCTATTTTAGTGCTTATTTGCAGTATGTTTCCCTATACGGGACTTACGGAACAGGAACTTATTAAACTGATAGAAGCTTCGACACCGATCATCTTCAATGACTTCCTGAAATCACTTGTTTATCAGATCTACGATTCGACCGCGGGAGTTGTTACGATATCGATCATTGCGACGATATGGACGGCCGGCAAAGGTATACAGGCTCTTATCCAGGGGCTTGACACCGTCAATGAGGTCAAAGAGGAGCGTAACTGGCTGCACCTTCGGGCCGTGAGTTCGTTTTACATGTTTGTCATGATGCTGAGCCTGCTTCTTAGTATATCGATCATAGTTATCGGAACCGACCTCTTTAAACGGATTCTTATTAACCTGAAAATTGATGTTTCGGTTTTGAAAAGTGTTTTGATGAAGCCGAGACTTTTATATACATTTGTAATCCTGTCGCTGGTTTTTGCAGTGTTTTATACATGGATGCCTTACCGAGGTCCGCAAAATAAGTCGACCCAGATAAAGCTGTTTTCCGATAAAAAGCTTGTTAAGATCTGGAATCAGACAGACCCTTCCATTGATGAGACGGGTCAAAGTCTTCAGACAAGCGGACTCAAGCTGAAATACTTTAGTCAGCTCCCGGGAGCCATGTTTGCATCAGCGGGTTGGATGGGCATATCGGTGCTCTTTACGATGATAGTAAATATGGGCTATGCGATCACTGTATACGGAACGATGTCACTCCTTGTGGTCGCAATGCTGTGGGTATATGCATGTATGTACCTGTTTCTTCTGGGGGCGTATTTCAACCACGTCAGACCTCATGTTTTTCATGAGCTGAAAGCTATTAAAAACAGATAATAATCTTAGGCTTACGAGCCGGGAAGGAATTATATGAAACAGAAACTTGAAGAGATCAGGCAGAAAGCACTTGCCAAGATTGCGGAGAGCGATACTCCGGATAAGCTTAACGAAGTCCGTGTCGCTATCCTGGGTAAAAAAGGAGAACTTACCGAAGTTCTTAAGTCCATGAAAGACGTATCCCCCGAGGATCGTCCCAAAGTAGGACAGCTTGTTAACGACACCAGAGCAGAGATCGAGAAGGTTCTTGAAGAGACCAAGGCTAAGCTTGAGAATGCTGCTCTTGAACTCAGACTTAAGACAGAGACCATAGACGTTACACTTCCCGGAGATGTAAATGCTCCCGGACATCGTCATCCCATCCAGATTGCTCTCGACGAGATTGAGAGAGTATTCATCGGCATGGGTTATGAAGTTGTTGAAGGACCCGAAATCGAGAAGGATTATTATAATTTCGAAGCACTCAACATTCCTGCAGATCATCCCGCAAAGGATGAGCAGGATACATTCTATATTAACGGTGAGATGCTTCTCAGAACCCAGACTTCCGGATGTCAGATTCATGAGATGGAGAAGGGCAGACTTCCCATCAGAATGATCGCTCCCGGAAGAGTATTCCGTTCTGATGAAGTTGATGCTACACATTCACCCTGCTTCCATCAGGTAGAGGGTCTTGTAATCGATAAGAATATTACCTTCGCTGATCTTAAGGGAACACTTCAGGAGTTTGCCCGTCAGATGTTCGGTGAGAATACCAAGGTTAAGTTCAGGCCTCATCACTTCCCCTTCACCGAGCCCTCTGCAGAGATGGATGTTTCCTGCTTTAAGTGCGGCGGTAAAGGATGCAGATTCTGTAAGAACGAGGGATGGATTGAAATCCTCGGCTGCGGAATGGTTCATCCCCACGTACTTGAAATGTGCAATATCGATCCTAACGAATACAACGGTTTTGCTTTCGGAGTAGGACTTGAGAGAATCGCACTTCTTAAATATGAGATTGACGATCTCAGACTTCTCTATGAAAACGACTTCAGATTCCTCAAGCAGTTCTGATGATAATTACAACCTATTGACGAAAGGATTTTATAGATATGAATACTCCATTGTCCTGGCTTAGAGATTATGTGCCCGGTCTTGATGTGACCGATCAGGAATACAGGGACGGAATGACCCTCTCCGGCACCAAAGTAGAAAACTATTCCAGAAGAGATAAGAATCTCGAGAAGATAATCGTGGGCGAAGTCCTCGATGTTCAGCAGCATCCCGATGCTGACAAGCTTGTTGTTTGTCAGGTTAACACCGGAAACGAAACCATCCAGATCGTTACCGGAGCTCCCAACGTACATAAGGGAGACAAGGTTCCCGTTGTTCTCGTAGGCGGTAAGGTTGCAGGATCCGCTCATGATGACGGTCCTGCTCCCGAAGAAGGATATCCTATCAAAGAGGGAAAACTCCGCGGTATCGAGTCTTTCGGTATGATGTGCTCCATTGATGAGCTCGGAAGCGATGTTAATTTCTATCCCGAAGCCGATCCCGAGGGAATTTATATTTTCCCCGCTGATACCGAGGTCGGAATCGATGCGGTTGAGGTTCTCGGACTTCACGACACCGTTGTTGAGTACGAAGTAACTTCAAACAGAGTTGATTGCTACAGCATCATCGGTATCGCAAGAGAAGCTGCCGCAACCTTCGGAAAAGAATTCAAGCCCCCTGTTGTAAAAGAGACCGGAAACTCCGAGAACGTCAACGACTTCGTTAAGGTTGAGGTTCAGGCTCCCGATCTTTGCCCCAGATATACCGCAAGACTTGTAAGAAATATCAAGGTTGAGCCTTCACCTAAGTGGATGCAGCACAGACTTGGCGCTGCAGGCATCAGACCCATCAACAATATCGTAGACATCACCAACTTCGTAATGCTTGAGTATGGCCAGCCCATGCACGCATTCGATTTTGATAAAGTTGCAGGCGGTAAGATCATCGTAAGGCGTGCCAAGGATGGCGATAAGTTCGTTACCCTTGACGGTCAGGAGCGTAATCTCGACCACGATGTTCTTATGATCTGTGACGGTGAAAAAGAGATCGGTATCGCAGGCATCATGGGAGGTGAAAATTCCATGATCACTGATGATGCAAAGAATCTTCTTTTCGAAGCAGCTACTTTCAACGGAACCAACATCAGAAAGTCTGCCAAGAGAATCGGACTCAGAACCGATGCTTCAGGAATTTTCGAAAAAGGTCTCGATCCCAGAAATGCAGAGGACGCAATGAACAGAGCCTGCCAGCTTATCGAAGAGCTCGGTGCAGGTGAAGTTGTGGGCGGAATCGTTGATGTTAAAGAGCCCATCCCCGAGCTTAAGAGAATCAAGTTTGAGCCCGATCGTATCAATGCACTTCTCGGAACCTCTTACACCGCAGACGAGATGATCGCTGTATTTGAGAAAGAAGAGCTTGTTTATGACAAGGCTAATGAAGAGATTGTTATCCCTTCATTCAGACAGGACCTGATCGGTAACTGTGATCTTTCCGAGGAAGTTGCTAGATTCAAGGGCTATGACAAGATTCCTACAACCCTTCCCGGCGGAAATGCTATGGGTGGTCTGGGACTTAAGAACCGTGTTGAGCAGAAGGCAAGAGAGACTGCAGAGATGTGCGGATTCTCACAGGCTTACTTCTATTCATTCGAAAGCCCCAAGGTATTCGATAAGCTTAATCTCCCTGAAGACTCTAAGGAGAGACAGGCTATCAAGATCAGCAATCCTCTCGGAGAAGATTTCTCTGTCATGAGAACAATATCCGTAAACGGAATGCTTAACTGCCTTGCAAATAACTACAACCACAGAAATCCTGAAGTTAAACTTTACGAGCTTGGAAACATCTATGTTGCAGACTCACTTCCTCTTACCGATTATCCCGATGAGAGAATGCAGTTTACTTTAGGCTTCTACGGAAACGGCGATTTCTTCACCATGAAGGGTGCTGTTGAAGAGTTCTTTAACTCTGTAGGAATGAAGAAAAAGAGAGAGTACGATCCTGAAGCCGGCAAGAGCTTCCTCCATCCCGGAAGACAGGCTCTTGTAAAGTATGACGGACAGACCATCGGATACCTCGGTGAGGTTCATCCCGCTGTCTGCGCTAATTACGACATCAAGACCAGAGTTTATATTGCGGTTATCGATATGCCCGCTATGATGGGATTCGTATCCTTCGACCACAAGTATGAAGGCATTGCTAAGTTCCCCGCTGTTACCAGAGATCTCTCCATGCTTGTTCCCAAGAATGTTCTTGCAGGACAGATTGAGACCATCTTTGCGCAGCGTGGCGGTAAGATCCTTGAGGATATCAAACTCTTCGATATTTACGAAGGTGAGCAGGTTACCGAAGGCTTCAAGTCAGTTGCATATTCATTGACTTTCCGTGCTAAGGACCGCACCCTCGAAGATAACGATGTCAATGGCGCAATGAAGAAGATCCTTAATGGTCTTCAGTCTCTTGGCATCGAGCTTAGAAGCTAAAGGAGTGATTTAAATCATGGAATACGATAAGGTATGGAAAAAGTATTCTCAGGCTGAACTGAAAAAGCTTGAGAAGATCAATGCAGAGTACATTGATTTCCTTTCAAACGGAAAGACTGAAAGAGAATGCGTTGATGAGATTGTAAATATGGCTGAAGCAGAAGGCTATGTTGAACTTGAAAAACTCATTGCATCAGGTAAGAAACTTAAGACAGGAGATAAGGTTTACTCCGTATGGATGAACAAGTCCGTGGTTATGTTCAAGATCGGTAAGAAGCCTTTCTCTGAGGGAATCAATATTCTCGGAGCTCACATCGACAGCCCCAGAATGGATGTTAAGCAGAATCCTCTTTATGAGAAGGATGATTTTGCAATCCTTGATACTCATTACTACGGCGGCATCAAGAAGTACCAGTATGTTGCACTTCCTCTTGCCATTCACGGCGTAGTTGTCAAGACTGACGGAACCACCGTTGAGATCAATGTTGGTGAGGATCCCGACGATCCCGTATTCTTTGTTTCCGATCTTCTTATTCACCTTGCTCAGGAGCAGATGGAAAAGAAAGCGTCCAAGGTTGTTGAAGGCGAAGACCTAGATATCATCGTTGGAAACAAGCCCATCGTTTTCGGAAACGATGTTAAGTCCAAAGATAAGAAGGATGAGAAGGAGCCTGTTAAGAAGGCTATTCTTCAGATCCTTAAAGATCAGTACGGATTCGAAGAGAAGGATTTCTTATCAGCAGAGCTCGAAGTTGTTCCTGCAGGAAGAGCAAGAGAAGCAGGCTTTGACAGAAGCATGATCCTTTCTTACGGACAGGACGACAGAGTATGTGCTTATTCTTCACTCAGAGCAATGCTCGATCTTCCCGCATGTGACAGAACCGTTTGTACCATCCTCGTAGATAAAGAGGAGATTGGTTCCGTTGGCGCTACCGGAATGAGAAGCAAGTTCTTTGAAAACGCCGTTGCTGAGGTTATGAACCTTTGCGGAGAGTACAAATCAGAGCTTGATCTTAAGAGAGCACTCGCAAGAAGCTGCATGCTTTCAAGCGATGTATCTGCAGGTGTAGATCCCAACTATGAATCTGCATTTGAGAAAAAGAATGCTGCATTCCTTGGCGGCGGTGTTGTATTCAACAAGTTCACCGGATCACGCGGAAAGAGCGGATCTAATGATGCCAATGCAGAGTATATCGCAGCTATTCGTAAAGTATATGATGATGCAAATATCTCTTACCAGTTTGCAGAGCTCGGAAGAGTAGATCAGGGCGGAGGCGGAACCATTGCTTACATCCTTGCTCTTTACGGAATGAACGTTATCGACTGCGGCGTAGCCGTACTTAATATGCACTCTCCCTGGGAAGCTACTTCCAAGGCAGATGTATATGAAACATACAAAGGCTATATCGCATTTTGCAAAGGCATGGATTTATAATGAGCGAACTTCGCAGATCGGATTATTATTATGATCTTCCCAAGGAACTGATAGCGCAGGATCCTCTTGCAGACAGATCGTCTTCGAGACTTCTTGTGGTTAACAGGGAAACGGGAGAGTTATCTCATAAGATCTTCAAAGATATAATCGAATATATTAATCCGGGCGACTGCCTTGTTCTTAATAATACCAAGGTAATTCCCGCAAGACTTCTTGGTCAGAGGGAAAACACCGGTGGTGCCGTTGAACTTTTGCTTCTGAAGCGTTTGTCCGGAACTGACTGGGAAACTTTGGTCAGACCCGGAAAAAGCTGTAAGCCCGGATCAAGACTTGTATTTGGTGACGGCCTTCTCAAAGCGGAAATCCTTGAAGTTATCGAAGGCGGTAACAGGATTGTGAGGTTTGAATTTGACGGAATATTCGAAGAGGTTCTTGATAAACTTGGAGAGATGCCTCTTCCTCCCTACATTACACATAAACTTACAGACCCGACCAGGTACAATACCGTTTATGCCAAGTTTGACGGATCGGCTGCGGCGCCTACCGCGGGACTTCATTTTACCCCTGAACTTCTGAAGGAACTTGAAGCAAAAGGTGTAAAGCTTGCTTATGTAACTCTTCATGTAGGACTCGGAACTTTCAGGCCCGTTAAAGAAGATGTGATCACAGATCACAAGATGCATACCGAAAGCTATGAAGTAACTCCTGAAACAGCTAAGATCATAAATGATACAAAGCTTGCAGGAGGCCGTATAATATGTGTAGGTACCACAAGCTGCAGAACGGTAGAAAGCAGCGCGGTTAAGAAAGCTGACGGTACCGGTTATGAAGTAAAATCGGGTTCAGGTGATACGGATATATTTATCTACCCGGGGTATGAATTTAAGATCATGGAAGGTCTTATCACAAATTTCCATTTGCCCGAATCAACATTGGTAATGCTTGTTTCCGCATTTGCAGGCAGGGAGAAAGTTCTTGCGGCGTATGAGGAAGCTGTTCGTGAAAGATACAGATTCTTTAGTTTCGGCGATGCATGTTTATTTATCTAGGAGGTACACATGGAGGAAAAGAGACATTCACAGAGATCCGAAATGACTTCAAAGCTCATGATCAAGAGACTTGATTCAAATGAGGCAGGTGAAGAAGTAGCCATCAATATCACCGATGTATCTAAGGGTGGTGTAGGTTTTACCTGTAATAAAGCTCTTGAGATCGGTGCCGTTTACGAAAGCTTTCTTGAAATCTGGACCAAGGAAGTTCTCCATACTTTCCTTGAGATCGTAAGAATCGAGAAGACCGATGACGGCTATATCTACGGTTCCTCCTTTGTAGGACTTCCCGAGATGGAAGCCCAGAGAATCGCTACATATCAGACCGTTACCAACATGAATCAGCAGTGAGAACATATTTTAAACTATTAAAAACTGCTCCGTTACGGAAAAAAGTGCGATGCGCGATTTTCTTTCTGCTTGCACTTTTTTTCTATGTTCTGGTAATAAACAGATTTTCCGCTCAGGATGCGGATACATCCGGAAGCCTTAGTTTCGAGATTGCGGAAGGGATTGCTAAGTTCTTTTATTCTTTTTCGGAACATGATGCATCAGACGTGCTTACCCTTGCAGGGTATTTTGAACATCCTTTGAGAAAGCTTGCGCATCTATGCGAATACGGTATCCTCGGGTCACTGTTTGCCGGATCTTTTCTTCCGGTTATAGGTGAGGTTAGGAAAAACGGCGGAAAAGGACGGAGTCTATATTTAACTTGTATTTTTATCGTATTTATCCTGGCAGCGCTTGATGAGTTTCATCAGTATTTTGTGCCCGGAAGATATGCAAGCGTTTGGGATGTTTTGCTTGATACATTCGGAAGCGCTTTGTTTTGTTTTATTTTATATTTGATCAAAGACCGGAAGAAGAACAGATGAGTAAATACGGATTTATAGGACTGGGACTTATAGGCGGATCCCTTGCAAGGGCTCTTAAAAGCCATAATCCAGAGAATGTGATAGTTGCATATAACAGAAGTCCCAAGTCTCTTGAGGACGCTGTAGCTGATGGTGTAGTCGACGTGGCACTTCATGAAATAGGTGAAGGCTTTAAGGGCTGTGATGTCATATTCTTATGTCTTCCGGTTATCACCAATGCCGAAGCACTTAAGACTCTCGCTCCTTTTGTGGGTGAGAATACCATTGTCACCGATGTGAGTTCAGTTAAGTGTTCCATCATGAAAGCTGCTGAAGATGCAGGGCTTAAGGAACATTTCGTGGGCGGACATCCCATGGCAGGTTCCGAGAGAACAGGCTATATCGCCTCATCAAAGGACCTTTACAGAAATGCCTATTACATAATCACTCCCTTTGATGAAGGTGATAAGAAGGCGGAGGTTATAAGAGACATCGCTCAGCAGGCAGGTGCGATTCCAATTATCATGGATGCGGAAAAGCACGACAAGATAGTTGCCGGTGTAAGTCATATCCCTCATTTGGCTGCTGCTGCACTTGTTGAACTTGTCAAAAACAATGATTACAGCGACGGACTTATGAAGACCGTTGCCGCAGGCGGATTTAAGGACATTACAAGAGTTGCTTCATCGTCTCCTTCAATGTGGAAGGAAATATGTTTATCCAATGAGGTGAATATTTCCGGATTTCTGGGAGATCTTATTGAAAGGCTTTCCGAGATAAGAGAGAAGGTTGATGAGGCAGACGGAGATTATATCTCTAATCTCTTTGACGATGCGGGAACTTACAGGAACTCGTTTAATACCTTGAGTGCAGGACCGATTAAGGATTCTCATAAATTCTCCATCGACATATCCGATGAACCCGGCGCCATCGCATCCGTTGCAACAATACTTGCTGTTAACGGTATTAACATCAAGAACATCGGAATTCAGCATAACCGTGAGTATATTGGCGGTGATATGACAGTAGGATTCTGGGATGCTGAGAGCAAAGAAAAAGCTGCTGATATCCTAAAAGGGAAGGGGTATATCCTTCACGGAATTTGATTTGTGGCATAAATTGTTTCCGAAAAAGGTTCAATTTTCATTTTTATATTTGATTTTATTTGAAAAGGGCTGTTATTAGCCCTTTTTTATTATATATTCACAATTTGGAAACCGATTTTTTGTGTTGCGACATTTCACCGTTTACTGTAAAATATGTATGTGCGATTCTATAAATTTTCAGAATATTTGTAAAATTTGCACAAATACCATTTTCAGGAGGTCCTCATGAAAGTTTATACCACAGACAAGATCCGCAACGTTGTTCTACTCGGTCACGGAGGAAGCGGCAAGACTACTCTTGCAGAGAGCTTTGGCTACATTACAGGTCTTACTTCCCGTATGGGGACCGTGGCTGACGGAAATACTCTCAGTGATTACGGCAAAGAAGAACAGAAGAGAGGTTTCTCAATCTCTGCATCCGTAATTCCCGTAGAGTGGGAGGATCATAAGATAAATATCATCGATACTCCGGGTTATTTCGATTTCGTCGGTGAAGTTGAAGAAGCAGTATCCGCAGCCGGTGCAGCAATTATCGTTGTAAACGGCAGAAGCGGTGTAGAAGTAGGAACAAGAAAAGCCTGGGATCTTTGCGAGAAGTATAAGCTTCCCAGAATCATATATGTTTCCAACATGGACGTTGATACCGCATCCTATCGTCAGGTTGTTGAAGATCTTATTGGTCTCTATGGCAAGAAAATCGCTCCTTTCCATCTTCCCATCAGAAAAGACGAAGAGCTCGTAGGTTACGTTAATATCGTATCCGAGCAGGGTCAGCAGTGGCAGGGCAAGGATGTAGTTCCCTGTGATGTTCCCGATTACAATAAGCCTTATCTTGAGCAGTACAGAGAATCCCTTATGGAGGCGGTTGCTGAAACTTCCGAGGAGATGATGGACAGATACTTCTCAGGTGAGAAATTCTCCGATGCTGAGATCAGAGCAGCTCTCAGAGCAAATATCTGTGACGGAAGCATTGTTCCCGTAACTATGGGTTCATCCATTACCTGTAAGGGTGCTTATGCGCTTCTTGATGACGTTATTAAGTATTTCCCCGGCCCCGACGTCAGAACCGTAGCAGGCATCGCTACAAAGACCGGCGAGATATACAATTGCGATTACGACTTCTCCAAGGCTAAGTCAGCTTACGTATGGAAGACCATCGTCGATCCTTTCATCGGAAAGTACAGCCTTATTAAGGTTAACTCAGGCGTTCTTAAGACCGACGACCTTATTTATAACATTGATAAGGATGTTGAAGAGAAGATCGGAAGACTCTATGTTCTCCAGGGCAATAAGCCTATCGAAGTTCCCGAGCTTCATGCTGGAGACCTTGGAGCACTTGCTAAGCTTTCACAGGCCCGTACCGGAAACAGCCTTTCAACCAAGGCTATGCCCATCAAGTTCGGTATGTTTGATATTTCCAAGCCTTATACCTTCATGAGATATAAGCCCAAGGATAAGGCTGATATCGATAAGATCTCTCAGGCTCTTCAGAAGATCGGACATGAAGATCTCACCATGAAGAATGTAAATGATGCAGAGAACCATCAGACACTTCTTTACGGTATGGGTGATATGCATCTTGAGATCATCAAGTCCAGACTTGAGAATGAGTACAAGGTTGTCATCGAACTCTCAACTCCCAAGGTTGCATACAGAGAGACTATCAGAGGAACAGCCGATGTAGAGGCTAAGTACAAGAAGCAGACCGGCGGACACGGGCAGTACGGACACGTTAAGATGAAGTTTTCACCTTGCGACGATCCCGAGCAGCAGTATGTATTTGATCAGGAAGTTGTCGGCGGCGCTGTTCCCAAGAACTTCTTCCCTGCAGTTGAAAAGGGTATCGCAGAATCAGTTTCAAGAGGACCTCTTGCGGCATATCCCGTTATCGGAGTTAAAGCAGTGCTTTACGACGGATCTTATCACCCCGTTGACTCCTCCGAAATGGCATTCAAGACCGCCGCATCTATGGCCTTCAGAGACGGATTTATGAAAGCTAAGCCCGTTCTCCTTGAGCCTATCATGACTCTTAAGGTTACTGCTCCCGATGAGAATACCGGTGACGTAATGGGTGATCTCAATAAGAGACGCGGAAGAGTACTTGGTATGAATCCTGCAGGAAACGGTAAGACTCTTATCGAGGCCGAGATTCCCGAGAGCTCACTCTTCGGATATGGAACCATAATCAGATCCATGACCGCAGGTATGGGTGATTACTCCTTCGAGTTTGCAAGATACGAGCAGGCTCCTTCGGATGTTCAGGAAGCTGAAGTTGCTGCAAGAGCACAGAAGGTTGCTGAGGGCAATATAACTGAATAAATAAGCATGACTTATGGGGACACTTCTTCGGAAGTGTCCCTTTTTGTTATGCCACAATATATAGTGGTATAAGTGCTTTTATCCTTGCGTTTACGCACAAGGTGTAATAAAATTATAGAAAATATGGGTATTTATGCCCATTAACGGAATAATTATGAAATAGGAGTATAGAAAAAATGGCAGCCGTTTACGATCATCACAGTGTGGAGCCCAAATGGCAGAAGGTATGGGACGATGAGAAAGCCTTCGCCGCAACAAATGATTTTTCCAAGCCCAAGTATTATGCGCTTGTTGAATTCCCTTATCCTTCAGGACAGGGACTACATGTAGGACATCCCCGTCCTTATACCGCTCTTGATATTGTTTCAAGAAAGCGTCGTATGCAGGGCTATAATGTTCTCTTTCCCATGGGCTGGGATGCATTCGGACTTCCCACCGAGAACTATGCCATTAAGAATAAGATCCATCCCAAGATTGTAACCAAGAATAATGTTGCACGTTTCAAAGAGCAGCTTCATTCCATCGGTTATTCATTTGATTGGGACAGAGAGGTCAACACCACCGATCCCGGATATTATCACTGGACTCAGTGGATTTTTCTTAAGCTTTTTAATGCAGGACTTGCATATAAGACTCAGATGCCCATCAACTGGTGTACTTCCTGTAAAGTCGGTCTTGCTAATGAAGAGGTTGTTAACGGTGTCTGTGAGAGATGCGGAGCTCCCGTAGTTCGTAAGATGCAGTCTCAGTGGATGCTCAAGATCACCGAGTATGCTGATAAGCTCCTTGAAGGTCTCGACAGTGTTGATTACATCGAGCGTGTTAAGACTCAGCAGAGAAACTGGATCGGTCGTTCCACCGGTGCCGAAGTTGATTTTAAACTTACCGGAACCGAAGATAAGCTCACTGTTTATACAACCAGACCTGATACCCTTTTTGGTGCTACCTACATGGTAATGAGCCCCGAGCATCCTTATATCGAGAAGTACAAGGACCGCATCACCAATTATGATGAGGTTGTTAAATATCGTGAAGAAGCTTCCAGAAAGTCTGATTTCGAAAGAACCGAGCTTGCCAAAGATAAGACCGGTGTATGCCTCAACGGACTTACCGCGATTGACCCCGTCAATGACAAAGAGATTCCTATCTGGATCTCAGACTATGTACTCATGAGCTACGGAACAGGTGCCATCATGGCTGTTCCCGCACATGATGAAAGAGACTGGGAATTTGCCAAGAAGTTTAACCTCCCCATCATCGAGGTTGTTGCAGGTTCCGATAAGCCCGTAACTGAGCAGGTTTATACCGATGTTGCTGAAGGCAAGCTTGTTAATTCAGGATTCCTTGACGGACTTTCCGTTGCTGAGGCTAAGAAGAAGATAACCGAGTTCCTTGAGGAAAAAGGAATCGGACATGCTAAGACCAATTACAAGCTTCGTGACTGGGTATTCTCACGTCAGCGTTATTGGGGTGAGCCTATTCCCATCATTCACTGCGATAAGTGCGGATATGTTCCTCTTAAGGAAGAGGATCTTCCTCTCGAACTTCCTGAGGTTGAGTCTTACATGCCCGGAGACAACGGCGAGTCACCTCTTGCTGCTATGGATTCATGGGTTAATGTAACCTGTCCCTGCTGCGGAGGCCCTGCTAAGCGTGAAACAGATACCATGCCTCAGTGGGCAGGATCTTCATGGTATTTCCTCAGATATATCGATCCTAAGAATGATAAGGAACTTGCATCTCAGGAAGCTCTCAAATACTGGCTTCCCGTTGACTGGTATAACGGAGGAATGGAGCATACAAC
>JAEEGL013424098.1_pt1 | contig 13281 bp, 12 predicted proteins | sample 9134231 | NCBI WGS metagenome assembly JAEEGL01 (sample SAMN16246548, study PRJNA631951) | gut metagenome | biome: gut microbiome; feature: rumen; material: fiber-attached | host: Bos | place: Iran: Karaj | collected 2018-10 | reverse complement strand
CAAACCCTTATTCGAATCCATAAACTCACCTCTTTGTTTGAGTTCCCTTTGAAATTACACTACTCTCAAACCAAATAAGAGCATACGCAGCGTCATTGATAGTTTGAGTTCCCTTTGAAATTACACTACTCTCAAACCGAAGACGGCGGCGGTCCTTACCGCAGGTTGTTTGAGTTCCCTTTGAAATTACACTACTCTCAAACAGCAGCCTGTGAAGCGTGTATATATCTTGTGTTTGAGTTCCCTTTGAAATTACACTACTCTCAAACTTTTATAGTGTGACAACCGAGGATGATTACGTTTGAGTTCCCTTTGAAATTACACTACTCTCAAACACGAGAGCCATACGAAAGTTTCTCCATAAGTTTGAGTTCCCTTTGAAATTACACTACTCTCAAACACGAGTACGGCGCGCCCTGTCTTGTCAAGAGTTTGAGTTCCCTTTGAAATTACACTACTCTCAAACAGTCTATCAACCCATTGTCGACATCGATTAGTTTGAGTTCCCTTTGAAATTACACTACTCTCAAACCGGATACGCAGTCGACTGTTATAAACATGGTTTGAGTTCCCTTTGAAATTACACTACTCTCAAACGCAACGTCTGTAATGACCTCATAAGGATCAGTTTGAGTTCCCTTTGAAATTACACTACTCTCAAACCCTGTAGATAATTCTTTGCACGTTGAGCAGTTTGAGTTCCCTTTGAAATTACACTACTCTCAAACAACTCCTCTGTTAAAATAATTTTGCATATAGTTTGAGTTCCCTTTGAAATTACACTACTCTCAAACACGTAATATATAACACTCTTCACCCCGGTGGTTTGAGTTCCCTTTGAAATTACACTACTCTCAAACGCTCAAATGAAGAATAATTAGAATCTCTTAGTTTGAGTTCCCTTTGAAATTACACTACTCTCAAACAGCTTGTAGATACCGGAGAGCGTGAGCCTAGTTTGAGTTCCCTTTGAAATTACACTACTCTCAAACATACATATGTCGAGGACAGCCCATCGTATTGTTTGAGTTCCCTTTGAAATTACACTACTCTCAAACGCCCTCACGCTCACGTTGTGCTTTTCGGTTGTTTGAGTTCCCTTTGAAATTACACTACTCTCAAACATAATAGAGGACCAGCAGCATATGTTGTATGTTTGAGTTCCCTTTGAAATTACACTACTCTCAAACCAATCATACCATGCATCCCGACACAACGCCGTTTGAGTTCCCTTTGAAATTACACTACTCTCAAACGCAAAATATGCGTTGCGTGCTACACTGTTGGTTTGAGTTCCCTTTGAAATTACACTACTCTCAAACCTACGTGGCTATGGAGTCCGCGCTTGAAAAGTTTGAGTTCCCTTTGAAATTACACTACTCTCAAACAATTAAGTTTTCGCGGTAACTGTGCCATCGGTTTGAGTTCCCTTTGAAATTACACTACTCTCAAACAGAAAAACTACAAAGCGATGATCGGGAAACGTTTGAGTTCCCTTTGAAATTACACTACTCTCAAACTTTCTCCATCAAAATAATACCAATCATCGGTTTGAGTTCCCTTTGAAATTACACTACTCTCAAACGTCCTTGCTGAAGTATCGGCAACCCCTTTTGTTTGAGTTCCCTTTGAAATTACACTACTCTCAAACGTACGCACGCGCACGCGATACGCGCGCACGGTTTGAGTTCCCTTTGAAATTACACTACTCTCAAACCTCAAATCGAATCAAAATCCGAAAACTCACTACCCAAGCAGAGGTTATAAAGTAAAGGGAACCAAACAGGTTTACTTAAAATTCACACAAATCTTCGTCAATTGTTCGGCGGAATTCGTGCTCTAGCCTATTATACTCTTTATTTTCAAACATTATTAAATTGAAGTCATGATTTTTAACGGTTTTCAGAAATTGCTCAGTTTCAACGTCATCAACATAACTTCGTAGGTTAACTGTGAAAAATAGTTTTTCTCTGTCAAACTCGCGTACCAGTTCCATATAATCAATTATTTTTTCAGCAAGGCTTGAATAGTCGTCAACGATTTCTATCCCAACTGCTTTAATCAGCGACGCGGAAGTGATCTTTGAATATGTTAGGTTGCAATCGAACGAGGATGTCAGGCCGTCCATATACCGTTCGATCTCTGACAGTATGCTCATGGTTTGCTCATATCTGTATCCGTTCAGAGATTCCTTTTCGACGGCAGACACAATTTTTGAAACGAGATTTTTTCGATTTATTTCAAACGGAACAAAAGAAGTGAACAATTCAGCGTTTTTTGAAAAATCCAGCGTTTTATGCCCGCTATCGCCTATAACGCAACTGCCGGAAAAACCGTCAATCTGACTGTATATTTCTTCTATTATTTTTCTGAACAACGGCTGATTTTCAATTACAATTGTATTTACTCTTTCGATGGATGTATCAAAATAACCGCCTATCTCAGGAAAGCAAAAAGTCATAGTATAATAAGCCTCTCGTCGCTGTCTAAAATATCGCTGTGAAACTCCCCGGTTATATATTCCATGTTGGAAAACTGTTTTTCCGTAACCGTCAACAACTGAACAACACCTGCCGGCGGCCTGTTCTTTTTTATCAGGTTTACTACAGAGCGCTCTGCGGACGGAGTAATAAGCATACGTGTATAGACCGACTCCTGAATCATTATAAAACCGTTTTTAATCAGCAATTTGCGAAATTTTCTGTAATTCCTTTTATCTTCGTTGGTCTCTGTCGGTAAATCGAAAAAAACAAGTGTTCTCATAAATCTGTAACTCATTTTCTTCTGTAAAAACTTATGAGGGATAAATCGCCCTCATTCAATGCGTCAAAAACACTGTGGCAGAAAATTCTGATGCCGTTCAAAACAGTCTGATTCGAATCCGCTATGCGAATATAATCGTTCAGAATGTTTACAAGATGATGTTTTTCATCAGAACCGAAAACAGTAAAACCTTTTTTGTATACTTCACGATCTACTAGTATTCTGAAAGGCTCCATAAGATCACAACTAAGATTGTAAGGATTGAACGTGTTGCAGTGAAACAGACCAAATTGCGTTAAGTAACCGCAAGCGGTAATCTCTCTGTTGAACGCGGAAAGAATAATGCTATACCCGTAATTAAGAGCGGCATTTGTAACGTTGTCGGCGCTTCTTGTGAAATCCATGCCGAAAATTGCGTTAAAATACACTTTTGCCGCATGGCCTTCACGGTTTGAAGCATCATACTCCTCGATCTGGTTCAAATAAGAACGAAGAAGACATGACTCTCTGCTTTTGTCAAGTTCGTCGAGAAATTCCGATTGGTTCCTGATTTTTTCCGATATTATCTCCGCCCAGACCGCTCCTTTTATATCGTCGTTCCACTCCATCTGCATCCTGATTTTCCTGGAGCAGTCATACGATCCGTAGTAAGGAGAGAGCTCGGCAATTGGAGAGCGCTTCTCGCCGCAGAAAATAACGCGTATTTTCTTTTCAACAAGCGCCTCGAGCAGGCAGCAGGTCAAGGAAACCGCCGGATTTTCTATCATGAGAACAGCAATCTCATCCAGAAAAACCCTTTTGGTCTCCTCTCCCCTTACCACCATAAAACCCATTTTAAGGTCAAGCTTGCATCTGGTTGATATAATAACAATGCGCCAACTCACAGCAATTCAAGAAGGTTAACGGATTCCTTCATCCACAATCCTGACGTGGAATAATCAATTATTCTGACATTGCCATATTTCTTTGACCAATTCGAAACGGAAGAACTAAAATTAACTGTCGCTGCAGAATGTTTTTTCCCGCCTATCAGTTCAAAATCGCATCCGCTGGCAATTCTTCCAAATGACTGAATTATATTCAGCAGGGACAGAGCCTGCTGTTTCACATCAAGCAAGCAGAACTTGTCAAAACCGTCATGCACCGTCTTACCCTGCGGATTTGGCCTTTTTGAATAAAGAGGCCCGTTATGTTTTTCAGACAGAATCGAGTACAGTTCTTCATTGTCTTTTTTTGAAATTCTGTCATATGCTTCATCATATTTCAGGTTGCTATTTTCAGAACATTTTTCGACAAACGATTCAATACGCTTAATATACGTCTCCCATTTATGCTCCAGTTTGAGAGGCATAAGTGGAGAAAAAATTAAACATCTGCCGCCGCTGGCGCTGCCGCTGATTACTCCTTTGAATCCGTCAAGCGACAGAACGGTATTAATTTTTATTTTCCTGTACCCAAGAGGGAATTCAACCTTGTCGATTGCATTTTTCTTATTGATAATATTTTCAATCCTATCTTTTGCATATTCTTCGTATGACACTATTCCTTTTTCAATCTGCTCAGCATACAGAAGTTGAACAGGGACAATCATTATGTCGCTTTTATTCCCGATGTAATACTTTGCAAGAATGAAATAAGAAATCGACGGTTTATTATAACCTCCGTATTTTTCTGTAGGCAATCCGGATTTTCTTTCAACAAGACCTACATCTTTTTTTACTGGTTGCTGATCGAACAATCCCCCGTGTCGACAGAAAGCATAAACTGTTTCGTGAACGCTGTTACTGTAGATGGTTTTCCTAACGGCGCTGAACGAGACATCCGGATTCCACAACAAAGCAGTTCCTTTTTTTACTTTATGATTGAACAAAGTCTCTGGATTTGCCGTATATTCACTGCCGTTCCAGGTTTTTTTGAACCATGCGTTCGTGAATTTTTCAGAATAAACATTTCCGCAAACGATGTTAAGATAAGCGTCTTTTGCATGATGGAGATCATTTATTGCCCTGGACTTGAGCATATCAAAGTCATGCCGGAAATCAGAAACAAGCCCCGCCTTGACATAAACAATTTGCGAATCGGGATATTTTTCTTTTAAAATGTCAGTTATTATCTTTGCCGACTGTCTTGTTTCAACAAGTTGCCGATTAATGAACCCCCATGCCTCGTCTTCGGAAAAGCCGTTCTGGCGGGTAAGTCGTCTGTACTTTTCGTCGGAAATAAGCTTTTCCTGACGCAAAGAATCCCAGAACGATTTCATCTTATTTTGAACGTCAGATGAAACAGGGTATTTATTGCCCTTTTCCCCGTTTTTCTCTGAAAGAACAAGCACTTTATTGTTAATGATGCTGTCGTCCTTAACAAAAGACTGCGGATAAATGTGATCGATATCATAGCACTTTTGCCCAAGTTTCTCGATATCTATCTTTTTTCCGGAATACATGCATCTGCCGAGCTGAGTAAAAGAAAGGAACAGTTTGTCGCTCTGCAGCTCGTTGTCTTTTTTTCTTTCCAAAACTTTCGCAAGTTCACGAACATCTTCGTCTTTTACTTTACTGTAGAGTTCTATAAGTTGATTCCGACGCGATTTTGTACGTTTGTTTTTCTGCTCTTCTGTCGCACCTCTTGCCATTTCGACAAATATCTTTTCCGGAGCGTGGCCGGTTGCTTTAACGACGTCTTTAACAATTTCAAGCGTGCGGATTATAGGCCTCTTAACAGCGTTTGAAACATACATTTCGTCAAGCCTGTCGTTCAAATCAAGCTTCTTGCCCGAATAATATTCCTTGTTTAACAACTCAATCTGTTCGCGGAAAGAATACCTGTCAGAGAGCAAAATCTCAGAAGCATTGTCGTTTGTTTCCCACATAAACCCGATCACGGTATTTTCGTTTCCTGTTGTCATGTCTTTTCCGACCAGGCGGTCAAGAAGTTGTCTGGACAATCTGCCGAATTCTTTGAATTTAAGCGAAGAAACTTTTTTTCTGTCTTCTTCCGAGAGTTTTGAATACTCTTTGTAAATCCATCTCCTGAATCTTGAGCCATCCTCGCTGTACGTTCTGTGACGTATAATTTCTTCAACCTCATCCTGGGTTAGCTGGTTGGGATCGTTGAGTCTTGAAAACGCAATTCTGGAGCTGAGGGATGATTTAATGCCGGTTTCGGTATCAATACCTGAAAACAGACCGTTTAAAAATTCTTTTGTTACGTTCTTTGTCTTGTGTTCCACTCCGCACGGAAGAAGATTCTTTGTCGAAAGATACTCATAAATAATTTTGAGAGAAACCTTTTCCCTCTTTTCAAATAAATCGGTATAGATTGCCTGCTTTGTCTCGACCGGAATATCCTGTCCGTTGATTTTAAGGTTATTGATCTCGTTCAAAACCTCAAACTTTTCATAAAGAAGCGAATGCTTCGGAAGGCACTCCTCTCCGGCAAGATATGAGCACGTATTTGTCATTCTGTCGATAAAGGCTTTCTCGGACTCATCACCATCGACTATATTGTCAAAATTCCACGGATAGATTTTTCCTTCAGCCTTACGCTCGATCCATGCATGCTCGTTGTTGTTTTTGTTGAGTGGACCGACAAAATAAGGCACGCGGAAATCCATTATAGAAAGCAATTTTTCTTTTGTAACATATCCATCGCTGTCAGATTCGTTAATAAAAGGCAGATAATCTGATGCGTTTTCAAGTATTTTCTTCAGCTCGATATAATAAAGCTGATAAGGTATAACTCGGTTTTCACCGTCGACCTGTTTTGGCATAAATGTCCCGGCTTGAATTCTTTCAAACATCTCCTTGGGCATGCCGAGTTCATCTGCTGTTTTGGTCTTACAGTTCAGCTTGTTTTTCAGATATTCGCAAAACGCTTCTCGTGTACTGTGGCTCTTAAATGCGCTGATTTCGTCTGCACTCAGGTTTTTAGTGCTTCCGCAGTACGATACGTAATTATCCTTTTCATATTTTCTTAAAACGGAATCATACACGTCTTTCGAACAGTGTTTACGAATATACGACTTCAAATCTTTCAAATCTTTCTTGTGTTGATTATATACCTCTATCTTTGATTTGGATATATAACGATTCCCATTTAGAATATCTGAAAGCAGAATCACGTCATAAACGTTTTTGAGAATGGAAATCAGCTCGAAATCATCTCCGGTTTCGCGCTTTATATTTTCCGTTTTCTCATCGTCCATAGATAATGAAACGGAGCCCAGTTCATCGTAGCTTTCATTTATGAAAAGCTTTGACAGCTTATATTCTCCTCCGCAGAGAAGCTTCAAGATTCCCTCGACATTAAACGGGAATCCGTCTGACTCGTCTTGGGTTTTAACTGCCTTCGGTTTTTTACCATCAAACAGCAAACCGCAGATCTCAGAATACTTGTAATTAATACCATTCGATTTTTTCAGTATTCTTTCAAGTTCCTTTATCTGCTTTGAATCAAGATTCCACGGCGCGGAATAATCCTCCCCTGAAGCATCCTCGAAATACTTCATCATTTCTTTATATGCTTTCTTGAAATCCAGGAGCTCATCAACCTTTTCTTTAGAAACTTCACTGAGAAAATGACCTCTGTGAGCTACAAGCCACGCACAGGCAATATATACCAGTCTGACATCGTGAGGCTTTTTGTCCTCTATAAGGTCCATTATAAGGTGGTGAATGGTAGGATATCTTTTATGGTACTCTTTATCAGTAAAGCCGGAGTCATTGAACAAACAGTAAGGCTCGGTGCTGTCTTCCCTGAGCAGAGCGCTTTCAGAAATACGCTTAAAGAAAGAGGAATCCACGTTTGCGATCTCTTTCGCGAACAATTCCTGAACAAGTTTGACCCTTTGCTGCCTGCGGTCAAGTCGTCTTCTGTCAACCCGGTGTGTTCTTCTTTCCTCTGCGGTATTTGCGTTTTCAAACAATGTTACTCCCCACATCGGCTCTCCGCCGTGTTTAAGAAGATTATAGTATTCAGTTGTATCTGTTACCGCATAACCGACAGAATCTGTGCCTATATCAAGGCCTAAAAAATCTTTTTCGTTTTTCATATTGACAAACTCCTTATTTTGTGCTATAATATTATGCAAGGTTTATAGTTCCCTATGAACTTACACTACGAGTTCAAATAAGAATTTATTCACCTCGTCAGTTTTCTGACCGCACAGTGTGTGCGACTCCCCCGCAAGGGGGATTTTTTATCGCACCGGATTGCAGCAATAAATAATCGGATCACTGCACGCCAAACCGTCCCGCCGGATATATTCCGGTACACCATTCGCAATACGGCTGTAATCCAACGTTTCCCATAACGTCCAAATCGGCGTCAGTCAAGTTCAAACAAACGTTTCTCCGTTTTCGGCACCTGACCCTTAAGCGAGACAAGGATGCTTTCTGCGTCGGGATTACCGTCCGCAAATTCACGCATATACACTCCCTGCGGAATGCAAAGCCTGTCGTGAAGAGGATACCACTCCTCCATAAGAAAAGACGCATATTTTACGTATCTGAAATCCCCGACGAGACGGTACTCCGCACTGATTGTATCGACAGCGACCGATCTGCCTTTTTTGACAGCATCAATAATCTCACTTGTCGTATTTCCTGAGGAAAAAACTATCGTGGAGCATATAAGCGAATTGCGGTTCATGCCGGTCGAGCCGTGACTGTCGGTCGAACCGACGACCGGATATTTAAGTCCGTTCTCGCGGTTTTCATAATAAAACGATGTTTGAAAACCGTTGTGCTGATAATAGTTTTCACCTCCGAGCACCTCGAAAGCGTCGAAAGGCTTGCGCTTATAAAAATAGTAAACATAATCCTCGGAAAGCTGCATCGTTTCACACAGCCAGTACGGGTGAGGAAAAATCCCGAGCCCTTTTCCCTCCGTCACTTTTTCATAGATCCATTCGGAAACGGCCATGGAAAGTCTTTCCGATTCAAGAGGACGATCGATTTTTTCCGCTCTCTCGCGGATCATTTCGATAAAATCCTCCCGTGTCACAGTCGGCGGGCATTCGCCGTTCAGACTGCGCCACGCGGCGCTGTCACCGGCAAACTCCTGATTGGCGTTCGGCGTCACAAGCGCGTTGACGCTGAAACGCCCTCCGCAGTTGATGTAATGAACGTCGTTCAGAGGCAGATGGACCTCCTCGCCCGGTATTATGAGCATATCGGTTATAGGGCTCGAATCATCGGGACCGATGCGGAATTTTTCTCTTGCCTGAAGAGACGGATAGTACCTTCCGTGATCCGAAATTATCGTAAAATCATATCCAGCTTCGCGATAATTGCCAGCGACAGTGAACGGATCCTCGTTTCCGTCGGAACGGCACGTATGCATATGAAAATCTCCGCGATAGGGATACAACCCCTTCATATCGCTGTCAAGCGCATAAACGCGAAGCGTGCATATACACACATCCCCGTCGTAAATCTTGACAAAGTACATGCCCTCCCGTTCGCACGAGGCCGCAAGGTTTATAACGCCGTTTTCGTCTGCTTCTGCGCGGCATTCTCTGGTGCATCCCGAGCCGCTGAAACGGCTCTCCTGCGCGACAGACACCTCAAGTATCTTTATCGTATATTTTTTGCCGGCTGCAAATGAATATTTCCCGTTAAGCGCGCGTATGCGAAAAGAAACCTCTCTGTTTGTCAGAAAGCAGATAGGTGTAATTTCAAAATAGTAAAGCTCACGTCTCATTTCACGCTCCGTGAACTTTAGTCAAGGTGAAAGACACCGCGCAGATCGACGGAAACCGGGCTGTTGTCGGGGTTGGTCTCCATTATGTCAGCCATGTAGTCCCACCATTTGCGGCATATCGGCGTGTCCGCGCTCTTTGCCCAGAGTTCTTCGCTCTCAAGTTCTATATATCCGTAAAGGACATTTGTTTCCGTGTCAAGCCAGATAGAGTAATTGTGTCCGCCATACTGATGGATCATGTCCTTCATCTCGTCCCAGATAAGATTATGCCGTCTTTCATATTCCTCTGCCATGCCTTCGTAAAGCTTCATTTTAAAAGATTTTCTTATCATGATTTTTCTCCTGTCGTGAAAAAAATATTTTTTGTTATTGAACAGATACCCATGTTTCTGCTCTTACCTTTTACTATCAGATAATCGGCGAGCATTCCCTCATATGTCATGCCGCACCTTTCCATAACGGCCCTTGATTTAAGGTTGCCATCCATGAACAAGGCTTCGATTCTGTTAAAACCAAGCCTGCGAAAGCCGAGATCAATTATTGCGTTAACCGCCTCGGTCATAAACCCGTGGCCCTCGTAATCCCGGTTCATCGCGTAACCTATCTCAACACGATTGTTTTCCGGACTGAATCTGGCAAATCCGGCCGTCCCGATCATTTTCCCGTTGGATTTAAGAACCATTGCCCAGTCGCAGAATACGCCCCTGCGGTAAAGGATTTTTGTTTTTCTTATCCATTCGCGCGTATCATAAATATCTCGGTGAGGATACCAGGAAAGAAATTCCGTAACATCCTCACGCGACGAATATTCAAACATGTCTTCAGCATGTCTGACTGAAAGCTTTTCAAGAACAAGCCTTTCAGTATGCAGCGTCGGAAGACATGACGTAAATTTTTTGTAATCAGAAATATCCATTTTTTTACGTTTACTACTTGAAAAAACCTGAAAAATAGTGTATAATATTAAAAAAACTGAAAAAAAAGGTAACAATCATGACCAAAATGTACGAGGATCTTCCCAAAATCGTAAAAATAATCCTTCAGATCCTGTTCGGCGGAATCATCGGCGGCGTATACCGCATCATCCGATTTGTCGAAAAAAAGAACATCGTGACGCTTGTCGCGGGAATTCTCTTCCTTTTCACTGGCATCGGAAACGTCATCGCCTGGGTTGTTGATCTTATAACCGAGATAATCAGCAACAAAATAACGGTCCTTGCGGACTGAATCCAAAGCTCCCACGGCGGGAGCTTATTTTATTCGCTCGTCTGATTCGATGATCCCTCCGAAGAGAATGTCATCACCGCCGTAAAAAACTCCGCTCTGACCGGGAGTAACGGCGCGGCACTAATGTCAGCACGGATTGACGAATTACCGTATGTCTAACGTGAACGGCTCTCTTGAAATGCTGTCTTCAAGATGCCCTGTCTCGTTAATGCAGTTTACGGTAACCGAACCGCCGCTGCGTATTTGCAACTTTGTAATACCGCAATTCTCGGCAGCCAATCTGTATTTTTCACGCGGAATATCCAGAATGGCAGGAAGCAAATATTTATGCATGAAACCGCCGTGCGAAACAATCAGGACGTTTTCGTCACCCCTGTAAATATCAAAAAGCTTTTCTCTTACGTTAAGAGCCCTTCTCCACAGTTCGTCGTCACCTTCGTTTACGGCAACAAAGGTAGAATCATCCGGAACAAGCCTATCCCAGATACTGCAGAGTATCTGCAGCGGCGCGGGCGTGCGCGGCGTACCGATTTCGATCAGTTCATCCCACAAATGCAGTTCGACGGGTCTTTGCTGGAATTTAAGAATGCCGGCCGCGGTCATAATTGTCCTGACCGTCGTCGAAGTGTATGCCGCATCAAACGATATGTTTTTTAGGCGCCTTCCGGTAAGATCCGCCTGAAGAACACCCTGCGGAATCAGAATCGCGTCGTCGTATTGACGTATGGTATTATAAATACTGTCGCAAACAACGGATGTCGAGTCAGGAAGGTTATGACGGCAAAGACCGTGTCTGACAATGTAAAGGTGCATATAATATCTCCGCTTAAAAATCTTTCATGCGACCTTGAATCTGACGATTAAAACAGACCGGAACCACATGTTAATACTTTATTATCATTTAATTTACAAATATGACTGGATAAAAACCCGGAAAAGTGGTAAACTAATATAAGGTAAAAGAAATGAAAGCGCTTATTATTGTAAACCCAGTAGCCGGGAAAAAGAAAATAAGAAAAGACCTTTTCAGCCTGATCACAGCCCTATCCGGCGCCGGATACGACTCGTCTGTCATGCTAACCAGAACAAGAGGAGAGGCAACCGGTTTTGCGGAAAAATACTCGTCAGAGCATGATCTGACCGTATGTTGCGGCGGAGACGGGACTCTGAACGAGGTAATCACGGGGCTGATGAATGCAAATTGCGACACACGTCTTATGTACTACCCCTGCGGCTCGACAAACGATTTTGCCACAACTCTCGGCATCCCAAAAAAAATCGACGCAGACTGTCTTTGTCCCGAAAAACACAAAATCCTTGATCTCGACATAGGCGAGATCAACGGCACGTATTTCAGTTACATAGCGTCCTACGGGGTGTTTACAAAATCGTCCTATTCCGCAAGTCAGGAGATGAAGAACGTGTTCGGTCACGCGGCATATCTTCTCGAAGGCGCCAAAGAGCTGCCCGGCCTGAGCAAATCATACCACACAAAGGTGATCTACGATGACGGCGAAATTGAGGGCGACTATGTTCTTGTGGCGGCGACAAACTCAACGTCCGCGGGCGGAATACTCCGTTTGTCCGACGAACAGGTAAAGCTCAACGACGGACTTATCGAAGTTCTTCTTATAAAGGCTCTGTCAAGCATCGCAGACACGTCTGCCGTAATTAACCAGTTGCTGAAACAGCAATACGACGGAAAGAACGTGATCCTGCTTCAAACAAGAAAATGTGTGATCGAATGCCCTGACAATCCGGCCTGGACAGTGGACGGCGAATTTGCCGGCAACATAGGCAGAGCCGAGATAAGCTGCATTCACGGCGCAATTCATCTTCTTGTCTGAATTACAGGTATTCAACAATCTCGGAGCTGTCTCTGAATTCAGTATGTCTCGCTGACGGTCCGGCATCCGGGTATCCGACCGGCAGAAGCAAAGTGATTTTTACATTTCCGGGTATGCCCAGGCATGCCCGGATCTCTTCTTCCCTGAACATGCCGACACAGCATGATCCGAGACCAAGTTCGGTTGCCTTCAGCATCATGTGCGTACACACGATCGCCACGTCGGTTTCTCCGAATTCATCGTTTTCCCTGCGTATTCCGCGGGCGACCCTTTCGGTATCGTATCCGAGCACAAAAACCACCGGAGCGCCGAATATGCACCTGCAATTTTCCGACAGCATTTTTCTCTTCTCCTCCGACAGAACGACGTAGATTTTCTGCGGTTGGTTATTTTTTGCAGTAGGCGCAAGCATTGCCGCATGAAGAACGGCATCGATTTTTTCCTGTTCCACCGGGCGGTCCGAATAACTCCTTGCCGAGTATCTTTCCGCTGCAAGCTCTGTAAAATTCATTGTAAACCCTTTCCTGATTTTAAATAATCCATATAGTCCTGAAGAATAATTTCGGCAGAGAGCGTGTCAACCCTCTGCTTTCTTTTTTTTCCTCTGGTATTGGTCATGTTCATTATGCAGTGAGCTTCCAAAGTCGTGCACCTTTCATCAAAAAGAACTACGGGAAGCCCCGACTCGCGTTCAAGTTTACCGGCAAAATCACGCGCCTTTTCGGAACGGGGGCCATATGAT
>JAEEGL010928237.1_pt1 | contig 13281 bp, 5 predicted proteins | sample 9134231 | NCBI WGS metagenome assembly JAEEGL01 (sample SAMN16246548, study PRJNA631951) | gut metagenome | biome: gut microbiome; feature: rumen; material: fiber-attached | host: Bos | place: Iran: Karaj | collected 2018-10 | reverse complement strand
TGCAGGTTACTGCATCTTTCAAATACGCGGTTGCCCATGTCGGTAATGCTTCGAGGTAGCTCTATCTCTCCTATTCCCGAATTACAGAACGCCAGTTCGCCCAGCGTTTCAAGCTGTTGGGGAAGTCTTTCCATATTCAGTGCCGAACAGTTGGCAAATGCCGAAGCACCGATTCTTCTGACACCATCCATGTTGACCTTCATCAGACCTGTGCAACCGTCGAACATACGCTCAGGAATCTCTTCAATGCCAGCAGGTATCGTCAGTTCCAGCAGGTTGGTACACCCTGCAAAAGCACCAGGTTCAACAGCAGTGACGTTATAGCTCACACCTTCAAACTCCATGGTAGCCGGTATTTCTATCTCCGTCTTGTTTTTATAGTCAGAGGAGGCCATGACCATGGCGTTGTCGTCATTGGACTGGATGTAATAGGTAAAGTCGCCAGCCTTTGCATCGTCCTTGAAGAAATAGCCATAGAAATTCAGGTCGTCGGCAGGCATCAGATTAGGAACCTCCATGTCACCGTGCTCAAGTTGCCAGCCAGAGAACTGCCAGCCGTCCAAAGCAGGCACAGGAGCCTCCGGGAGTGGATTGCCCACCTCTACCTCAACAACACGCCAGGGACTATCTACCCCTTCTTTTTCTAAGTAATAATTTATATTTTTTTTTTCGATATTCAGCGTTCGGAACTCCTTCCAGGGGATTTTGTCATACCCCACTCCGTCTTCGGGACAGACAAGCAGTATCTGGGCGGGATTGTCAAACGAGTAGTAACTGGCTGACGGGGCAGTCTTCTTAAAAGCATAAACAGTGGTAAGGCTGCTACAGTCCTTGAAGGCAAAGTCGTTAATGTTTTCCAATTTTGAATCCTCGGGAATAACAATGTCCTTTAGGCTCTTACATCCGCTAAAGGCCGACCTGGCTATATACGTGATACTTTTAGGAATCTCAAGCGTCTGAAAGCCACATCCGGCAAAAGAGGACTCGCTGAAGGTCTCAACATTCGTGCCGGGCAACTGCTTCAGCGCACTACATCCCTCGAAAGCACTTTTGGCAATAATCTTTATAGAGCTGGGCAGCGTGACATCCGCCAGACTGGAGCATCCGCTGAACATCCTAGAACCCAGAACTTCAATAAGATTGGACTCGATGACTACTTTTTCCAGCCTGTTGCACCTTTCAAACGTCTCACCTATTAAATTCTCCACATTCTTCGGGATAATCATCTCAGTCAGCATGCCGCAGTCCTTAAAAGCGGCAAGGCCTATCTTTCTCACCGTTTGAGGTATCGTTATGTCCTTCAGGGCATTACAGCCATTGAACGCATCCACGTCAATGACCTCGACTTCCGCATCGTCAAACTCCACTGAGGTCAGGCTCGTACACCCACGGAATGCTGCGAAGCCTATTTTGGTGACGCCCTTCTGGAAGGTAACCTTCGTCAGCCATTTGCACTGCCGGAACGACCTGTCAGGGATGTTGCAGTCCAACTCAAGCTGCGAAGGTGTTCCTTCTCCTGTTATTCTGAACAGTTCCGCAAACGACAAGGGGTTGCTGTAGTCATTCGAATAACTCATAGAGGTCAACATGCCTTTCTCGGCATACTCGACGACACCTATCTTCCCGACTCCCCGGAAAGCATTCTCGCCGATGCTCTTAACACTGGCCGGAACCGTCAGACTGGCAATCTCCGTGCAACCGTCAAACGCCAATGCTCCGATACAGACTACCGGCAAGGTCTTCTGGGTTGTAACCATATCGTCGCCGACAATTTCAATGGTAGCCGTCTCTGGAATGACAATGTCTCCGGAGTATCCGCCATCTTTGTAAACCACCATCAATGACGTACCGTCCGGATCGTAATAGCTGTAGCAAATACCGTCAGACAGGAAAGTCTCCGTACTCGCACCCAACGTTGTCACCAGAAACAGCGACAACAGCATGACATGAAGTCTTTTTGATAATTTCATTACTATACCTTTTATTTATATTATATACTTTATTCTTTTTCTCTTTTCGTCGGCGAAGTTACAAATATTCCCCGACATGACCAACAGTTTTGGCGGAACTAAGCTTTTAGCTTTCCTCTATGTTCGCCATCCCTCAAACGGCCTGCGACGAGTCGCAGGCCTCAGAGTGACGTTGCAAAGATACGAATAAGTGAGCAAAGAACAAAACAAAAAGGCAACTATTTTGTTTTTTCTTTCAAACGACAGGACTCGAACTTGTTCGCTTGGCTCGTCCAAGAACTATGACGACAATCAAACATCACGGATATTTTGTCGAGCGATACAAAGGTCGTACTATTATAAAAGCTTGAAGCCTCCAAACAAGGAGTTTGAAGCGTTCAAACGAGTGGTTTGAAGCGTCCAAACTTCACAAGATATTTCCACAATAAATATGACCCACGTAAGACAACGTTGAAAAATACCTCATCACCTCCCCTATACCCTCGGAACCTCTATCTACAAAGGGCTTAAGCTATATGAGGTGTTTGCGCGACACCTCCCATACACCTCCTGATCACTTCTGACTGCAGGAGCCACAATTCGTCATCAACCGTCATGTTTCGCCATGAAGTCCAAAGGAGGTGTTGATGACCTGTTAGGGAGGTGTCGCGCAAACACCTCCCGTGCCCTCAGTCCCTTTCTATAAAGGCGTTCGCAGTTAGCTACGGGAGGTGTTGAGGTGCTTTTACTTCATCACGGTCTTCTTGCCATTGACAATGTACAGACCCTTCTTGGCTTCATGCACACGCTGGCCTTGCAGGTTGTAGGCAGGAGCATCAGTGCCGGCAACGTTAAATACAAACAAAAATCGGGAAAGCCGCACAGACTTCCCCGATGATAAGATGGTATAGACGTGTTCTTATTTGCCTATGAACTTCTTGCCGTCCATGACAACGATGCCCTTGAAGTTGTCGCTGACACGCTGGCCGTTGAGGTTGTAAACCTTCTGGGCCTTGGCAGAATCGTCAAGCAGTACGCTGCTGATGCCGGCTGATTCGTCAGCGATATTGAAAGTGACATCAGGAACTGCTGTATCAACAGACGATGCTGTTGACAGGTGGATATTGGTTACCGTAGCCACCTTGCTACCAGAGAAACCTTCGGGAACTGTCAGCGTGATGGTGGCCAGTTTACCGTTGTTACTCTTCAGCGGAGTGGTCGGATTGCAATACACCATGAGCTTGAAGGTCTGACCCTCACTGCTCAAATCTACAATGTGCATAACTTCGTCATCCTCATCCGTAGGATACAAGGAGGGATCGAGAGAGACCTTCTTCTTCGTGAACTTGAAACCATCAGGCAGCGTGATGAATGCCTGCCAGTTGGCTACTTCAGTGGTATTTTCCTGAAGTGTGATGACCATTTCTGCAGTGGTTGCACCTGCTTCCACCTTCACATCATTAACGACTATCTTCTGTGCATAGACAGAACCTGCGAGCAGTGTCATGACTGCAAACGCAAATAATCTTATTGTTTTCATATTAGATATGTATTTTATGATTACTTACAATTATTTAATATTATTGATAACCTCCGTAACATCGGAAATGGTAACGATGCCATCCCCGTTTACATCGGCAGTTCTCTCATACGTCATATCGGCACCGGTGATGACATTAATCACTGCGGTAACATCTGTGATAGTCACAATACCGTCACCATTCACGTCACCCTTGATAGTCGGCTCTACGACAGTACCCTGCTTGACGGTGATAATCTGACTGGCGGCACCACGGTCGCTGACAATCTTGAAGCTGAAAGAACGGCCTTCTACACCTTCAGGCAGTGGGTCTGCCGTCAGTTGAACCAAGTTAAGCATGTAGTCAGCATGATACTGGTCAGTAGCTGCTGTCCATTTAAGCCATTCGGGCCATTCCTCCTCTTCGCCAACAGATGTCAGATAGTAGTTCAGTTCGTCCTCCTTCCCTTCTTCGGTCGAGTAAAGAGGCAATGAACAATAAACATCGATGGCATTATCGTGGTAGGCAGTGCTTGGATCGTCTTCGTCCTCATAGAATGTGGCCTCGGTCTCAATAATACCACCCTCAACAGGAGCAACAAACTTCTGATAGTCTTCCGTAACATAGGCTACGTCGAACATACCGTTCAACAATATCCAGGCATTGTAGCTTACAGGAGTGCCGTTTGGCCTTTGTCCATAGGAACGTAAATTACCTTTGTGTTCACCAGTTTCAGGATCATAGAATTTCTCAAAGGTAGGTTTCATCATGACCCAGTCGTAAGTAGCTGCAGCAGCGTCGCCGAAGAAGAGGCCTATATCCATACCTTCCTGTCCCCAGCCGTCAATGACAACAGCAAAAGCATCTTCGATGATAATGGGAGCAGGACTATCAACGCCAAAGTCGTCTATCTCCTTGCTCTGAATGTCGAGGAAGGCGTAAATACCGCCACCACCTTGGAATGAATAGACGTTTGTAAAATTGTCTGCAGTAACAGTCATCTCAGTCAATACCTCATCGGTCAACTTTGCGTCGCCCTCTTCATCATATTCCACCCTGACAATCTTCACAGAGAGTTCCTTGTCATCGGGGAAAGCCTCTTCGCGGGTCAGCTGATTACTGATGACGGGCAGGGTGAGTCCTGTGAAATAGAAAGGACGTGCAGGCTTGTCGAAAATTTCAATAATTCCGTCACTGTAAGCCTGCTCCTTAACTCCGTCATCATCAAAGTCGAAAGCGGTGATGCCTGTGCCAAAACCATACTCTCCAGTATCATAGCCAGTATATGTATTGCCCTGCTCAGTGTCCCACTTGGTCATCTCCATCACCTCGTCAGTGCTGATGACACCGACCTGGGTAAAGTTAAAATCTTCGCCGATGGTGAAGGTTGCCTGACCATATTGGAGAGTAGGAGGATAATTAAGCCTGCCCGAAGGAATGGCGTAGAATTCCGGCAGGTCGTAATTCTCATCTCCTTCTACTACCGTTTCTCCAATAAGCCATTGGGTATCAGCAATCTTGTCTGTAGAACTTACATTGATGTAGGTGACATCCGTAAAGTTGGGGAATACCATATAGCAGTAGCTTTTTGAATCATTCGCAAAGGTATGGTAGAAGGTTCCCGTAGGACGCCAGTAGTACATGGAGTTAGCCCACGACTTCATGGGGCCGACCTTGAGGGGGGCCATGGCCTTAGCGGCCTTTTCTTTTGCCATCATTTGCATAGGAGCAGTTTTTTTCTCCATGACGCGCTGCGATGCCTTGACTTTCTGGCCTTGCAATGTGGTGTTTTCTTTAGACTGCAATTGAATTTTTGCAGGTCGTTGCATCTGAACTTTTGCAGGACGCTGCAGCTGTGCGTTGGCAGACACACTGACAATCAGTGCGGTAGCCATTAATAAAAGATTCTTTTTCATTCTAATAATAATTAAATTAATGATTCTAATAATTCAAGATAAACCATATATCCGGATCATCCTCAGCAACAAACTTCAGATAATTCAGATTAAAGTTAGTAACGGCAATCTGAATGACAAAGGTACGGCTGAGCATGGCCATGATGTCATTGACTACCGGATAAGTGTTGGCAATAGCTTGGGCTGATGCGTTCAAGGGTTCTTGATACTCAAATTTTACCTTGCCTTCCTCTGGGTATGTAATGTTGAATACATAGTTTGCTTCGGAATTACCTGCAGCACTGGGTTGCTTATAGACGACATTCCAACGGTCATACGGCACAGATTCTCCATTGACCATCCTGGTTTTCCTGTCAAGGGAAAGGCCAATGAATGAATAGTGACGCTTGGGCTTCTGCTTGTCCTTGGAGTCTTCCTTGGAGGCAAAGCCCTGGGCAAGTATATCAAGATTAGCCTTCATCTTCTCTGACATTTCGTTCGCATAGGGAATACTCCATTTATGCTTGTTTTCTATTGTCGAGACAAAGAAAGGGTAGGGGGGGAACCCTTCGATGGTGTTGTTGTGGTCTATGATGCCATGGAACTTGTCATCCTCGGGACTGTAGGCGAACTCCTGTTCCATCTGGTGACCCTCCACCATAATGGTGTCCTTGAAGCGCAGGTGGTATTTGTCGTTGAACTTCGTGATGAGGTATGGCTCGTGCCAACCGTAGGCTACGGAGTCCTTGCCTTCGGGATAGACGGTGGCATAGCCACGGAACATCCAGTTCATCAGGTAGCGTGTGCCGCCTTCGTTCATCACTAATTCCCAGGCTGCGTCGGTTACGAAATGGCCGCTCTTGAAGGTCTCAACCTCATCAAGATAAGTCTCAAAGTCTGTACCTTCCGGAATACGGGTGAGTCGTTCATACAGACCGCGCTTCTTACCTTTCAGCATGATGTGGTCACCATTCTCAGGTACATCGACCATGATAAACTCATAGTCGCCACGGAAGCCCCTTCCAGATTCGTCATCATCGGTACTGGGGATGTCGACGGGGTCAGTGAACACACCATAGATCTTGTTATAAGTATTGTAGGTAAGCACCGGTCCCATGTCGGTAATGACCTGGAAGGCTGAAGAGTCGGACAGAATCTTGTTGCTCGTCAGCTTATTCTTCATCAGGGTATAGACGGCACCGTTGTCATGGAAGCGGTTCATGATGAGATAGCCGCCGCCTGTCAACATGTCCTCATTGTTGCTATAGGGATAATATTCCATAACCCATCCGCCCTTGCTGGCAGCCAGACGCTGGGTGTAGGCATCGCTGACTTCGTTGAGTCGCTCTGCGGCAGATCTGTCGAAGAGATTGTCTTCCTCGTGGGAGCAGCCGATAAAACCAACCACTGTCAGCAAAAGGAAAGCTATCGGAAAAAGTATTTTCTTCATATCTTGTAGTCCTCCTTTGTTTTATTTGTTTATCTGGAACTTCTTGTACTCTTCAATCTCGTCGAGCAGGACGTCAAGCACCGACTTGCCCGTAACGGGGTCTATGTAGGTGATGGCGTTCAGCTGGCGCTCCTCATAGCGGCGGGTCAGCGTACTATAGTAGGTCTCAGTCAGGAAGCGACCGTCTGCACCTTTGCGGAACTGGCGGCTCTGAATGAGGTCGCGGAGTTCGTCGAGGTCGATACCATACTGAGTCTTCATGTATTCGCGGACAAATTCAACCTTCTGGTTGATAATCTGACGGGCACCAATGGCATTGGCCACCCATTGTACATTTCCGTCATCGTCAAGTATGACGTGGTCGTCTGCATCGCGAAGACACATACGACGATAGAGTTTGTGCTTGTCGTTTCCTGACTCGTCAACCTTCAGATAACCGATGGTGTCGATATCGACATTCAACTGTGCGTTCAGCATGGCATAATAGTCATTCTCTTTCACGTCGTCATCTTTGTTGAAATCAGGCAGGTCAATCAGTTCCCACTCATACTCGGCAGTACCCAGCATCTTCCTCCATGTGATGGAGTCGCGGGTGATGTAGCGACCGAAGGTTTCTACCCAGTCCTCAGTATAGGATGCTGAGGCGTAAGGAGTGACGAAACCCTGCGAGGCAGCCACGGAGTCGGGAGTCTCGTTCCATGTGGAGGCGTTGTACAGACCGTTGCTCAACAGGTTGAACGTTGTGGGATGCAGCTTGGTGTTGTCTAAGATGTGGCCGAACTCATGGTGCATGGTCTCGAAAAAGTACTCGTTCATGTTCTCGATGTCATTGGGGTCGAGCATGTTCACACGGTACAGCGTCACCTTCGTACCACCCTCAGTAACACCGAGCGTCTCGGTACCTGACGAGGTGTTGAGGTTCTTGGAACCGATGACATGAATGATACGGGGACTGTATCTCTTCAGGAATATGTCGTGTTCGGCAGCAATCTGCTCATACACGTTGTGCCACAGGTACTTGGTCAGCACTGCCAACTTGCAGCTGTTCTCGTAGGAGGCAGGGGTCAGGTTCTTGTCCTTGTCGGAACCGATGTACTCCATGCGGTAAATGAACTTCATGTTGTAGGGTTTCAGGAAGTTCACCTTACAGAAAGAGTCAAGCGGGAATGTGTACTGGGTACGGTCCAACGGATATTCGTTGGTATCGAAAATGGTAGCTGTGAACTCATCGTCCTTACAGGATACCAGCTGGAGCACGACGGCCAAGGCCAGCATCATCAGTATAGTGAATCTACTTTTCATGATCGTATGCATATATTATTTAGTTCTTTATTTCTATTTCACTCTGAGGGACAGGTTGCATCTCCTTACGGGCAGCACTGGGAGGAACGACCAGGTCAGCACGTGAGGAACCAGCACCGTTGGCAATAGCTTCCCAGGGAGCTTCAACAGCACGGCGGACATCAATGCCCTCCATGATATAGGCCAGCTTGTCGGGACCAAAGAAGTGTGTCCACTCAACGCCCCAGCGCTTCAGGTCAAAGAAGCGGAGGCCTTCGAAGTTGTGCTCGAAGCGGCGGAAGGTGTTCAGGCAGTTCATGTAGGGGACAGCCTCGGGCTTCACTACAATACTTGAAGAGATATTGGTGGTGATGAAGTCCCAGTTGTCAAAGCAGTTGTTTCGCTTCGTCTTGTCCGTGTTACCATTGGTAAAGGCTTTCAGCAACAGCTCGTCAGTCATCAACTTGACCTTGGGCGTGCCGACCAAGCCTGGAGTTCCCTCAATACCGTACGACTTCTTGTCACGGTCAGAGAAGGAACTGATGGAGTTGTTCCAATAGGCCTTCAAGTCGTGTCCGGCATCAGACAGATTGCCTAACATGATGTTTGCCTCGGCACGCTCTAACAGCAGGTCCATGGCGGTGAAGACACGGATAACCTGATGAGCATAGCCCGTCTGGGCTATCTTGTCAGTCATCTCGAACTCTTCGTTAATCTTACAGGAGTAGAATCCGTAGTCGTGCTGGGAGCTGCTGAACAGCATACCGCTGACGAAAGCTATCGGGTTGCCATAGTAGTTCGGCCATAGCTCGTTGATGGTATAAAGATGCAGTGCGTTTTGCGCTGCCTCACCAGCCAGACTATAGCGGTAGCCGAAGATAATACGGGAATAGGTGCTGTAGGTCACCAGCAGCATCAGGTTGTTGTTCAGGTCGGGATGCTGCCACTGCTTGCCGTAGTCATCTGCGGAAGCACAGTCAGTGAAGATGGAATAGTCCATCGACATACGCTGCAAGGTAGCCTCGTCACCCAATTCGCCAATAACGGCATTGGCATGTTCTATGACCTTCTCCCATTCGTGGTGGAACAGGTAGACACGGGCGGCAAAGGCATGGGCTGCCCGCGTGTTGAAGTGATACTTGGGTGCCTCGTAGTAGCTGTCGCTGATATAGCGCAAACCTTCTTCCATGTCTTCAATGAGGCGCTTGTAGAACTCGGCAACGGTCAGGCGCTGGTAGTTCTTAATCAGCTGGGTCTCTGTCTCAGTCACGTAGGGGAGGCAGATTTCCTGTGCGCTGATGGTCTCGTCCTTATAGGCCTGGCTGAAGACGTTGGCCAGCAAAAAGTGACAGTAGGAGCGGAGCAGCAGGGACTCAGCGTATGCGGCACGGAGACGGGCAGACAGCTGGCCGAAGTCCTTTCTCTCGGTAATTCCCTGTTTGGCAGCCAAGTTGTCAATGGCCTCCAGGGCAGCATTGGCAGCGGCAATGGAGTTAAACCACTGGCTCCAGATACGACCTGGCGACTCACTGTCGTAAATCGTGGCAGAGACGGCGGGTTCGAAACGGAACATCTCATCTGTCCAGCGGGAACTGGAAGCATAGTTATAATGGTTTTCCACCTGTTTGTCCCAAGGTCCTGAAGGCAGGTGGGGAGCATTGTTGTCTATCAGGTTGTCGCTCGACAACTCACAGACATACTGGTAGTTGGTGGCAGGGTAGGAGCCTTTCAGCAGGTCTACGATATTGTCCTCGGTCTGCAGTTCTGTACGCTCGTCGGGTATCTTGTCAAGGAAATCAGAACACGACGTTATCATCAGTGCTACAGCAAAGACTGAACTAATCCGTAATATATTCTTTTTCATCATCATATTCTTTTTCATTCTTCATTATCCATTCTTCACTTTTCACTTAGATTCCTAAGCGTACCGTTAACGTAAACTGCTTGGAGAGCGGCTGGGCCACACCACCGGAGTTGACGAACTCAGGATCCTGGCCGTTGAGCTTCTTGTCAGAGTAGAGCAACCAGATGTTGGTAGCGTCAAGTTTCAGTGAAGCAGAGTTAAGTCCAACCTTGCGGATGAGTTTCGGGCTGAAGTCGTAAGTCAGTGAGATGTCCTTCAGACGGATGAAACCACCGTCAGCCACACGGGCTGTCGAGTAGTTGTAAGCGTTATAAGCATAGCTCAGATAGCGGTTGTTGTAGTACTGGGCTACGGAGGCAATAGCCGGGATGTCCGTTATATGCTCATCGCCAGGCACCACCCAACGGTTCTTGAACTCCTTCGGCATGGCCGACTGGTCACTGTAACCGTATGAGAATACCGGATCGAGGCGAATCTTGTTGCCGAACGAATAGGTAAAGAATACGTTCAGGCGCCAGTTCTTCCAGCTGATGGTGTTGTTCAGACCGCCCGTATAGGCAGGCTCTGTGGGACCTTCATACTTCAGGAAGTCCAGTCTGTCGTGCTCCTGGAAGTTGATGTCCGTCGTGGTGACCTCACCGTTCTCGTTGATAACTTGGGGAATACCCTCGTCGTTCAAGCCAACGAACGGAATAGAGAACAGGGCGCGGTGGTCATAGCCCACACGGGCATAGCCACCCACACCGACCAAGTCGATGACGCGGCTGGTAGACAGCAGGTCGGTAATCTCGGTCTTGTTATAGGAGAACGTGAGGTCAGTAGTCCACTGCCAGTCTCTGGTGGTAAGGTTACGGGTGGACAGCGTGAACTCCATACCGTGTGAGTCCATGGCAGCCACATTGGCGAACTTGCGCAGCTCACCGCCATAGCCGTTGGTATTCATATAACCCATCAGGTCCTTGTTCTTGCGCCAGTAGAAGTCACTGACCAGGTTGATGCGGTTGTTGAAGAAACCGAGGTCAACACCGAGGTTGAACTCATACTTCTTCTCGAAAGTCAGGTCGGAGTTGCCTAACTGAACCAGCTCCATACCCGTCTCCTGCTGGTCGCTCTGCGGACGCCAGATGATGGTGGGATAGTAGATGGGGTAGGCGTTGGACGCTGTGGTCTGCTCACCAGTCAGCGAGTAGCTCAGTCGGATGGTACCGTGCGACATCTTACCACCGGTATTCTGCATCCACTTCTGGAACCAAGGCTCCTCATGGGCGTTCCACGATGCACTGACGTTCCATGTCGGCAGCCAGCGCGAGCTGGTAGCCTTTCCTAACTGATTGGTACCGTCATAGCGGCCTGTCAGGTTCAACTGGTAACGGCCCTTATAAGAGTAGTTGAGGTTGGCCATGTAAGCCATACGACGGTTCCAAGCACTGGAGCGTTGGAAAAGCGTAGTGCCTTCCTCCTTGGCCTGCTTGTAGAACTCCGGAACGATGGTGACCAGTCGGCTGCGCTCATAGTCCATACCGTAAACCTGGTTCTCAGAGGCGTTGTAGTCAGCGCGGTTAGCCTCCATACCCACCAGTACATTGAAGATGTGGGTGTCGTTCCATACCTTGTTATAGTTGATGGTTCCACGGAAGTCCAACTGCTGTACCTTGTTCTGATTCTCAATCCAGATACCTCCCGTCGGCATCACTGAAATAGGCAGTGAGTTGGGTTTGTCGGGGTCGGTATATAGATAGATGTTATTGTACATCACGTTCGGGTCGTCCACACCGGCACGGTAGGCTTCGGCTTGGTTCGACGAGTTCAGGATGTTGTGGTCACGGTTTGACTTGTTGACACGGTAGGAGCCTAACAGGTTGATTTCCAGGCCACGGATGGGCTTATAGGAAATCTCTCCCTGGAACTTGATGTCCATCACGTCAATGTCGATGTAATTGTTATCTAACTCGTGGAAGATGTTGAAGTCGGCATAGTTGCGCTTGTAAATCTGGTCGGGGTCCAGCGTACGTGCCGTATTCAGTGCGAAGCTGAACGGGTTGATATCGAAGTCACGGCTGACGGCACCGCTCACCACGTCGGTACTTTGGTTCAGTGTGCCGGGGGCCTTCTGCTTACGGTAGCTGGCATTGGTACGCAAGGTCAGCGTGAGTTGCTTCGAGAGGTTGAACGAGGCGTTCATGTTAGCCGTAAAGCGCTGAACCTCACTGGTTTTGGTCCATCCTGGGTCAAGCATGGCAGACAGAGAGGCATACAGATTAGCCTTCTCCGTACCGCTGCTGATGCTGACAGAATGGTTCTGCATGATGTTATTGTTGAACAACAGGTCGAACCAGTCGGTATTGCGGAACTCAGCCTGCTGCAGGTAGGCGTTCATGGCAGCATCGGTATGGGCCAGTCCGAACTGGCCTTTGGTATCGTCATACTGCTGGATAAGGTTGTACATCTTACCATACAGTCCGCTTGAAGAACCGTTGGCCAGTGCAGCAAATTCCAGCCAGCCTTTGGCTGCCATCTCTTTGTAGATACCCATCTGCTCCTGCGAGTTACAGATGTTATACTCGTTGTAGTTGGGCTTCATTCGGTAGGTGAACTCACCAGTGTAGTTGATGGCGCTATGTCCTACGCGGCCTTTCTTGGTGGTGATGACCACCACACCGGCCATGGCGCGGGCACCATAGATACTGGTTGCAGAACCGTCCTTCAATACCTGGAATGACTCGATATCATCGGCATTCAGGCCGGCAATGGCGTTGGCAATCAGCGTCTGCGCGTCACCGGATGACAGGTCGTCGGAACTGAGGTTCACAGCGTCTTCCATGATGACGCCGTCAACCACCCACAGAGGACTGGATGAGCCGTAAATAGACGTGGCGCCACGCACCTTGATTTTCGGTGCCGTACCGAATGTGCTCGATACGTTCTGCACCGACACACCGGCAGCACGTCCCTCCAAGGCGCGGGTGGCGTCGGCCACACCGTCCAGTTTTGACTTTTCTGCGTCAATCTTTGTTGTAGCGCCCGTAAACAAGCGCTTGTCCATTTTCTGCATACCCGTCACAACGACATCGCCCAGCGTGTGTGAATCCGATTCCATGGTTACTTTCATGCCGTTCTGTGCCTTGACAGTCTGGGTAATCATGCCGACGTAGCTTATCACAAGCTTCTTTCCTGCCGGCACCACGATGGTGAAGTTACCGTCGAGGTCTGTTTTTGTTCCTTGTTTGGTACCTTGAATCATCACGGTGGCTCCGATACAAGGCTCACCGTTGTCTTCAAAGACTGTACCTGTAATCTTGTTCTGGGCAAAAGTCGCAAGGAC
>JAEEGL010007120.1_pt1 | contig 13281 bp, 8 predicted proteins | sample 9134231 | NCBI WGS metagenome assembly JAEEGL01 (sample SAMN16246548, study PRJNA631951) | gut metagenome | biome: gut microbiome; feature: rumen; material: fiber-attached | host: Bos | place: Iran: Karaj | collected 2018-10 | reverse complement strand
ATTTTATTCTGTTAACTTGATTAGTATGAGATGCTCCTGGATCGTAATCAATTGCGACAATATTAGCTTTTGGATATAGGTTTCTGATTCTTTTAATTACGGCTTTACCAACGATATGATTTGGTAAGCAAGCAAATGGTTGAACACAGACAATATTGTCTATTCCTTCTTTTATTAACTCAACCATTTCTGCTGTTAAGAACCAACCTTCACCAGTTTGATTTCCAGTAGATAGAATTCCTTCTACGTTTTCTGCTAAATGATAGATATTTGTTGGTTTACGATATCTAGTATTAGCTAAATCTTTATTTACTTCTTTTTCATAATAATCAAAGATATTTAATGCTTGTTTATAGATAAATGGTGTAATAAATCCTGTTTTTAATAATTTACTTTTAATAATTGAATTTATTGCACAATATTTAACAAAGCCCATTAAATCTGGTTGGAATACTTCAGCTCCTTCAGCTTCTAGTTTTTCAATTAAATGATCATTAGCAAATGAATGATATTTAACTAAGATTTCACCAACGATACCTACTTTTGGCCTTGGAGTAATCTTGACTTTGATTTTTTCAAAATCTTCAATCATCATTTTTATATTTCTTTTAAACTCTTTAAGACTAGCTTTATATACTCCTTCATAGCATTTTTCCATCCATTTATCATACATTTTTTGAGATTCGCCTTTTTTAACTTCATATGGTCTTGTTGCTAGAAGAAGTTTAATTAATAAATCTCCATATACTACAGCTTGTAGAGCTTTATTTACCATACTTAAATTCATATGGAAAGCTTGTTCTTTTTCTAAGCCACTTAAATTAAATGATAGAACTGATACTTTTTCAAAACCAGCATCTTTTAGAGCTTTTCTAATCAAACCAATATAGTTTGTGGCACGACATCCACCACCTGTTTGAGAAATAATAACACTAGTTTTATCTAAGTCATATTTGCCACTTTGTAGAGCACTTATTAACTGGCCAGTAACAATTAGTGCTGGATAACAAGCGTCGTTATTTACGTATTTTAAACCTGTTTCAAGAGTTTCATCGTTTGTTTCTTTTAAATATACTGCATTATAGCCAGAGCTTCTAAAGAAGGCCTCAAATAAAGGCATATGAGTTGGTGTCATGTCTGGGAATAATAAAGTATGATCTTTTTCTGACTTTTTAAAATAGTTTTTATGATATTCATATGTTTCATATGATTTGCTATTAGTTCTCTTATTCATAGATGCTATTAAAGAACGAATTCTTATTTTGGCAGCACCTAAATTATTTATTTCATCTATTTTAATTGTTGTATATAGTTTATTGTTTCTTTTTAAGATTTCTTCTGTTTGATCAGTAACAATAGCATCTAAGCCACAACCAAAAGAGTTTAAATTAACTAATTCCATATTATCGTGACGAGATACAACATCTGCTGCATGATAAACTCTATTATGATATGTCCATTGATTTACGACACGTAATTTGCTTTCTAGTTTACTTAGATGACAGATTGAGTCTTCTGATAAGACAGCAATTCCTAAAGAATTAATCATTGTATCAATACCATGGTTAACTTCTTTATCTAAATGATATGGTCGTCCTGCTAGTACAATAGCTTTTTCATCGTGTTCTTCAATAAATTTAATGAATTCTTCACCTTTAGCACGAACTTCATTTTTAAAGTTTTGTTTTTCAGCAAAAGCAGCAGCAATCGCTTCTTTTAATTCTTTTTTAGTAAATTTATATTCTTTAAATTCATCTAGTTCAACAATTCTTTTTAATAGACCATCTTTAGTTAAAGGTAAGAATGGATTCATATATTTAATATTTTTTTCTTTTAAATCTTCAACATTTAGTTTTATTGCTTCACTATAACTTTGAACAATTGGACAGTTGTAGCAATTATCGGCATTAGAGAATTCTTGATCTTCATACATAATGCATGGGTAGAAGATTGTTTTAACTCCTTTATTTATTAAATTTATAATATGGCCGTGAACTAGTTTTGCTGGATAGCAAACTGATTCTGATGGCATTGACTCAATGCCACTTTCATATATCTTACGATTAGAGTGATCAGATAAAACAACTTTGAAACCTAATTTAGTAAAGAAAGTGAACCAGAATGGATAATCTTCGTACATGTTTAAGACACGTGGTATACCTATTTCTCCACGAGGTGCATCTTCAAGTGGTTCATAATCAAATAAACGATCATATTTCCATGAATACATGTTTGGTAAATGGGAATTACTTCCGTTATTACCACTACCTCTTTCACAACGATTGCCAGAAATAAATGATTTTTTGTTGAACATATTAATTGTTAAAGCACAGTGGTTTTCACAACCTTGGCATCTAGAATGCATTGTTTTGATTTCAAGGTTATTTATTTCTTCCGCTGTAAGCATGGCTGTTTTTATATCTTGATCTTCGTACTCTTTATAGTTATTTAAAGCGATTAAAGCAACACCATAAGCACCCATTAAGCCAGCAATATCTGGTCTTATAACTTCTTTTCCTGTAATATTTTCAAAGGCTTTTAAAACAGCATCATTATAGAATGTTCCACCTTGAACAACTATCTTTTTACCTAAGGATTCAACATCTCTTATTTTCATTACTTTTTGAATAGCGTTTCTTATTACTGAATAAGATAAACCAGCGAAGATATCACCTAATGGTCTTCCTTCTTTTTGAGTTTGTTTTATTTTAGAGTTCATGAATACTGTACATCTTGATCCCAAATCAATTGGAGCCTTAGAATGACATGCTAAATCAACAAAATCAGATATTGAGATATTTAATGATTTAGCTAATGTTTCGATAAATGATCCACAACCTGATGAACAGGCTTCATTTAACATGATAGAATCAACAGCACCATCTTTAATTTTGATGTACTTCATGTCTTGTCCACCAATATCAATGATACTTTCTACACCAGGTAGAAAATAATTGGCAGCTTCATAGTGAGCCATTGTTTCGATTTCACTGATATCTAGATTAAATGCAGTTTTAATTAACATTTCACCATAACCAGTAGATCCACTACTTCTAATAATAGTTTTAGCTGGTAGTTTAGAGTATAAATCTAAAATCATATCTTTCACAGTATCAACTGGAGTTCCCTTATTAGAGCGATAATTTTCATATAGTAAATAACCATCACTGTCTATTGCTACTATCTTAGCTGTTGTAGAACCAGCATCAATTCCGACAAAGACATCCCCTACATAAGTAGATAAGTCTTTTCTTTTAACTGAATCTTTAGCATGTCTTTCTTTGAATTTTTGATAATCTTTATCATTTTTAAATAATACTGCTAAATCAGTAGATTCTGATTCTTTAAATAGTTTTAATTTATCAATAAGTTTATTTATTTCTTTATGATCTAAATATTCTTTTTTATGTTTGTCTAGAATAGCACCTTCGCAGACAAATAGTCTTGCATCTTCAGGTATTATTATTTCGTTTTCTTTTAAATCTAAGGTTTTAATGAAACGATCTCTTAACATAGATAAATAATTTAAAGGGCCACCTAAAAAGATAACATTTCCCTTAATTGGTTTACCACATGCTAAACCGCTGATAGTTTGATTAACTACAGCTTGCATGATTGATAAAGCAACATCTTCTTTTTTAGCTCCTTCATTAAGTAATGGTTGAATATCTGTTTTAGCGAATACACCACAACGAGATGCGATTGGATAGATTGTTTCACCTTTAGTTGCTAGTTCATTTAAACCTTCAGTAGTTGTATTTAGTAAGACAGCCATTTGGTCTAAGAAAGCACCTGTTCCACCTGCGCATGAACCATTCATTCTTTGTTCAATTGACTGACCAAAGTAGATAATTTTGGCATCTTCGCCACCTAATTCAATGGCGACGTCTGTTTGTGGTGCGTATTCAGCAATAGCATTCTTACAAGCAATGACTTCTTGAACAAAAGGTATTTCAAGATACTTAGCTAAAGATATTGCTCCACTACCTGTTGCAACTAAACTAAATTTACTATCTTTAAATTTTTCTAATACTTCATTAAATAAATCAATTATTGTTTTTTTAGTATCAGAGAAATGTCTTCTATATTCACTATATAAAATATTCTTTTTTGAGTCTTTTACAACCATTTTTACTGTTGTTGATCCTACATCTATGCCGATATTTAGGTTTTTCATAAAGTCACCCACCATAGGTATAAATTTAGCACTTTGAATTTTATTTTTCAATAAATCTTTAATATCTTAATTATTTTTAATAATTAAAAAACGAGATTAAATCTCGCTATTTTTTCTTTTGATACATAAGAATATTTAGTAATAGAATCATTATCATAAAGATAACAAGTAAGACGATTACTAAAACTATCATATGGGATCTTTGTTGATATTGAAATAATTCATCATTTAGATATAGATAATAAGTTTTTAATACTTCACCATCAAGAATGACATCTACGTATCCTAAAGGGTCGCCTCTTTGTGCATTAGAATCTAACTCTTTTACTAGATGCTTCTCTACTACAATTCTTGATGCTTCATCATTGTTTAGATAGACTTTAACATCTTGATCAACGATAGCTAAGTAAGTGCTTGTTGTACTATCTTTAACTGGTATCTCTTCTAAAATATGACCTTTTTTTAATACAGTTTTGTATTCATAATCTTGATCAATTAAATAATTTATTATTTTGTATGTATCTAAAACATGGGTTGTTTTAGAAGAATTCTCTTTGGAGTTACAAACGATAAGAATATATTCGACACCATTTACTTTAATTAAAGAAGCTAAAAGTAATCCTGCTTCTGGAGTATATCCAGATTTGTTACCTAAAATATATTTTGGATCATAACCATGAAATTGAGCAAATACATAAGTGTAATTTGTTACTTGTAAGCCATTAGATAAAGTATATTTATTAGTACAAAAGATTTTTTTAAAGGTTTCATTTTGAAGAGCGGCATCTAATAATAGATACATTTCACGAGAAGTAGATACGTTATAGTCACTTCCACCATAAGAATCAACAAAATGAGTGTTTTTTAAACCCAATTCATTTAAATCAGCTGCCATCATTTCATTGAAATGTTCTTTAGATCCACCTACATGTAAGGCAAGAGTTTGAGCCGCATCGGCACCACTATGAAGGATTAATGCATATAATAAATCACGATATGTAACACGGTCTCCTACTTGCAATCCTGCTACAGTAAATCCTTCTAGTCCTCTTAAATCGTTTTCATTAACAGTTATTCTTTCGTTTAAATCCCCTACATGATTTATTACTGTATAAGCTGTCATTATTTTGGTTAGAGAAGCCATTATTTCAGGTTTATCAATGTTTTTACTATACATTATTTCATTATTTTCTTTTATGACTAAAATAGCTGAATCTGCGGTAACATCCACTGGTAATTCAATAGCTTTTACAAAGATTAAGGGAACAAAAAATAGAAAAAAGGCAATTAAGATTTTTTTCATTTTGACACTTCCCTTCTATTTTTTATTTTATCAAAATATAGATATCTTTTCAAACAAATAAAAAAGCATCAAACGATGCTTTTTTCTAATTAAATAACAAGAGACAATAGATATAGGATTATTAAATGAACTGGATAAAATAAATAATTTATTGTTTTGAGTGGTTTTCCTTCTTTACCATTATATAGTAATGGTATTAAACCACCGATGATACAGAATATATATATACTAAAATATTTTATCATTGCTTTTGTTGTATAAAAGACTGGTAAACTTAAATCATTAAATCCTAGCCATACCTCTGCTTCTATAAAGGCGAATAATAAAATACTTATAATGTACATTACTATTTTTGGAATACTATATTTGTTTTCAAACGGATAAAATAAATAGATAAAAATCATAAATAAAATAGCTTCATAGTTATATTCAATAGCATATCCTATTAAGTTTTCTGAATTATTAATTAACAGACAAATGCCAATTATTAATAGACATTTGATTATAAATGTAACTACCGATTTAATTGATTTAAATTCAAAAAGATTATATTTATTATCTCTAAATCTAATTTTATTGTCTTTGTCTTTATGAAAATTAAGTATTGATATAGATATTAAACCTAAGAATAAGGTAAAACATACATTTAGATTTTTTGTATCAATTAGTTTTGAAAAAAGCAATGTATATGGAATTTGAGAAACGATCCCTAAAAGTAATAATCTACCCAAATACTTTTTTAAAGATCTCGTCTTCTTGTATCCTAATACTAATTGAAAACAAAAAAGAATAAAAGCAAAACGACCAATATAATTTAAAAAAGTAGTTTCTCCATTAGTAAAGATTACTCTAGATAAATGATCACAAAACATGCTTAGCATGGCAATTATTTTTATTATAAACGAACTCATATGAACCCCTATTTATTGTCTTTTAAATAATCATTTACTAGTTTTTCAATGCCTTCGATTGTTCTTAATTGATTTCTATCAATTCTTGTTGGTTGGATGAATACACCGTTATCTTCTAGTTTAGAAAACAATTCAATAAAAGCATAAGAATCTAATAAGCCACTATCTATTAAATCGATGTTTTTTTCATTAATCATGTCATCTTCACAGACTTCGTATAGTATTTGTTTTATATCTATTTTGTTCTTTGTCATAATTCACTCAAAGCCTTTCTATCTATTTTACCATTGCGATTTATAGGTAATGAATCAACAATTTTTATTGTTTTTGGCATCATATATGATGGTATAAGTTTTTCTAATTCATCCTTTATGTAGTTTTCGTCATGATTGTTTTCAACTACTACAAATGCTTTTATAGTCTTAGTTATTAGATCTCCATCTTTTTTGGCAATTACAGCACAATCTTTGACATCTTTGATTAAATTAATATTGTATTCAATATCATTTAGTTCTATGCGATAGCCTTTATATTTTACTTGTGTATCTTTTCTACCTTTACAATATAATTTACCATCTTCAATATAACCAATATCTCCAGTTTTATAACAATTTATATTATCTTCTTTGTAATAACCACCAATATAGTCCCCTAGATAACCATTAAAGACACTATCACCTTTTAGTATTATTTCGTCTTTGTCTATTAGTATATCTGTTGCAAAGTTTGTTACTTCACCAACTGGTAGAAGAGATAATGTATCTACCATTTCTTTTGTAATTTGAATACCAGAAACAGCTGAAGTTGCTTCTGTTGGTCCATAAGCATTTATAATTTTTAGATTAGGAAATGCTTCTAATAATTTTCTTGCTGTTTTAACTTCTAATTGCTCACCGCAAAAATAAACACATTTTAAATAAGGATAATTGTTAGAATTAAAATCTTTATTTAATAAAAGCATTTTCATAAATGTTGGTGTTATAATTGCGACATTTATTTTCTTTATTGTATCAAACACTTTGTTATATTCTTCTTGAATATCACAATCTAGTGCTATTAAAGTATGACCATTACATAATGAATAATAAAAGTCAGCAACACTTAAATCAAAACTAAAACTTGCTTGATTTAAAACATTAACTTCCTTGTATTTACATAACGGTTTTAGATTAGAAATCCAGGTTATAAAATTGTTTAAATTTGTTTTAGATATTGGTACTCCTTTAGGTATTCCTGTACTACCTGATGTAAAAATGATATAAACTATTTCATTTTCTTTTTCTTTAATATTTTCTTTTTTATATTTGTTTAATTTATCTAGAGTTATACACTCAATATCATCTAGCGATAATTGGTTTTCTGTTAAAACTAATGATGACTTTGTTAAATCAATTATTTGTTTTAATCTATACAATGGTGTACAAGATCCAACTGGAACATAAGGTCTATTTGCAATAATGCAAGCTAGTATGGAAATAACAACATTTATATTTTTATTACCATATATTACAACTGGAGAGTTACCTTGTCTTTTTAATAATTCTCCGTATTCGCTTGCTTTATTCCATAATTCCTTATATGTTATGCTTTCATCATTTACTATATAAGCAATTTTATTTGGATTTTTTTCTACCACTTTTTTTATTAGATTTATCATCTTCATCATCTCTTATTTGGTCTTTTGGTATTAATGAATAATCATACATAACTTTTGAATGATTATCTAAGATTAATTCTTTTTCAATTTCTTTGTTAGTTAATCTATCAATTACTATTCTATATACTTGAGAGATTCTAAAATATTTTTTCCCTTCTTTTTTAAAGTGATGATTCTCCTCTACTAGTTTATAACGATAAGGATATTCTTTTTCACTTCTTAATTCACCACATAATTCTCCGTTTTCACACCAAACAAGAATTTGAACGTCTTGATCAGTGTTGTTTTTGAATCTATAATCAACGTTATTATAACAAACAGATGTGCCTGTACCGAATGGTACTCTTCTTCTATCATCTGGGAATAAGGCGTCTGTATGATGATGTAATTCAGTTACTTCTAAAGGACTATTTAATACCAACCAGTGAATCATGTTGGCCATTTGGCATAAGCCACCACCATAATCAGCAGCAAAGCCTTTTCTTCCTATTACAAGTCCTTTTTTATAACCATATTTTTTCTTGGCAGGTCCAACTGTACTCCAATAAGAAAAAGTTTCACCTGGATGTATTATAATCCCACTAATTTTTTTACAAGCAATATTAATATTAGTTATTTTATTTTCTTGTAGACTCATGTCTACTCCTTCTAAATTTCTTAATAATATTGAACTATGACTTTTAACTATAACAGGTAATTCTTCTTTAGAATGTGTTCTTGCTATTTTTTCCTTACCAAAAATATTCTTTAGATGTCTCAAAAGAATTTCTTTTTTGATTGATATTTCATAAGTCAACGGACTTATTTCACAAAATAGTTTTCTTCCCATTTTATCTACCTTCTTCATAGATAAGCATAATTATCATATTTATGATAACATAATAATATATAAATTGTATTATTTTTATATTTAAAGAAGGTGTTATAAATGAAGTATTCTATTAAAAATATTTATGATTTTCCGATAGATGTTCTCTATAACTTTTATAATAAAATACCCGAAATAAAAAGGAATAAAATTGACAAACTAAAAAATATTAATACTAAAAAATGTTCAATAATTGGTGAATTATTATTAAATGACTTAATTAATGATGAAGTATATAATAAAGTTGATTATTATTTCAATGAGTATGGTAAACCATATTTTAAAAATACTGATTTGTTTTTTAATATAAGTCATTCATTTGATTATGTTATTACTGCTATTTCCGAAAAAGAAATTGGAATTGATATAGAAAAGATTAGAAAAACACCTATAAATGTTATTAATCAATTTGCTACAGGAAATGAAAAAAAATATATATTATCTTCTTCTTCAAATATAGAAGAACGAATTTTTAAAATATATACATTAAAAGAAGCTTATGTTAAGATGTTAGGGACAAATATGAATGATGTTTTTCAGATTGAATTTGAAATTATTAATAACAATGTTTCGTGTAGCGATAATAATGTAAAAGTTGGTTTTATTGATGATATCGAAGGATATATAATCGCTTATTGCGAAAGAAAATATTCGATCAAATAAAAAAGAGCCGAAGCTCTTTTTTTCATTTCGCTTATTCTTTTTCTTCTTTTGTTTCTTCTTTAACTGGTTTTTCTTCTTTTTTATCAGTTGTTTTATTTTTCTTTTTAAGTATTACTATTACAACAATTACTGCAATGATAACAATAATACCAATAGCAATTAGAAGTAAATATACCTTCTTGCTCTTTAAGAAAGAAACTACATTATCTTCATTTTGAGCAACAACTAACTTCTTAGGAAGTTCTTTGTTTGTAATTAAGAAATCTGAATTATGAGTAATAGCAAATTCATAATAACCATCGCCAGTTTTCTTAACGTTTGTAGCTATTTCACAGAAATTATTAGAAGATTTGTTGAAGATATATACGAATACTATATCTTCTAGAATACTTTGTACTTTATTAGTTGCTTTTACTCTTACTGTAGCTTTTCCTGGTAAATTACCATTATCAGGAAAGTTAACTACAACTCCTTTAGAAGCTAGTTTACTGATAGCATCATTTGCTGATACATCATCAACATTCATTGTTAAATCAATTGTTTTTGGTGATTTAACATCTTCACCATTAAAGATTATTTGATTGTCACCATAATTGATTACTAATTTTTTGTTTTTACCTTTTATTGTATTGAATAATTCTTCATTAATTATACTATTTGAATCAGCATTTATGACTATTCTACTTCCTGCTGGAGCATTATATAATTTTGATAAAATTTCTGATGTTATATCTTCATTATTATAGATGAATGATTCTCCATTACCATCTAAGATTTCTATTGTATTATTGAAATTAAATTTCTCAGTATTACTATTTCCATCTGTTGTAAAAACAAATGGTCCGTTTGAATTACCAATTATCATGCTTACAACTGTATAAGTTCCTGGAACTACAGATGATGGTATTTCAATGTATGGATTACCTGTTAAATCTTTTACACGTGTTGAAAATAATTTGCCTTCTGATGATATAAAATCTATTTCTACATATTTTAGATTACTTGTCTTTTCATTAGTTTGAATTCCAACATTTACTTTATCACCTATTTTTGCTGAATTACTTCCAAGTGTAAGACTATTTAATACTATTTTTGATGCGCCATCATTTTTTGCGTTTACTGTTAATGTACTATTAAATGTATATGGATTAATTGATGATTCACTATATTGCTTAGTAAATGTTGTGTGATCGCTATTTGTTCCTATTAAAAGAACATCAGTCACTCTGTAAGTTGCTGGAGTTACTGTAGTTGGAATTATTATATATGGACTTCCAGATATATTTTGAACTTGTGCTGTAAATGTCATTCCGTTGTTGCTTTTAAAAACTATTGATGCTCCTGAGTTATGTGCACCAGATGTTCTTATTAAGACTTCAACTTTGTCGCCAACGTTTGCAGTTTTATTATATAGATCAAAATCTTGAAGATAAATTATATTATCTGTTATGCTGGCGTTAGCACTTGAAGCATTGGCGCTTGATGCATTTGAACTAGAAGCGTTTGAGCTTGAAGCATTTGAACTTGAGGCATTTGAACTAGAAGCATTAGAGTTTGAAGCATTTGAATTAGATGCTACTCCTGGAGCATTGTATAAATACCCTTGAAGTGATGTGTGAGTTCCGTATGTTATTTGGTTCCCAATAAAAATACCTAAAGCAAATATTACTATGCCACAAATTATAAATTTTACTTTTGAATTTTTCATAAAAATCATTCTCCTTATTATCTACTTAATTATACATTAATTTTATATAGTTATTCAATACATATATTATTTATTATTTAGACTTGTATAATGCAAGGCCATCAATAACCAAAAGATTGGTGTAACTATTACTATTGATAAATTAAAGAAATCTTGAATTATATAACAAGTCATTGCGATTAAAAGTATTGCAGAATATTTATTTATTTTTTTGATTCCGTTTTTAATTTGAAAGAATAAAAATGCTATGTAATTTAATAAACCAACTACACCTATATTTATTAACATTGTTAAATAAACATTGGCAGCTGTATCATTTAACGTTAAAGGTCCAATTGCTACGATATCATTTGTGTATTTGGCCATAAACCTAATTACAAAAGTATCAGGCCCCGAACCTAAAAGTGGATACTCGTGTATCAATTGGATTGTTCTTTTCCATAAGAATATTCGATATGTACCAAATTCATCATCAAAATTGCCGTGCAATATTTCATGCATTTCATATAGAATTCCAGATTTAAAATTAACAAAATATAATACTAGTAAACCTAATATGCCACATGTTATTATTCCACCATAAAAGTATTTGATTAGCTTTTTGTTATCAGAACAATCGTAGTCTAATTTACTTAAAATATGGGCTAAATAACAAAGAATAACACAAACAATGATAAACAATACTACTAGATAGTTAAATTGAAAATATAAGCTTAATTTTTGTAGATCATAATGATATTCTGGATTAATTATGATATTGATACAATATGCCATTAATACTGTTGCAATCATAACTAAAAATCTAGAGAGTCTCTTATTATTAGAAATTATAAATGGAATTATTAATGTAAGTGTTCCTAGGAAAGCTACTTTGCCACTTTGAACATTAATAATCCCTATGATAAAGAAGCCCATTAGAATAGATACTATATGTACTATTTTTTCCCACTTTTTATTATCTTCTAGGAAGATATAAGCACTAAAGGAAACTGGTAATAATATACAATACATAGCTGATATAAAATCTATATTTCCTATTGTTCCCATGAAACTTACATTATGGGTTCCTATTCCATCTTGAAACATATTAAAAGGATTAAAACCAATGTATTGTAATACTTCTATAAAACTTATTAGAATAGAAGAAATTGAAAAAAATCTAATATAGTTTCTTTTAAATTTAGCGAATAAAGAAACAAATAGAAATGACATAGAATATAAAGTCATTGCTATAAGACCTTCTCCTCTTCCGACACCAATAAATAAATCATACCTTTTAAAGAATGGAGAGATAAAGCAAGATACTAGATTAATAGCAAAAAAACTTATAGCTAACCATTGAATTATGGATATTTTTTTCTTTTCAAAACAGTTTGTTTTCTTAAATAATAATAAATATAAAATTATTAAAATATTAACTACAATATAACAAGTTGCAATTGTTACATAGGAATACCATTTGCACTCTAAGATATGAAAGAAGCCTGTTTTATCTACTATTAAAGGGAAAATTAAGATCATAATAAAGATATAAATATCTGCAATAGCTTCTAGTATTGATTGCTCTTTAGTTAATAGTTTTTTCATTTTATCACTCCTATTATACAGGATTATAACATACTATTATTATATTAAAATATAGTTATATTTTTTACAATAAAAAAAGCATCTAAGATGCTTTTAAATCCATACGCCATATGTAATGGCTGCCATTGCAAATAGTAATCCAACTACGTAGAAGACTTTTACAATATCACTTTCTTCCCAACCGAGTTGTTCGAAATGGTGATGTAATGGTGCCATTTTAAATACTTTTTTATGGAAATGAATAATTGCTACTAATTGTATTAGTGATGATAATGTTTCGATTACGAAGACACCACCAACTAATGCTAGAGATAGTTCGTGTCTTGTTAGGATTGCTATAGCAGCAAGTGCTCCACCTAATGCTAAAGATCCAGTATCTCCCATAAATACTTTAGCAGGATGGGAGT